>PJUD01000885.1_pt1 | contig 11588 bp, 8 predicted proteins | sample 1512341 | NCBI WGS metagenome assembly PJUD01 (sample SAMN08177675, study PRJNA422409) | Feces metagenome, whole genome shotgun sequencing project. | isolation source: Chicken feces (3) enriched on wood chips: beechwood xylan treatment | host: Gallus gallus | place: USA: Madison | collected 2015-01-15 | reverse complement strand
TGGCCTGTGTTTTTACTCATCTGAAAGTAAATTTTATCCCTTTTTAATTTTCTTATTGAATATATAATCAATTCCAGATTAGATGTTTGTATTTGTCTGTGTCTAGTTTAAAAAAAAAAGAAACGTTGATATTAATTCAAGTAGTATTTGACTTAATATGAGATATTTGTTTGAATTAGAAATAGAAAACACTGTTGATGATTTTATGAGTTCAAAAAAATGACAACCCCAAGAGGTGCGAATTTTAGAGGTTTATTTTTGTTAAAATTCCCAATTTTTCTTTCCAAGAGAATTTTTGTTGATTTATTCTCACAATTCAGATCTCCAAAAAACTTATTTTGAAGTTTTCGAATCTGATTTCTTTTTATCTAGAACTTTTTATCTTTTCTTTAGATTACCAATGAAATCAAATAATAAGGGACATTAGTTAGGATAAAATATTTCGAGAGGGAAAATTTCCCTTTTGTCATAAAAATAAGCAAATAATAAAAAAGTAGCGCGAATCCCACAGGAATGATATTTCTCTCGGATGAATGATCTTAATCATCTAAATCAGATGAATTGATACATTAAGTGTTTTGATAGATAAAATAGAGGCAATTATTTGAGACAATTGAATGCTTAAATAGCAATCCGAGTATGACATCCACATTTAAGATTTAATTTTGGGTTTAGTCTTTTTTTGAGAAATATTATATGATTCGAGTTGATTGTAATAAACTTTTATTCGAGGGAAATTTATTCAATTATATCCTGAGACCTGCCCTTGAAACTTGAGAAGGATGATGAACAACACAATAGGAAAATCACCTGTGATCATAACAAAAGGTCTTTCAAATAAAAAGATTGGAAAAGACCAAGAGATTGATGCGATTAATGTGAATACTATAAAAGACTTGATTGAACCCGAATCTCCATATGACCCTAAAACCTTGTTAAAAGAGATTTTGAGAGGCGAGGAAAGAACAGAACAGGAGATTTGGATGCTGTATGATGCATTTAAAGAAATGAAGTTCTTTCGACAATTTATCATTAGTTCAGATGAAAAAGAGAGAATGAAAGCTTTGCTTTATGTGTTTAAGAAAATCAAGTATGAGAGAGTAGGAGCCCAAAGATGCATAATCAGACAAGGAGAGTTTTCAGATGGGAAAGTTTATATTGTCTTGTCAGGAGAATTGAAAGTCTTGATAAATAAAGACCCAAAGAAAGTGAAAGCTTTGATTGAGAAAACTGAAGAGGCTGATACTGAAGACAAGGAGAAAGAAGATACAGAAAGCCCAGCAACACCTTCAACAGTGGTCTCAATTGCGAGTCCAACTTTGCTTCAGTCTCCACCTGTTACTGTTGCACAGAATACTCTAAAATATACTCATCGGCCTCGAAGTTCTAGAAGAAAAACTCAATCTCCTGAGCTTGGGAATCGAACTCCTGTCTTGAGCCATTCACCAACTCTGAGAGTTGAGAGTCCTGCTCCTCAAAGTAAACTAAAAAAAGAAAATCCAACAAGCAAAATCAAGAAGAAGAATAAAATTAGAACTGAACCAATTTTTGTGGCTCAAGAAGAGCTGAAAGCTTATGGAATAATGGTTGGACAACTGGAAAAGGGTGATCACTTTGGTGAAAGAGCTCTTTTTAACAACCATCAGAGAAGTGCTTCTATTATAACGAATTCTCTGGTTGAGTTGCTCGTTCTTGATCGAGAAACATTCAGACATGTGATGGTTGGATTTCAGAAAGCCAAGAGCCAGATTTTGGATTACCTGAGCGTGACTCTGCCAAATCTGGATAAAGTTTTAACAAAGCAAGTGCTTGAAGGTTTAATGTATGTTGCTGATGTTCGAGACTTTGCTTTCCGCACAAATTTGGGTATAGAAGGAGAGCCAGCAGATCAGCTCTATTTGATTTATGAAGGTCAGTGTGAGTTGATCAAGACTGTGATTTATGATAATTCTGAAAATGTGAGCCTGGCCACAGAGGAGTTAAAATCTTTATATGGGCTCAAGAAAACCAAAAAAGAAGATCTGGTGATTCTGAATCTCGAGAGGGGATCTTTTATTGGAGAAGAGATTTGTTTTGATGATAAAGTGATGCTAAATTGCACAATTAGAGTGAGCTCAGAAAGGGCCAAGATTATTTGCTTCCCAAAAAACCTGTTTCTGTTTCGATGTCCGAAAATGATTATCAAGGGTATAACTAAGATCTTTGCTGAAAAGAAAGAAAGATTTACTCAGAGTCTTTTGCAAAAGCTCGGGAAGAAAGGAGTTGAGGCTGATTATAAAACCCTTTTGGGAATTAAACCTGTTGTGCCAATTACTCCAAAAAACAATTTTGTGGGGTTGAACCTCAACAACTTGAACTCGGGCTTTGAAGCCATGGAACCACTAGAAGCTCTTGAGCAAAAGATTTCTCCAAGATCTAGACGGATCATGAGTTCAACAACAAGAAATAAGACTACAACAACAACGATCTCAACAACAACAGATCTTTTAGTTAGCCCACCATTAACTCGGAATAGTTCTCACAAGGCTCTCACAACTCCAAAAATGAAAATTACGAATTTCAAAAAGTTAAATCTTGATGATCTTGAAAATGAGACCTTGGTGTCACCAAAATCTCGACCACTTTTATCAGCAAGAGTATCTCCAAAAAATGAAAAGCTTGTTGTTGTTCAACCTAAAACTTTTATGACCTCAATGAATGAAGTCGATGAAAAGATTCCATCAAAAAAAGATGAAAGTTTTATTAATAATGTGCATAATTTCAAGATTAATTTTGGAAAACCGAGTAAAGAAGTTGAAAGACGATATAAAGCTCTTGTTCATAAATACACAGGAGGTACTCCTATAAAAAAGAAGAGAAACAATAGTAGTATTTTTGAGAGTTCAATAAACCTGGCTGATTTCATAACAAGAAAATTGCGAGAGAATAACTTTGATTCGATTCAAGATGAGAAAGTGGTAACAGGAGGAAGGTTTGAAAGCACCTTGGAGTCAATGGTTGAGTTACCACGATCTTCAAATAATTTGGACTTGTTGAAATCAGCTTGTGTCAGTCCCACGAACTCGCTCCATTTAAGTAAATCGCAATCAAAACCAAAACCCAACAACAACAACAATCTTGGTTCTTTCGAAGAGCTGACAAGTCAACGAATTTCAAAAACACCTCGAGTTCAATCTGCTAGTTCTAATGGTTTCCGGATGCCTCAGACTGCTCGTCATGAGAGACAGCATTCACATTATAATCTGATTGGTTCATTCAATTCAGAAAATTTCAATCAACTTTTGGCAGGTTTTTCTCCCAACATAAATAATAAATTTATTCCCCGACATGTCAGAGCTAAAACCCAAATATTGCCAAAAGACTTTGTAAATATTCATGTTGCTAATAGAAATGTTTATTCTCTAAAAAGGCCCATTGTTTGATTTTTATAATTATCTTTAATACTGAATTTGTTTTTTTAAAAAAGAAATGTCTCTTGTCTCCTTGATATACTTTCGGTCAAAGTATTTTTTTTATTTCATCTAATGTATGTGTGTTTGAATATTACTTTTTAAAAGATTAACAGTCCAAAAGTTTTTCCAACGAAGGGGACCAAATTATTTGAATAATTGTTGATTAAATTTTAATAATCGTCTCAATTCGAATTAAAAACGAAGGATAAAAATTGACTTTATTAAGACCTTTATTCTGAACAAAACACCAAACTTGTTCCTTTTCTGAAGCGAATTTGTGACTTGGCTTCTTTAAAGAGATAAACTAGCTTGAAAAACTCAACAAAAATGCCTTCTGAAGGAAAAAGAATTATTGACTTTATGGTTTTCAAGAGTTCAGAATTGATTTTTCAATTCTCCTGCTAAATGGACTTCATTTGTTAATATAGGGCAAGACCAAATAGGAAGATGGATGAATGGAGTTTTTTTCATCTGGCAGTAAAATTAAAATTGTTTTTAGTTGATTGATGATGTTTACCAATATCCAATTTTAGAAAAGATAGTATTGCCAAAAAAGGCTTTAATATTAAAAAGCAGGAGTCTTTTCAAAATTTTTAACTTGTATTAAGTAGAAGAGATTGAATGAAACGGAAAAATAATGGCAATAAAGTATCATCCATGTCTCTACACAACAATGACAGTAGCTTGACTTCGAACAAAGCGAACAAAGCGAATTTGCCACACTTTAATTCCGAAAAAGTTATAAAAGATCAATCTTCAGTTAGATTTCAAAGAATAAGATTTGAGTCTCCAGACGGTTCAGTGAACTTGGATGCAAGTAATGAATGCGAAGAAATGAGTAATAATATTTTAGGCGAGCATCGTGACCTTTTTTCGAAATCTGGATATGAGACGCCTTTTGTGAGTCCAAAAGAACAAGCAATTTTAGAAAAGGATTTATCTCTTTCAATGATGGACAAATCTGAGTTGTCAGGAGAACAAAGCGACCCAAAGAAGAGCAAGAGGAGCTCTGGACTAAAGATTTTCGTAACTCCAGCTGGAGGTCAGCAAGCGAAAGAAAATGGGAAAAATCCTGTCCCATCTTTTAATAGTTTGCCGACCCTAAAGGAAGCAACATTCAAAGACAAGATAAAGAATTTTTTGGGAATAAAGGAACGAAGACTGACTATTCATTTGGTGGGAGATCAAATTAAAAAGAAACAACAAATGTTTTCTGAAAGACATTCTGGAGGACCAAAAGTGAATAATGGAAGGCTACTTCAAATTATTGCTGATCAAGCTCTAAATGGCCGAAATGCTGAAGTTTCAAAAGCTTTCAAAACTGCTCTCGTAATAATTCTTCTTGAATTGAGCCAGAAATCAATTTTTTATAGATGAGAATAAATCAAGGAGCATTGGAGAGGGCACAATTAACAGCTCAGAGAAAGAAAAGGAGATCAAGAAGTAATGACTGAGGAGAATATTTTGTTTATCTGATATGATAGGTATTCTACAGGGTATAAAGAGGTTTTTTCATATGTTGGTTGGGCCTTGGAGGCCAGACTCAAGTTTTATCGGACTGTGGAATATTCTGGTGTTAGCTTCAATTTTGATGACAGCTTTCTTGTCTCCACTCATCCTTGTTTTTCTTCAAGATGCATCAAATCATGTTGACAATACTGTTTTATTGCTGCACTTGATCATCGATATCGTTTATTTGGTTTCAATTCTGGTGAATTTCCGAACCGCATACTATCATCACGGAGAGCTTAAAACTCATTCAAGGCATATAATGCTCAATTATCTCAAGTCAGGCTTGATTACAGACGCTGTATCAGAACTAGCAATTATAGGAAGGCTTGTTTCCAGTACCTCAAATCTGAAATACCTTGGCTTGTTGGCTTTATTGAGAATTTATCGAATTCCAAATTTGATTAATTCAATTGAAGATTATTTTCAATTTAATAGACAAGTAAAAACTATTGTGGAGGTTACCAAGTTGGTTGGCGTTGTTTTTATTCTTGCTCATTGGTTTGGGTGTATATTATTCTCGATAACAAAAGTTGAGCGGAATGAGTCGAATTGGTTAGACACTGTTCAAGGGGTCCAAGGAGATGATGTGACTGGCTATTACGTGGCATCATTGTATTGGGCTATCATGACAATGTCAACAGTGGGTTATGGTGATATAGCGCCTATAACAACAAAAGAAAGAGTTCTCACAATTATAATCATGATTATCTCCAGTATTATATTCGGTTTTCTGCTTAGTTCAATTGGTAGTTTATTGCTTGAACTGAGTCGATTTAGTTCTGAATCACGGTAAGAGTTTTTTTTGAGGAAGCAGAATAACTTACTCTGTGATTAGAGAAAAGATAAGATTGTTGAATAAGTATATGAATGAGAAAGGCTTGAACAAGGATATTCAATCGAAAATCAGAAAGTATTTGGAATTCTATCTTGATAAAGAGAATGCTGTAAGACAAGAGGGTGATAACATCATTCAATTGCTTTCACAAAACTTGAAGGATGAGATTATCAAAGAAGTAAACGCCAAGATATTGAATGATATCTACATGTTTTCATTCAATTTCAGAAAGAAGTTTTTGTATTTAGTTTCAAGAGATTTTACGGAAAAATCTTATGGGCCAGACGAAGTCATTTTTCAAGTAACAAATGAGACGAGATTCATTTATTAACTTTTTAAGCATAATGATCAAGATGATTGCAGTGTGTTTTTTATAATATCAGGAAGGGTCGAGATCTATTATGATAAGAGTGACTTGAGTCTGCAAAAGATTGACAAAGGAAAAAGCTTTGGATTTTTATCCTTCTTCTCTGGGCAGGCTCGTACTGCAAGTGCGAAAAGCTTGGAGTTTACAACAGTTTTTGTCTTGGAGAGAGAGAAATTTTTGTGTCACCTAGAAGAATTCCACACTGAAAAGGTATACCTTCGAATGAGGTTGGAGATAATCTAATCCACTGTTGTTTAGGAGATGTATACAATGATTAAGGACAGTATAAATCTTTACAACAGCTACCAGTACTTGAATATAAAGTGCTATTCATGCGGAAGTAGAGATCACATTGCAATAAATTGTCATAAAGTTCACTTCAAATTCAATCATCAAAAGATTATTGCTCGATATTTGCTGTTGGAAAAGAGACTTCGGGAGACATTTATTAGAAACCGAAGAAAGAAATGGAGAGCTCTAGAAGATTTGGAGACGATTCAAGAGGCAGCTGGCCAGCATCAACTAATTCAGCAAAATGAGCTCTACTTTGATAATCCTGATGAAAATACTGAAGGGGAGCAGGCTGAAGTTCGATCATATTCGTCGATTGATGATGTGATGGATAGAAACCTTTACGATCTCCAGCCTCTTGTTTGTGCTACTGATTCGGTTCATTTGAGAATTTATAACTTCAATGATCCTGAGGATATGACAGTAGATCATAGTATTTCAAGTAGTACTTTCCAGAAGCCACCTAAGAGAATCAGAAATCATAAGAAAAAGAAGACTCAAGCAGTAAAAGTTGGAGAAGTTGAGGCTTTTGTCGCCATGAACTATGATAGATACTACCATAATATCAGTCTTGATCGAATCAAGAATTTTGAAGTTTACAATCCAAATAACAATATCATTAAATTGATGGTTGATTTTGAGAAAGTTCGACTTCAGAAGATTATTGAAATGAGGTTAGGTGTTGGCACAGGGGCTCATCATCTCACCAAGTTGCTAATTAAAGGTTTCAAGGCTCACCAGAAAATGAATCATAAAAATCCGACAGTATCATCAGTAAGCTCAGCTCGTTCGGTGGAAACTGAGAAAAGACACTCCCATTCTCATCATGTCTTGGTTGATCCTACGAGGAGACACAGTGTTAGTGTGAATCCAAGTGATATTGCCATGTATGGTACAATTTCAAGGCATATGAATGAATCGAAGGACTCTTCACCAAATAAAACTCCTCCTCATCATCATCATAATGTAGGAGGTTTGTATACTTTGCTTAAGGTCCCTCACAGAAATAGTAGTGAGGACAATCCAAGAGGAGTTCCTTCTTTCAGTCCAGAGAGGCTCGCAAACCGAAGAGATCGAGGAAGATCAGGCATATCCTCGATTGACGAAGAAAATAGTTTGGAATTGGCAAGCAGTGCAAGAAAAAAAGGACACAGCAAAACTCAGATTCCAAGACCCTCTGTGTCTTCGCAAAGTTCTGATTATTCACAAAGTGGCGTGGCTTCAAACAATGGTTCCATCTTGGACTCTGCTCGAAACACCTACTCAAAGAGTCATTTATCAAAAGGGCATACTGGAAAAGTTCAAATCAAGAAAAGAACAGCACAGTTTGGAAGCAAAGTGTCAGATTCGCCTCAACGACATCGACCTTCGATTTCATTGATGGTAAAGCCTCGAGCAAGTGTGCCAGTCAATCTCTTTCAACCAAACACAGGGAGAAAGTCGATTATGTTTACTGAAACAGGTGTCGGAGAACAAGAGAGTGATTACCGTGAACAAAAGAAACCCATTGCTTTGTTTGACTTTACTCAACTTGTGAAGAAAATGACAATAAAGCTCGAAGAAAATAGTAAATCTCCATTACATCGAACAGCAAGTGGTGGAAGTCAGCAGACCCCACAAAAGGCTCCACCAAAAAAGAGTTTATTCGTTGAAATTCTTCATCGTAATAACTCAAGATTCGTGCAAAGAAAAAAAGGAAGATCAAGCTCTCAAGGAAATGGTGAAGAAGTTAAAGGTCTCATTGAAAAATATGGCCTTGAAGAAATTCTTGAAACTAAATAATTGTACTTTTACATTAGAAAAATTTGAATAATTATTCATTCATTCAAATAGTTGTTTTATTGATTATATGATGAAGGAGGAGAATTTACTCCAGTAATTTTTATTTAATCATTTCTCTCATTATCATGATCATGAGGAAAAAAATTCTGTTGAAGCAATTTCAGGAAGGAATAGTTGATTTTGAAAAATTAAAAAAAAATTTTTTTGGAAAATTATTTTTTCGATTTTTTTTTCAATTTGTCTTAAATGAAAAAAAGGAAACAAAAATTTTGTGAGAGATATTTCAGAGAGTTTGCATATTTTGAGCATGAGAATGAGATTGAATTTTTATGAATTTTGGATTTTTCCAAAATCCTTTAGATCATCAAAATTGAACAAAATTTCCCCTAATTTTTTTTTGGTTGAATTTTTAGACAAATATTTAAAAGTCTTTATTTGAACAAAAATTTTTTATGATTGACAAGATATTTTGATTGATTCATTAGATAGATAGAAATCAGAATTATTTATGAACAAGATTATGTCTTTAATTATTAAGGAAGGAGTAAATATTATAAAAATGAAATGACATGACGTTGAAAATATGTAAGCAAGACAAAAAAAAATGGATTTGGAGGAGGTTGAAATTGAAGAAAAGGGGTTTTATTTAAATGTACACTCTTGGAAATTTGGTAAGTGAATAATAATACATTGTAAAAGATGAATTGATTGAGTTTTACAGCGTGGGCAGTGGTTTAAATAAATTAAGACAGACACAAGCTTTAGAAAGAATATAAACAAATAATGTTCCATGTTTGATTTGATTGGGAAAAAAGAAAGAGAACCTCAGCTTTACAAGCAGCTGTTAAGGTTGCTCCTGTAGTCCATGGTGCTATTATTTCTGTGGTATAATCTGTAAGCTTGTCCATCGTCTTCTTCTTCGTTTTCTTCATTTTCAACTTCGATAGTTTCTTCTTTGATTTCTTCAGCGTCTCTGAGATCTCTGTACTCCCATCTGTAGATGCCTCCAAGGAAGCTTGTATTGATGATAGATTGTGAGTAAGGATGCCAAACGCAATCTCTAATAACAGGACAGTTGAAAATACTGTCATTTTCTTTGGGGACTTCGAGGTTGACGACGTTTTCTCCAGTCACAGTATCATAAATATAGACACGACCATCGAAAGAACCAGTATAAATGTATCTTTGGCCGGTACTGTAAAGAGGAGAGAAGTGGCATCTGATCAAGGTCAAGTGGACTTGATGGCCCCAGAAAGTCATGACGGAGTTATCGAGTTTCTTTTGGTATTCTTTGATTTCTTGGATGTGAGAAGGAGTCAAGACTTCACATCTGTAATCGTATTTGAGGTAAGGATGGTTTTTCTTTTGGGTGGTGAAGTTTCTGATGTCCCACAATTTCAAACTTTGGTCTTTGGAGTTGGTGATAAAGTGTCTGCCGTCGTCTTTGGAGGAGACGCAGGTCAAGCCGGAGACGTGACCGTAAAAGATACCAGCAGGTTCATTATTTTTGAGGATTCTGGTGTCCCAAATTTTGGAGGTACCATCATCTGAGGCGGAGATGAAAAGAGAGGGGTTATTTTTTTCGACGTAGCAGACTCCATTGACATCATCCTTATGGCAAACGACGCTTTGTTTGACTTCGTCCTTTTCCAAATCGTAAATTTTGACTGAAGCTCCTTCGATTTTTTTATTGCAACCCACAATGAATTCGGTGTTGTTTCCGCAGACATCGAGTGAGAAGATTTTGGTTTTATTGAAATAGGCTTGGGTGCCGGTGGTTTTGTCGCCCAAGTCGAGTTCCTTGACGTAAGTTCCTTCCTTGACGTCAACCAATTGGCAGTATTGTCCGAGGGTGGAATGGAGCAAGAATCTGTCATCATTGAACAACTGGGAATCAGTGATGGTCCAGGTGACTCCACCGCAGAGGAGGACCTTGGAGAGTTCTGGCTTGTTTTCGTTATTTATATTGAAGAAGGAGGTTCCGCACTAAAAATAATTAGCTCCAATAATTTCAAAGATTTTTTACCTGAGTGGTTGCCAAGATCTTGCTGCCGTCTTTAGTCAATTGGCAGTTGTAAGCTCTGCTACCGAGGCCTTCATAGCTGTATGTTAACTAGGAAAATTAGGAGAAATCAAAGAATTTTGGTACTGTGTTGGGAATGGCTGTTTCATAGATGAGATCTTGGGTTTTTTGGGTGTAGATGCCACATCTTTGATCAGTGGAGCTGTCATCGCAAGAGACTGGGGCCTTGGAGGGATGTCTTTTATTGAATCTGAACTTTCTGGTGATAGATCTATGTTCTTTGTAGAAGTCCTGATTTATGTAGGTTTTGTTCGAATATCCCTCTGATTTGGTTTGATAGGCGAGCCATTTGGAGTTTCTGAACTTGTTTTTGAAATAAACTTCGACTGAGTTAGGGTCTTCCATAGTTCTGAAAGGTTTTTAGGATTTCGTTGATTGTTTTTTATACTAATAGTTATTTATAGGATCGATCTAATTATGTTTTGCCCAAAAGTTTTAGACAATTTTCAATTAAAAGACAAGTATTAAAATCGGCCCAAGAATTAAGATTAAGACAAGGTCGCTGCGATTAATTGATTAGATTTCAAACTTTCCCTTTAATTATCTGACTGAAGTAGTATTTTGGCTTTAATATGGCTAGCCCTCTGGAATTTTTTTGAAAAATCAGCCTTCTGCTTGAAAGAAACGAAAGACGATTGTTATCAGGTAGTAACAGAATAGTGAATTTAATTAACCAATCGCTGTTGAGGAATTATTCATAGTCTTTTCTGGTCTTTATGGGCAGATTTGAATCCATCCATCCTGTTTGTCTAAATCTGGGGACCCTATTTTGGACGTACAAGAAGTAAAATCCAAGGTAGGATGATTTTGGCATTTAGTTTTTGAAATAAGGAGTCAGAATAAAGGGTTTTTAATCTCTTGAAAAACTTGATGAATCAGAAACTGGATTTAAGCTTACAGGATATTTATAATTTTCCATAAATAATTTAGAGATCAGTAAGAAAGAAATCAATTTTTATGGTTTTATAAAATAAAAGAAAAAAGATAATGAGAATAAATTTTTATTTATCAAAAATAATGTCTGATGTGAAGCAAGATTCAACTCAAATTTGCGAGGCATCAAGAAATGATTTGCCTTAAGGGTTCTTGCTTTTATCCTTTTTGGGCTTCGAAAAAATTTAACGGTCTCTAGGAGTTGTCTATTAAAGAATGTGGAGTTATATAAATAGAACATTCAAGAAGTTTCGAAGATTAATTGTCAAATGCTTGCATTGAGAGGAAGTTTGAATTAAACTTTTCCTTTAATTAAAATCCATATGAAACCTC
>PJUD01000881.1_pt1 | contig 11611 bp, 6 predicted proteins | sample 1512341 | NCBI WGS metagenome assembly PJUD01 (sample SAMN08177675, study PRJNA422409) | Feces metagenome, whole genome shotgun sequencing project. | isolation source: Chicken feces (3) enriched on wood chips: beechwood xylan treatment | host: Gallus gallus | place: USA: Madison | collected 2015-01-15 | reverse complement strand
GGTGGACACGTATTGGCAGCTCAGAAATCCGGTGCTCGTCTCCAAATGGAGACCGGAAAAGATCGCGCCGATTCAGCAAATGGTCGATTGGTCCAACAAGCATGCCGATTTCTCCAAGGTTTACGTGAAGGAGCTGGACCCGCTGGGGAATTCTCCGGAGGGCATCGCCTTTACCAAAATCCAGCAGGTGTTCGGACAGACGCTGCCCAAGCTGATCACCGCCGGCTCGGAGTCGGAGTTCGACGGAATCTGGCAGAAGTTTCTGAACGAGCGCGAGAAGCTGAGCTTCGATCTCGTTCAGCAGTACAGGCAGAAACAACTGGAGACAAGTAAAGCGAAGCTGGCGGATTAACCGTCGTTATGATACACCTATAGAGAGAAAGCTTGCGAAGCGAATAGTGAGGCGGTACAGGCGAGCGGCATTTTCCCTGTATCGTCCCGCTATTTATGCTTTTGCTTCAACGGTTGTTTGAAAGGGCTTCCAAAACGCTGAACAGCCAAAGGTGAAGGGGATCATGTCACACAAGTTCCGGCTTGTCGCCGACTGGATTCGGCATTTTCAAGGGATGAGCATATCAGGCAAATTTGTCCTCATGTACGTCGTTGTGTTTGCCATACCGATTTTCGTCTATGCCGTCTATTCCTTCAACAACACGAACCGGAGCATTCAGTCCAACTACAACCAGCAAAGCGTCGAAGCGCTCGACACCGTCTACGAGAACATCCGCAGAAACATCGACGTCAGCGAGACGGTCATCGGCACGGCCGCCGACAATGCGGGGTTTATGGAATTCATCAACGGGGATATGACCGGGGACGATCTGCAGCTCATTCAGTTCAAGCGCGGCGAGTATAAGCAGATCGAGAATCTGAAGGTGCTGAATCCGACAGTGCACAATATCAAATTTTATATCGATAACGACCGCATCTATGAGCTGCCGCCGCTGCTGAACGGCAGGGAGGATTTTAAGGATCAGGTTTTGTTCTCGCGGTTGGCGAATTTGCAGGGCAGAGAGTATTTCATGCTGAACAATGATGATGTCAGTCCGATGGGAGCCCCGGTAAAGGTCGTTTCCTTGTTCAGGGAAGTCGCGAACAACCGGCAGCATGAGGGCGTCATTGAGGTGAATATGCTGCAAACCGACTTTTTTCAGGAGCTGTACGGCAATGTCGAAGAAACCAACGCGATGCTGCTCGTGATGGAAGCGGGCGGAACGCAGCGGTTTCTGTTCAACGAGCAAAGCAGCTTCCATCAACAGCGGCTGGAACGGTTCGACAGCCTGACGGAGCATCTTAAACCGCATACGAACAAAGAGGGCGGGTCGTTCCAGTTTGCCTTGTCCGGTGAACGCTTTGTCGTCAACTACAAATATATGAAGCATCTGGACTCTTATCTGTATCAGGTCTATTCCCTCGAAGGTATTACCGGACAAATTCGCGAGGTCAGGAACGATATTCTCCTTGCCGTATTTGTGGCGCTGGTTGTTCTCTGCCTGGTTACGTATTTGCTGTCGTCGCTGCTTCTGAAGAAGCTGGGCGCAGTCGTAAACTCGATGCACAAAGTTCAGGCCGGCGATTTGAACGTGGTGATTCCGGTTCGGAGGGGCGGAGACGAAATCGACGAGCTGGCGGGCCACTTCAATCATACGCTTGTGAAGGTCAAGGATTTGATCTCGCAGCTGCTGTCCGAGCAGTTGGCGGCCAAGGAGGCCGAGAATAAAGCGCTGCAGTCCCAGATTAACTCCCACTTCGTGTACAACGTGTTGGAGTCGATTCGGATGATGGCCGATATGGAGGAGAAGGAGGAAATCTCCGAGGCGATCTATTCGTTGGGGAAAATGATGAGATACAGCATGAAATGGAAAACTCAGCAGGTGAGTCTGACGGAGGAAGCGGCGATGGCGGGAACTTACGTCAGGCTGATGAACATCGTGTCCGATGTTCAAGTGGAGTTGGAGACGCGCATCGATAGCGCCTTGGCGGCGTGTCCGATTCCGAAAATGTCGCTTGAACCGTTGGTGGAGAACGCGGTCGTGCACGGAATCGAACCGACGGGCCGCAATGGCGTCGTCTCCGTGGCCGCCTCGTATTCGGGACAATTTCTACTAGTTGAGGTTACGGACGACGGCGTCGGGATGGAGCGGGATAGAGTGGAGCTGATCAATCTCGCGCTGGAGGAGGATAACGAGCCGACCGGGCTGACCCGAGGGAACGGGATCGGTCTGCTGAACGTTCATAAGCGGATTCGGCTGTTCTGCGGCAAGCCGTACGGCATTCGGATCGAAAGCGAGCCCGGCCGGTATACCCGCGTCGTAATGCGGCTGCCCTATCAAAACCAGATCGGGGGTTGGTGACCCATGATGAATATCGTTGTCGTCGATGATAAAAAGTTCATTCGCCAAGGCATTGTCGCTCTTCTGGCAAAATCCGGGCTCGACATTGGCAGCCTGCACGAGTTCGCCAACGGCCGGGACGCGCTGGCGTTTCTGCGCACGACGGACGTGGATCTGGTCATTACCGACATTCGGATGCCGCTGATGGACGGCATTGCGCTGATGGAGCAGGCCAAAGGGCTGGAGCGACCTCCGAAGTTTATCGTGCTCAGCGAATACGACGAATTCAAATATGCGCAGCAGAGTATGGAGCACGGGGCTAAAGCCTATATTTTGAAGCCGGTCGACAAAATCGAGCTGATTAAAGTCGTAACGAAGGCGGAGGAGGAAACGCGCCGCGAAAAAGGGTTGAGCCAGAAGGCCGACCAAATTGCGGCCAAGGAACAGAGGCTGATGAAGGAGGAGCTTCGGCTTGCCTTGTTAAACGGGCTCCATTCGGACGGCAGCCTTGAGAAGCTGGAGCAGAAAGGGTTCGTCTTCGGAAACGCTCCGTTCTTCGTCTCGCTGATCATGTATCGAGAAAGCGATTATTCGCAAAGAGCCGAGCCGCTGCTCTCCGGAATGGAGCAGGCGATCCGGGAGTTCTCGGAGGCGCGCTCGGAGCCGTGCATGACGTTGGAGCTCGGTCATACGTCGCTGGTTATCGCGCAAAGCGGAATGTGGGTTCGCGATTTCGTCGCTTCCGACGGGAACGGGAACATGTATTTCGCCGCAATCAGCGAGCTTTGCGCAAGCTTTCAGGATATTCGCGAAGGCTATTTGCAAGCGCTGGCCGCTTTGAAGTACCGCTACCTGTTCCCGGACAGACAATGGGTAGGGCATGCGGAAATATCTGCGCTGTCCGCCGACTATGCGCTTCCGACCGAAGAGATCCACAAGCTGACTCTGCTGATCGGCTCGGGCAAATCGGCGCTTCTGGGCGAGACGGTGTCCGGCATTTTCGACAGGGCCTCCATCGTCCGCAACAGGATCGAATACTTGGAAAATACGGTTAAAGCCTTTTATCATTCGCTGGCCGGTATGGTGAACATTCTCTCGGTCAAGGGCGCAGAGGAGCTTAAAAAGTACGAAATTTTGAGCGACATCTATCATTTTCCCAGCATGAAGGACTATCTGGCCAGCGCGCTCGAATTCGTTCATCTTATCGACGGCTGTGTGAGTACGATGAAAAGCGCCTACCAGCATAACAACGAGATCGAGAAGGCAATCGAGTATATGGAGAAAAACTATGGCAAAGACATTAATCTGACGATTGTCTCCAACTATGTATCGATGAATTACTCGTATTTCTCCCATCTGTTCAGAGCCAAAACGGGTGCCAGCTTTGTGGAATATTTGCGGAAAATCCGCATTCATAAGGCGATGGAGCTGCTTGCCGACTCCCAGATGAAGATTAGCGACATTTCCGAGAAGGTCGGCTTTAACGGTTATAAGCATTTTACAAAATCGTTCGTGGACACGGTCGGCATCCCCCCGATCGAGTTCCGGGAGAGAAAGCGATTGATGGAGAAGATCCGCGAAGACAACGACACGGAGAAGGAAAAGAGGGCTGTCGAATGAATCTGGACGAGATGTATGGCGAGAGTTCGACTGAAGCTGCAATGGGCAACGTCAAGTTCGAGAGGGGAGCCGATAAGGCCAAGTTCGAGCCTCCGCACGGTTCCGCCTACACGGGAGCGGGTCAGTGCATGGAATCGATTGCCGCAATGATCCATTCGCTGCCGAACGACCGCATGCCCGTCATCATCGCTCTGTATGAAGGATTAAATGCCGAGGAATATTGGCGGAACCCCGATATTTTGGAAGCCCATAATGTGTTTCCCGGCGCGATGCTGCAGATTGGACTGCAGCTACCGATTCATAACGACAACGACTTGGCCGCGATCGGGGAAGGAGGCTACGACAGGCAAATCGAAGAGATGGCAGATCTGTATCGAAGCATCCAGCTGCCGGTTTTTCTGCGAATCGGATACGAGTTCGACGGTGAATGGAACGGCTACAACCCGAAGCTGTACAAGAGAGCTTATCGTCGCATCGTGGACGCGTTCAGGGCGGGCGGCACGGACAACGTGGCGTTCGTATGGAATACGTACATTGCCGACAACCGGAACATGTTCGACTGGTATCCGGACAATCCCGATACCGGAGAGCGCGACGGAGACGATTACGTCGACTGGTTCAGCTTTAACACGATTACGCCGAGTTTCGACGCATCCTGGTTTATGGAGCAAGCGGCCGCACGCGGGAAGCCGGTTATGATCGGGGAAAGCTCCTATGCGATCGTGAAGCCCGATTATGCGTTCGAAACGTTTATGGGAGATTTTATGGGCATGCTCACCAAGCGCGGAATCAAGGGTTTTCAGCATATTAACTGGGAGTGGCGGGTTTATCCCGAAAATGCGCAGTGGCTGTCGTGGGCCAACGGAAGATATACCGACGATGCCGATCTCGTTATTCAGTATAATCGGCACATGGAGGACGAACGGCTGATTTTCCGGGACGGTTCTTATCGCGATCCGGTCGCGCTATTCGTGGATTGCGCCAGAGCCTTGAAGGAGGCGGATGGAGGGGGCCAGCCTTGGGAGCGCAGCTTCGATCACTGCACCTTGAGGAACGGCTGCGATTATCGGTTCATGCGTACTGTCGTCAGGTATGGCAACGGTTGGTTTCCTTATTGTGAGAGCGTCGACGAAGAGCTTGAAGCGGAATTGCGGGTGCCGGCGGGCGTGCCCGGGTATATCATTCTGAACTTGAACATCGGGAACGGCGCATCCCTTGATCCGGCTGCGGAATACGTCGTTTATACAGAAGGATGCGAGTATCGCTTTTTCTCTCGAAAGGGGGGCTATCACAAAATTCCGATCCAAAGCCAAACGGAAACCGCGGGTCGGCGTATCGTCTTGCGTATAGCCAACAAGCGTAAGGGAGAGACGGTAAAGCTGGCGCAGATCGGTTTTCTTGCCTTGGCGGAGACTTCTCTTCCAACGCCTAACAACGTACGTGTAGAGAATTACGGCTCGGCGACAATCGTCCAATGGGATCAAACCGACGGCGCTGCGATGTACAACGTCTATAAGGATCATCAATTGATCGGGATGACGGACAAGACGTATTACGTGGACGACGATTCGGACAGTGAAGCAAGCGTGTATGGGGTGTCCGCTTACTGCTCTCATAGGGGCGAGGGCTTGCTTAGCTTTAGGGCTAGCGGGCCGGGCGCAGCCAAAGGCTAAGGAGGAGATTGCCATGACGATAGTCGATTCTTCTCAAGCTTTGGACGGTAAAAAAAAGGAGGCTTGCGGCAACGGGCCGCAAGCCTCAAGTTTTATATTTCAAAGGGGGGTCATGTATTTATCTTAACCGCCGAACATGAAGGGGAGATGAAAGAAATATTACGTTATCATTACAAAGTGTAAAGAAGTGTAAACGGGCGGTGATGAAGACCGCGTAATTCCACGGGACAAAAATCCCAGTTGGAGCATTGGATAGCAAATTAAGCTAACCGAGTCCTGAAATCCTCATAGCCGAACTGGCGCACGATGCGGCAGTCGCCGTCTTTGTCCTGCACGGCAAGGGTTGGCAGCGGCATGCCGTTAAACGTATTGGTCTTGACCATGGAGTAGATCGCCATATCTCCGAACACGAGCCGGTCGCCGACCTGTAAAGGCTGATCGAACGAATAGTCGCCGATAACGTCTCCGGTTAAGCAGGTCTGTCCCGCCAAGCGATACGTAAAAGGTTTCTCTCCGGACTCGCCGGAACCCAGAAGAGGAGGGCGATACGGCATTTCCAGCACATCCGGCATATGGCACGTTGCAGAGGTATCAAGAATAGCGATGTCGATGCCGTTCTTATGGAAGTCCAGCACGGATGCGACCATGTAGCCGGCGTTAAGCGCAACCGCTTCGCCCGGCTCCAGATAGACCACCAAGCCGTACTTCTCCTGCATACGTTTGATGCAAGCGTCCAGCTTATCGAGATCGTAATCGTCTCTTGTAATATGGTGCCCGCCGCCGAAATTAATCCATTCCATCTGCGGCAGCCATTCGCCGAACTTCTCTTCGACCGCCCGCAGCGTCGTCTCCAAGTCGTCGGAGTTTTGCTGGCAGAGCGTGTGGAAGTGCAGGCCGGAGACGCCGTCGAGCAGCTCCGGGCGGAAATCCTCACGCCTGGCCCCGAACCTGGAGCCGGGTGAGCAGGGATCGTAAATCTCATGGCCCACCTGCGTCGAGCATTCCGGGTTGACGCGCAAGCCGACTTTGCGGCCGGCTTGCAGCGCCTTGGCTTTAAACTTCTCCAGCTGCGAGAAAGAATTAAAAATAATGTGATCGCAGATGGAGAGGATCTCATCGATCTCGTCTTCCCGGTAAGCGGGGGCAAAGACGTGCGTTTCTTTGCCCATCTCTTCGTAGCCCAGCCGGGCCTCGTACAAGCCGCTTGCGGTCGTACCGAGCAAATATTCGCCGATGAGCGGATATAGCGTCGTCATGGAAAACGCTTTTTGGGCCAAAATAATCTTGGCGCCCGTCCGCTGCATCACGCCGGCCAAAATTTTCAGGTTCTTCTCGATCAGAGCTTCGTCAACGACAAAACAAGGCGTAGGCAGCTGTTCAAACCGCATTTTAGCGAACCAGCGCCGGTTGTTTAGCTGCTTGAGACGACTCTTGTCCGTCGTCGACCAGTACCGGGTTAAAGTCTTCTACCCACGGAAGTCCCCATTTGTTCAGTTCTTCCATGAACGGATCCGGATCGAACTCCTCGACGTTGTATACGCCTGGCTTGTTCCACTTGCCGGTCAGCACCATTGCCGCTCCGATCATGGCAGGAACGCCCGTCGTGTAGGAGATCGCCTGGGAGCCGACTTCCTTGTAGCACTCTTGGTGGTCGCAAACGTTGTACACATAGTACGTTTTAGCTACGCCGTCTTTTTTACCCTGGAAAATACAGCCGATGTTCGTCTTGCCGACCGTGCGCGGTCCAAGGGAAGCCGGGTCCGGCAATACAGCCTTCAAGAATTGCAGCGGAATGATTTGCTTGCCTTCGAATTCGATCGGCTCGATCGAAGTCATGCCGACGTTCTCCAGCGCTCTGAGGTGAGTCAGATAGCTTTGGCCGAAAGTCATGAAGAAGCGGATGCGCTTCAGTCCCGGCATGTTGACGGCAAGGGATTCGAGCTCTTCATGGTACAGCAAGTACATGTCCTTCTCGCCAACCTCGGCGAAGTTGTAGACGCGCTTGATTTCCATCGGATTCGTCTCGATCCATTCGCCGTTCTCCCAGTATCTGCCGTTGGCGGATACTTCGCGGATGTTGATCTCCGGGTTGAAGTTCGTGGCGAACGGAAAGCCGTGATCGCCGCCGTTGCAATCCAGAATGTCGATATATTCGATTTCGTCGAAGTAGTGCTTAAGCGCATAAGCGGAAAATACGCCGGTTACGCCCGGGTCGAAGCCGCTGCCCAGAAGCGCCGTAATGCCGGCTTTCTCGAAGCGCTCGCGGTACTCCCACTGCCATTTGTACTCGAACTTCGCGGTGTCTTCGGGCTCGTAGTTGGCCGTATCCATGTAATGGGTTTTGGTGGCCAGGCAAGCGTCCATAATCGTCAAGTCTTGATACGGCAGCGCCAGGTTCATGACGATATCCGGTTTGACCTCTTCGATCAACGCGATCAGCTCGTCCACATTGTTAGCATCTACTTGCGCCGTCGTAATTTTCGTTTTGCCGCCGTCCAGCTTCGCTTTCAGATCGTCGCACTTGGATTTCGTGCGGCTCGCGATACAAATTTCTTCAAAAACCTCGCTGTTTTGCACACATTTGTGGATGGCTACCGAAGCCACTCCGCCGCAACCGATAACTAACGCTTTTCCCATGTCTCAATCCCCTTACATAGAGTTTTGTTTGAAGCTCCGGATGATCGTTTCTACGCACAAAAAAACAAGTGGCCCAAACGCATCATCGCGTATCACACTTGTTTAGATATAAATACGAATATTAAACGTCCCCGGCAATCGGGACATAGCTTTTGTTAGGAAGCTCTTTAATATTCAAAATATATCGTTAACGAATCAGAGTCTAAATAGCAAATAATCACTATGCCACTCTTATTGACCGTTTCACAAGTTGTGTGCGAATGCACTGGTTGTAAAGTAACCAACTCATAAAATTTGAGCTTTTAACTCAATCAATAAGGCAACTTAAGTTGCCAGTCGGCATTTGACCCGGCTGTCCGTTGGCCTCAACTTCTTGTCGGAAGTGGTCAAAAATTATCTGCTTGGAAAGACTCCGCATATTTTGAATATCAGCTTTCCAATCACGCAATACCATACAATAATAACAACAGACTCCGAATATATCAACTATGAAAATATTAAAATCGCCTAACAATTTTCGACAGCGTTCATCCGCTGCCGTTTTTCATTGATTTTTATTTCGGGAATGAGACACGGCTATACCGATGCGGCGCGCGACGCGTGACTGCGTTTCATCTCGAACATCGCCTGATCGGCCAAGTTGATCAGCGCCTGCCCGTCTTTGCCGTCTTCGGGAAAACGGGCGGCCCCGACGCTCAAGCCTACCGGAAGCGCGCCGTACTTCGAAATATACTCGGCGAATCGCGTTTGGAGCTCCCTCATAAGCTCCTCAAGGCTCGGCTTGTCGTCCGCCTGGCGAACGAACAGGACGAATTCGTCGCCGCCCATTCGCGCGGCGAAGCCCGCGTCTCCGACAGTTTCCTGCAAAATATGCGCGGCTGCTCGCAGCGCCTCATCGCCGGCAAGATGTCCGTAAGTGTCGTTTAGCAGCTTAAGCTTATCCAGATCGACCAGCAGCAGAGCCAGAGCCTCTTCGCGAGCCGCGGCTTCCTGCAGCGCTTCGTCCAGCTTTTCATGAAAATACCGGCGGTTCGGCAGCCGCGTCAACGGATCGTGATAGGCGAGAAAACGGATTTCCTCCTCTGACTCCTTCTGCGTCGTGATGTCGCGAAAGACGAGCAGCGCATGCAATTCGTTATCCGCAAGCACGTAATCGACGCTGGCGAGCAGGACGATCCGCTTGTCGCGATGCCGGATTTCCGTCTCGTAGCGTTCGATCGTTCGCCCGGCCTGAATTTGCTGGGTGAGCGGCTTGTCCAGCAAGCCGTAGAACGCGGCGAAATCGAGCTGAAGAGAATCGAACAGCTGCCTGGCTCCCGGGTTGGCGTGTTTGATGCCGCGATCGCGGCTCATCAATAGAATGACGTCCGGGTGCATGTTGAACAGCTTCTCGAAGCGTTTGTCGTACAGGTTGAGAAAGTCGTGCTTTCGCATCGTTTGGCGCAGGAAGTAGCACCAGACGATGCCGCTGTACAAATACGGATAAGGCGGCAAGCGATCGCCGTAATTGATATAGCCGAACAGGACGTGCCAGACGATCGCGATGACGATGCCCGCGAACAACTGATTGTAGATTTTTTGCTGCTCGGAGTGGCTTGATTTTGATTTCGCGAAGGCAAGCACGAGCAAATACAGAACGTTGTTGGCGATGCTCACGGTCATGGCGATATAGTAACCGGAACTATAAACCGGCAGGTTCCACATTCCCGACGCTGTGAATTGCTGAGCGGAAATCCATTGCCCTTCGGTTGCAATGTTTGCAATGACGAACGGTACAGGCAAATAGAAGATGTACGGATACAGCCAGCGAGGCATTCGCGTCTCCAAACGGGTCAGCTTAACCAGAAAATGCAGTCCGATACCGGGAATAAGGATGCCGGCGCTGCTGAGCCACATCGACGACAGCAGGGGGCTATGCTCGACCGGCACCTGGTTGCGGACGTATTCTTCCGCGAACATCAGCAAATAGCAGACGGAAATCAGACTAAGCAATACATGCTCAGTCCTTCTTCGGTTGCGAAGCCATACGTCGGCGGCCATATAGACGAAGAATACGATCGGAATACCGTGCGTCCCCAGCAAAATAAGGGCTTCCTTCAAACTCATTGGATCACCGCAATCTTTCTTTGCGCAGCTGCGTATTTGTTTTTATTTTACCCCATTGCTGTCGGATTGTGTTCGATTATAGCGTATAATCGGGTTCAACAAGTATTTTCGGGAATCTATGGAGAGCAAGCGGGTGAAAAGATGTTCGAGTTGGCCGGATACAGGGTGCTAGAAACGATAGAAAACGGCGGAGAGATAGTGCTCTGTCGCGTGGAGCGATTGTCGGACGGCCGACGTTTGCTGGCTAAGGCTCTGACCGGCTCCGCAGCGGATGCGGATGCTGCCGCGACCCTGTACCAAGAGTATGAGCGACTGCTCGGCTTGCAGGGGAGAGGGGGCGTCGAGCCGGAAGGCGTCGAGCTTCAAGGAACGCGATCCGCCCTGCTGCTGCCGGACAACGGAGAAACGACGCTGGCTCGGGCGATGCGAGCGCACCGCGACTCGATGAAGCTAGAGCAGCTGCTGGAGCGCGCCGTATCGATGGCGGACAGTCTTAGTCAACTGCATCGGGCCGGATTGATGCTGCATGTGCTCACCCCTTCTTCGATCCTGCTTGGCGATTCGAAGGTCAGGCTGCTCGACGTCCGGTATGCATCGCCGATCGACAGTGCCGCAGGGAGCTTCTGGGAGGGACGACGATCGGACTGGGGGCTGCCTTATCTGGCCCCTGAGCAGACGGGGAGAACGGGACGCACCCCCGACGTTCGCTCTGATTTGTATTCGCTCGGCGTTATTTTGTACGAATGGTTTGCGGGGACGTATCCGTATCCTGCGGACGATACGATTGATCTTGTCTACCGTCATCTGGCCGCGAATCCGGAGCCGGCATGGCGTCGAAACGCTTCGGTACCGAGAACGGTATCCGACATCGTTCAGAAGTGCATGGAGAAAATGCCCGAAGCTCGGTATGCCGACGCAGCCGGGATCCGCGCGGATTTGGAGGAGTGTCTGCTGCAGCTTCGCGTCACGGGTAAGGTGCAGCCGTTCCCGCTGGGCGAGCTCGATCGTCCGCAGCGACGGGCGTCGGAAGAGCGTTTGTCCGAAGCGGACAAGACAGCGCGGCATGAAGCGAAGGAACGGGAGAATGCCGTAAATTCTTGGGGCGCTTCTTACTCCTTTGTGCCACGGCGAATCGGATTGAGACTGCTGGAGCGAAAAGTAAGAAGGAAGTTAAAGCGGCTTGGCGCAGAGGCGATAAGGAAGCTTCCAGCCGCCGCGGACCCTCAGCTTCGGGCTGACTTG
>PJUD01000876.1_pt1 | contig 11707 bp, 9 predicted proteins | sample 1512341 | NCBI WGS metagenome assembly PJUD01 (sample SAMN08177675, study PRJNA422409) | Feces metagenome, whole genome shotgun sequencing project. | isolation source: Chicken feces (3) enriched on wood chips: beechwood xylan treatment | host: Gallus gallus | place: USA: Madison | collected 2015-01-15 | reverse complement strand
TTGTGGATGGATCAATTGGAGCAGATTTACCAATGCAAAATCTTGCAGAAATGTTTAATGTCAATTATTTCATTGTTTCTCAAGCTAATTTCTGGTTCATTCTTATTCAAAATCTCCCCTAATTCTCATCTAGGATTGTGCCATTTTTAAATCATAGTGAACAACATAGATATGCAAAAAGAACCATTTTTTACAAAATGTGGGAATTAGTCAAAGATCAAATTGCAGCTGAAATCAAACATAGAGTCAACCAATTTGCCATGCTTGGAATTTTACCCAAAGGATTAACGAGATATTTCAATCTCATCACCCAGCAATACAGCGGCCATGTCACCATTTGGCCTGATTTCACCCTTACTGAATTGATCAATATCCTCGATAACCCTACAACTGATTTATTAAGACATTGCATTATCCATGGATCAAGAAGAGTTTATCCAAGTAAAATTTTTCACTAAAGTCTCAAAGGCGTTAATTTGAATAGAAATCAATCGTATCAAAGCAACTTTAGTTATTGAAAGAGCACTTGAAAGAAACTTTTTAAAAGCAAAATTATCAACAACTGAAATTGTTGACGAAAATTTGTAAAAAAAAATTTCCACTTCAACTAAAAATATTAGAGAGAATTCAATATTAAGTCATCAATTGGATAGTTATGAAGATATCAGCCAGGAATTAATCTTTGAACAATCTTTGCAACATATAAAGAGAGACAGAGTCAACTCATTCCATTCTCCCAGAGCTTTTCCTCCTCTTTCAGAAATTCAAGAGATTTCTCCTGAACAAATCTAATTGTTTATTAATATAATATTTCAATGAAAACTACAGAGAGATTTTGAAATTTTTATAGTACCTAATACTATTATTGTATTTTTATATAATAGTGTTCAAACTATATAAAATAACTTTTTACAGACATTACATACATGCACCTCTAAGTAATGATTTCACCTAAGGCAATAGGAAGTTTCAAAAGCTCTTTATAAAAGCAATAAAGTAATAAATTATATGTAAATCACATAATCTTAGTATTAAATCGAACATAAAATTACTTCTCACACTTTGAACTCAAACACATCACCATAATGTGAGTTATGCTCTCTATAAGCTTGTTCTGTCACCGTTATTTGTCCAATCAATATATCTAATATTGATTTATCAATAAATCCCATCTTCCCTAATTTGAGGTGTTAAGAATTATATTATCTCAAAAATCTCTATACTGAGAATTTCTTTGTTTGCAATATCAGCAACAAGATCTCTTTGATTTACATCCAAGAAATTGCGTAATTCACTATTTTCTGGATCTGGATAACATAATAATGCCATCATTGTCTATGAAATTGATTAGTACCACGTATTATTCTCAGTAAAATTTACATCAATAGGAACTTCTTGAATGACATTTCGAGAATCCAGACAATAGATATTTTCTTTTTGATAAGGAATGAGATATTTCTGGGAATAAATAATAGCATTTTGGAAGTCTTTGATTCGGACATATTCGATAAATTGTTGAGCATGGAACACTTTGAGCAATTCTTTTCGTTCATCAAATAATGTTGGGAATATATTCTTTATATAACTCATCGCTTCTGATATCTTCCCTTCTAATAATATCTCTCGAACACCTATCATATGAACATCTTTCTCAAATCCTTAGTTATTACGTGCTCTTTCATGTAAAAGATAAGTATTTGGTCGTAATCCATCAGTATTATTTCGAACAAAATTTTGATTCATTGGTTTCTGGAACAATCCAGCGAATTCTGGATTTGCATTTGGATTATTAAAATCTATATGCATTGATGCTTCTATTTTCAAAAATTAGATCCCAGTGCTCACCCCATTCTCTTACTTTTCAATAAGATGAAATCTCGACTTTGGCTGTTATCACTGTTTAATGCGAAAGGTTCGATATCTCCAGAAAGCTGATCTTTTATCATATTGAAATTGGGCGATTCAAATTCTATTCTTAAAGAATCACTACGGAACCTATTGTCTTGTTGTCCTGCTCTCCCATTATGATGATTGTTGTGATTCCTTCCATTATGGACATGCCCTTCTTCGTCCCTTTTTGATGTTTCTATCTCCATTTCTGTTTCTTCTTCATCACCAGTCTTTTTACGTTTCCTTTTTTGACCTTTACTTTCACCATCTTCTCCATCCTCTTCCAAAATTCTTTCTTCTTTAATTAAAGCTGGCTCTTCGAAAACTTCGCTTCTTGGAAGTCCAACATCTTTTCTTTCAATTTGAGCCGCTTTTTCAAACGCTTCAAGAGTATTGGCATAACCATGGAAATTCAAATATGAATGAACAATTTGATGTAGAGAATAATGATTAATTGGTTGTTTGATAATACTCTTAACTCCTTCTCTCTTTTCTTCAAGTATCATTTTGTCAAGATCAAACTTAAATGGCTTGTTTCCAAAGTTAAATGTCACACTCTCATTCAAACTATGCAATCCTATTGTTGCATGAAATTCCTTCAATTCTACATCTTTAAATGCTGGACCTAGAAAACAGATTAAGATAAAATTTCTAGAACTTGATTACCAGAATATTCCCCATTATAAGTAAAGAAGATCTCTCTTTTGAAATAATTGATACCACAACCAACAACATTGCCTGACGTAAACTTTGGCATTACCATATCTCCCTATTTAAAAACATTGTAACCAGGTATTCTTATATCAATTCTTTTACGGGTTGTTTGTTACTATACACTTTGCCATCAGCTTTATAACCATATGATCTAATAATTTTTAGCAAATTCTAGATGAGAAGATCTACTTTTTGGTCCAACCTGGATGTTTGTTCAATGGAAAATCTGCATCTGCGAGTCCGATGGATATATCTCTATGCGAATTTTAGCTCAAATTCTCCTTTTCCAAGAAGGTACCCTCGATGGCCAATATCATTGATCTTAACTTCAAAATAATAAATCGAAGTGTTCCGTTTGGCTGGCTTGTTGCTTTGAATTGACTAGGAAATTCATTTAAAACTGAGGAGAGATGAAGGAAATACTGTGATGTCGCTGTATAGAAGGCCTTTTCCTAAATATTTGACAGTGAGGCGATCTTTGTAGTATTTAAGGAAAGGACAAGCTCTCTGATTGATATAAACAGACTCTGAGTAAGTGTTTTCTGCTTTGCTATTGAGGAGAGAGAGTAGATATTCTTCACCAGACATTGAAAGAAAACAATTCTTGTTTATTTTTGTTTTTTTAAAAGAACAATAACTAATTTAATTTGACTTCCTTTATTAAAAGCTTGCTGCCCTGCTATAACAAAATAATTAAACTAATTCTCCTTCGATTTTTAATCTCCTTCCCTCTCTTCAGCATCTTTTCCCGATCTTGAACATGGTTAAATTTGAACTCTCTTCGTTAGGATCAGTTGACAGAACCCATTTTTCTTTGCAAAAATTATGCCAAAATAAAAGGAAACTTGGGAGAAAGAAAAATTTCCTTTTAAATCTTTCTTTATGATGAAATGTAAATTTCGTAAGTTTAGATAAAAATCTGATCTTATTGGGCTCGAAAGATGGTTTTAGTAGATATAAGAGGACATAACTTATCAGTCCAGTTAGAGAATACAGTTCCTGATATACTTTGATCTTGAACATTGAGATGATCTAAAAATTTAAAACAACTAAAACCATCTCTGAGTTACCAAAAAGTGAATCACAAAGAGTAACAACAAGAAGGATAATGATTTAGCGAGAGTTTTAGTTATGAACCAAATTACCTAATTAATAATTTTATAGTTAATTCTGTTTGCTGGTACTTTATCATGCAGATAAATGGAAAATTCGAAAAATTTAAGTGGAATTCAAAATGCACTCATTTTTTCGTTTTGCTTAGTTTTTCTTGTTCTTAATTTTTTTCAAACAAGTCCTCGAATAAATCATCTTGAATCTTTTTCTCTTCTCTAATATCAAAGAAATCAAAATAATTCTTTTAACCTTGGTTTCATATTTTAGTCTACAAACAAAATTCTTGAACCTTCCCTCTCCTTCTAAACTTTTTTTTTTTATCTCTTGTTGTATTTTTTATTCATAGTGGAGATAATGACTGTTTCTCAAAATAATTTTGACCCTCCAAATATTCCTCTAACTGCTGCTGCAACTTTCAAGGTATCAAAGGCAAAAAAGAATTCTATTTTTTCTTTCAAAACTCTAGATTTCGTCTCAACTTTATTCAATTCAGCAATTCAAAATTCCTTTTCATTTACAATAACAAAAAAATTTCAATTTTTGTTGACTTGAGATAATTTGAAAATATTTCATAAATTTTTTCCTTCAGTCTAAACTTCTTGAATATCCAAAAAATTTTTCTTGAGAATTTTCTTTTCTTATTTTTTCAAAATTGATGATTAGAAAGATCTCAAACTGAGACGTTTTTCTCTTTTCCCCCTTTGATTGAAGTCCTTTTTAAAATTCATAGATTATCATTAGTTGTAATATATAGTTTTTAGAATTGATGAGAGAGATTATTCGGACGGTTTTATAAAATTTAAGGCGCAAATTGATTAAATAATTAATCATCTCAATCATAAAGCAAAACTGATTAACGGCAGAAATTGTCTCCTGTATTTAATCATAAAGGCTTGCCTCTCAATGATAAAAACACTCTGGATACCTATTTTCACCTTCAACTAGACTGCATAAATAAACTTCTCCTTTGACTTATCTCAAACTTTTTCTCTTACATTTTCCAACAAAGAAACTCAGGTCAGTTTTTCTACGACTTAGGATTATTTCCTTTGATAGTTTTCTTCTCGGTTTTACTTCAATCTTTCGAAAAACTCTCAAGAAGATATTTCTTTCTTTGAAAATTATTTTTTTCCACTCCAAAAAACTGTTTCGAATAAACATCTACATCTACCAGTTTTTGTATATTTGGAATGGAATTTTGATTCATTTCCCCCCTTTGACAAGGGAGACATCTTCACATTGGAGGCTTTGAAATAAGAAGTTTCATCATATGGGACTTTTATCTTACAACGAAGAGAAATCCCGAAATTCTTAAAGATTTATATTCCCCGAACTTATCTATTTCAATATAAGTTTTATCACAGATTTCAAGGAAAAAACCGTAAACTTCTTATATGGATAACGCGCCTACATCAACTAGTCCAAACAGATATGATTCATCCTCAGCACCTGAGGATCAGTTTCAACCACAAACTCAGACCCAAACTTCTCAATTTAATTCTTCTCTTCCAGAAGTCCACAACTCTTATTTCTCTAAACTCTATGAATTGGCACGATTCCATTTCGATAGTGCCAATTATTTTCAAGGTCTCTTCAATATAGACAAATGTATCGAACACCTTCTTACAAACTTAGAAGATGGAAACCAATCTCCTGTCCTCCAGGATTTCATCTCCAAAATCGTCTCTGATCTTAACGAGCTTGCTTTAAACCTCTTAAAAACTGATAAACCCCACGAATGTCTTCGTATCCTCGAAAAATGCAAAGAATACACCACACCTGATAAATATGGAAATTTCTCCAGACTTCGAAGCTTGACCTATAACCATATCGGTTGCTGTTATCGCAGATTAGGAAATCTCGAAAAGGCCCTCTATTACCTTCAGAAAGTACTCATTCTCGTCGAACCAGTCGATAGAATCGAAATCTTGGGAATCACCCATATCAATCTTTGTGCTGTTCTTTCACAAATGAATAAGTAATAATCGGATCCTTACAATCTGTTTCTGACCTGTTAAATAGTCACAAAAAAGCTCTCGAACAAGCAAGATTAGCAGTCTCAGAATGTGCATATGATCTTATTCATGCTAGCAATGCCACTGGCCCCAATAAACAATCTGATGTGAAAAAGAAAGTACGTGAATTGTATAGTTTCCTTTTTTGATTTTTATAGGCAACAATGCTCGCAATTTCGTATCATAATCTTGGTATCGAAGAAAGCTTTTGTAATGACGAAGATGCAGCTTTACAAGCGTATTTCAAAGCATATAAACTCGTAGAAGAGCATAGCGGAGTTGAAGATAAACTCTATGAAAAATTCAAACAGGCTCATGATATGACTCTAGAAGTAAAACGTCTTTTTCTGCATACAAGTATAAGAAATTTTCAATAGAAAATCATGAGAGAAAACAAAGGCAATAAACCAAAAAAGAGAATGCCATCTCTCAATAAGAAAAAAAAGGGCAAATTATCACCCAAAAACTGGTACATCAAAAGAGCTCCCAGTTACAGTACCAACGCCCTTGCTGCAAAAGTCTATCTCCAAAATGGAAGAGTCGTTGTTCCTGATTTCAAAGACTATCAAACCCAAATCGAAGAAAAAAGAAACCAATCTAGTCGCAGCAGAAGTAGAAGTAATAGACCATTGAGTAGCAAAACTCACACAAACTCTTCAACTATCATCAAGCCAATGGCACCAATCGGCACAAAACCTCGTCCCAAGAAAAAACAAAGACCATTAACTGCTGCTAGCCAAGGACATCGTTTCAGTTCAGGCGAACCTAGCAAAATGTCGGGAAAAACTAGTCAAATGAATCTTTATGATAGCGGGTAATCAATCAATTTTAAAGAAGTTTTCCATAATCATTTGTTGTTATAGTGATAAATTTATTCAAGAAGATGATGGACCAAGTGATGATTCTGAACTTGAAAAATTCGTTCTTGAAGATGAACAAGAGTTACAATGGATAAACATGAAATCAAATCGCCTTGCCTTCCTTAGTGATTTAAATCAATTTGGAAACAGCAGACATTCAATTCAAACAACTGATCCAAGAGTTGAAAAAACTTTCAATCCTAGAAGTCCCAATGAATCACTTAGAAGTCCTCCAAATACTGAAGGTTTCAGAAGTCACACTGATTTCAGAGTACCATCTGACATGAAAAGTCAAAGTGATGGTTTCAGAACTCAGAGTGATAAATTCTATCCTTCTTCTGATGTCCAAGAAAATTCACCAGAATTCTATACTTCATCAAATCCTTTCACTCAACCTCCACCATCTAAAAAATCCAATGAAAAACCACAACAACAATTAGAACCTTCAGCTAGCAAAATCTCTTTAAAAATGGACTTATCCTCTAATAAATCTAGTCCTTTCTCTAAAATCTCCGAAAGAAGCGATGGTAATTATTTGGCTCATATTTCCCATATTCATTTTCCCCTAGATTGGAGTCCTGATAGTGTATTAAGAAAAACAAATGAGAAAAATGTTATTCATCCAAAATCAACTCATCATCACCATCAAAACCAAAAACACTCTCATCCTAATGACCTGGAATATGTTGAAGATTCATCTTTAGAAGCTAAAGAATCAGCAACATTATTACAAAATCATTATAAAGATGCCCATAAAATATCAAATACTGATAGTGAAAGAGTCTTTAAAGTTCTTGCAAAAACTGTCAATTCAGCCTTTGAAAAAAGACTTGCTGGAAAAGGAAGTCTTCCTTACTTTATTTTAATGATGTACAATTGGGATGAAGAATATATTTCAATCCAAGTCAAAAATCTTCAAACCAGCAAACTCTTTAAATCTGTTGTTAAATATCAAAGAAAATCAACTGATAATTCTCCTACTAAAGAAGCTGTTGAAGAAATCAGAGAATATTGTGAAAGTCTCCTTGAAAGAATCTCTATTATCGATGGCTGTATCGTCTTTGCTGAAGATCGACAAGTCATTGGTTCTTATATTGAGTCTAAATTAGATGATAGATCTAAAGAATCTAAGCTTATGGCATCAGCAAGTGAAGAAAAACTTACAAATCAACCCAAAGCTAAGCCTAAAGTTGTTATTGATATTCCTGAAAGCCTGAGTACTCCTCGTCAATCAGACAATGAAATAAGACCATTATTGACTGGAAGCCACAGAGTTGGAGCAAAGAGTTTTGATATTAAACCAAAATCAACAAAATCAGACGCTCATTCCAGTAGAGAATTTATGAAAGGCTTCCCTCTCCATGAAAGCATGCATTATCAAACAACTCCTAAAGACTCTTCAGGAGTCAAACCACCTTCTGATAGAAGAAAGAATATCAGACCATTCTCTGGTATTGAGCATAGAAGACCAAAAGCACCAAGTGATGTTGAAAGTGAAGGATATGACTCAATGGAAGGCAAAAAGAGTTTCCCTCCCAGACCTTCAAAAGGAAGCTCATTTAAACAGAATCCTAAGTTCGACTCCGGAAGAAAAAAAGAAGAACCCAGTTACAGAGTTATCTGGACAGATGGTGCAGAAGTTCAATCTCATGAAGTCGAATTTAGAATCTCTGAAAAAGTCAATGAACATCCTGAGGACTTTAGTACCTATAGACTTGCTTGTTTTGATAAAGATACTGGCAAGAATATCAAGGGACTCGATATTCCTCGCAATTCATTGAATGTCAGAAATTTAACAGCTCAAGATTTACTTGCTATTGTCGAAGTTGACCTCAGAAATAATGAGCTTTATTTCAAAAACAATCAAACCCAAGGACAAACTGATGAAGATGAGGATTTGGTACCAAAGCCATTATTCATGAAAAAGCCTCTTAGAATTGAAAGTCCAACTGATGCTGAAGAGTCTTCTGTTCCTGACAGCAAAAGCTCCCCTGAAGCAAACAAGAAGAATCCCAATGCTCCTGATGTAAGACGCACATCTTACCAAAGCGACGAGGAAAATACATTTAGAATCAAGCCTTTGATCAACAGAGGATCAAGATATGTTGATGAAAGTCCTGAAAGAGAACAGTTATTGCAACTTGATTTTGGAAAAGGAAAGAGTATAGATTGCTTTGTCTCTCATGATAGAAAGAAAAACAAAGTTCTTGTCAAATATCTCAAGTCAGTCGGTCCAGAGAATGATTATGAAAAGACCCTTAGTTTACGTGGAGAGACTATTGGAATCCCAATTCAAGGTTTTGCTCCTGGTTCATTCGAGGAATCTATGAAGAATTTATTACAAGCTAAATTGGTCCTCAGAGACGGAGATTTAATTCTCGGAGACTCAAAAGGTCAATCCAACATTTCAATCAAAGAAAGAGAAGAAATTGACGAAGAAATTCCTCAGGAGACCGATAAAAAGACAGAAGATATGGAAGTGAAACCTTTAATTAATAAAGGAGGCGCGGATTTCAGCAGGGATGAAGATGATGGCAGTAGTTCTAAAGAAATTAGACCAATGATGAATAGAGGATATAATGATAGCGCTCGTAAGAGAAGATATGTTGCTAATCCAACTCCAAGATCACAACAACAAGCCAACAGAATGAGTCTTGGAAAAACAACATTAAATGAAGTCGAGTTAATGAATGAAGCCATGAATATCAATGAAGCATTTAAAGATCGCAGAGGAACTCTTGGCAATTTAAAGAATGAAAGAGAAACCGAAATTGATGAAGAGCTGCCAGATTTGAATGCTGAAGATGTCCAGGCTGCTACCTTGAAAATCCAAAAAGCTTATCTCACAAAAAAGAAGAATAAAGAACCAAAAGAAGTCATCAGACCTCTTATCGCTCCTTCTCGAGAAAACTCAAAGAAGAAGCTCCCAACCGAACCTGAACCTGTCGAAGAGGAAATTCAAGAAGATTTACCTGATTTAAAGGATCCAGGAGTTCAAAATGCTACCTTGGCTATTCAAAAAGCATATAAAAAGAGACTTAATAATAAATCTCAACCTCCAGCACCTGTTGTCAAAAAGCCTGTCCCAGAACAACCAAAACTCGAAGAGCCTGAAGATGATCTTCCAGATTTGAAAGATAAGGATGTTCAAAAAGCAACTCTTTCAATTCAGAAAGCTTATAAGAAACGTCTTGAAAAGAAGAAAGACGTTGAAGTTGAAAAGCCAAAACCCTTGGTCGCTGTCCAACCACCAAAACAAGAAGAACCTGAAGAAGAGTTGCCTGATTTGAATGCTAAAGATGTCCAAGATGCCACAGCGAAAATTCAAGCAGCTTATATGAGAAAGAAGAAAAATCAAGGACAAGCTCCTAAAATCCCTAATAACAAGGCACCCGAACAACACAGAGTTGTTGCTCCAATTGCAGAAGTCAAAAAGCCAATGATGATGCCAATTGTTGCACCACCTAAGCAAGAAGAACCAGAAGAAGATTTGCCTGATTTGAATGCTAAGGATGTTCAAGATGCTACAATGAAAATTCAAAATGCTTACCTAAAGAAAAAGAATCGTGTCAAGGTCCCTGTCCCTAAGATCGATATGCCACCTCAACAACAGACTAGCCATCCCATCAAAGTTGAAGAAAATCCCGTTGAAGATGAATTGCCTGATTTGAATGCCAAAGATGTCCAAGATGCCACAGCGAAAATCCAAGCAGCTTATATGAGAAAGAAAGCAAAGGCTCAACAACCACCTGCTAAGCCAAAACAAGAGACTCCAAAACTTCCACCACCAAAACAAGAAGAGCCAGAAGAAGAGTTACCTGATTTGAATGCTAAAGATGTTCAAGATGCTACAATGAAAATTCAAGCCGCTTATATGAGAAAGAAAGCAAAGGCTAAACAACCACCTAAAGAAGAAGAATTTAAACCACTTATTGCTCCTGTCAAAAAAGTTGAACCTGAGAAACCTAAAGAAGAAGAAGAAGAAGAAGAGGAACTCCCCAATATTGAAGATCCTGAAGTTCAAAAGGCTTCCTTAGCTATTCAAAAAGCTTATCTCAAGAAGAAAAATAGAAACAAGCCAGTTGCCCAAGAACCACCAGTTAAGAAAAGAGAAGATGATATAGCAAAGGATTTCCCTATTCAAAAGGGTTATCTTGCCAAGAAGGATGGTAAATTTGTTCAAGTCGCTGGAGGTGCAGACAAGAAAGACGATGATGATGAATTACCCGATTTGAATGCTAAAGATGTCCAAGATGCCACCATGAAAATCCAAAAGGCTTATATCAAGAAAAAGAGAGCCGCCAACCAACCTGCTCCTGTTCAATCTGAACCAAAGAAAGAAGAAGAGAAAGAAGAAATGCCAGATCTCGAAGATCCAGGTGTCCAAAAGTCAACTCTTGCTATTCAAAAAGCTTACATGAAGAGAAAAGCCAGACAACAACAAAAACAAGAAGCCGTCGTGAAAGAGGAACATAAACCTCAACCTCCCGCAAAAGAAGAGGAGAAGGAAGAAATGCCAGATCTCGAAGATCCAGGTGTCCAAAAATCTACTCTTGCTATTCAAAAGGCTTACATGAAGAGAAAAGCTAGACAACAACAACAAAAACAAGAAACCGTCGTGAAAGAAGAACCTAAACCTCAGCCTCAGGAGGAGGAAGAAGAATTGCCAAATCTTGAAGATCCCGACGTTCAAAAATCAACCCTTGCAATTCAAAAGGCATACATGAAGAGAAAAGCTAGACAACAACAAAAACAAGAACCTAAACCCCAACCTCCTGCGAAACAAGAGGAACAAGAAGAAATGCCAGATTTAGATGACCCAGGTGTTCAAAAATCAACTCTCGCTATCCAGAAAGCTTATATGAAGAGAAAAGCCAGACAGCAACAAAAACAAGAAGCCGTCGTGAAAGAAGAACCCAAGCCTCAACCTCCTGCAAAAGAAGAGGAAAAGGAAGAAATGCCAGATTTAGAAGACCCAGGCGTTCAAAAGTCCACATTAGCTATTCAAAAAGCTTATATGAAGAGAAAAGCCAGACAACAACAAAAACAAGAAGAGGCCAAGCCAAAGGTCGAAGAGCCTCCTGTTGTCAAAAAGGAAGAACCTGAGGAAGAATT
>PJUD01000873.1_pt1 | contig 11778 bp, 10 predicted proteins | sample 1512341 | NCBI WGS metagenome assembly PJUD01 (sample SAMN08177675, study PRJNA422409) | Feces metagenome, whole genome shotgun sequencing project. | isolation source: Chicken feces (3) enriched on wood chips: beechwood xylan treatment | host: Gallus gallus | place: USA: Madison | collected 2015-01-15 | reverse complement strand
GAACGGAAGAAGAGAAACGAAAATGGCGGGATACCGTCAAAGAGAAAACGATGCGAGACGTCCAGGGCGCTTTTACCGCGTACTTGACCAAGCAACAGCAGCTTCAGCAATCCGATACAAGGAGGTGAGAGAGCTTGTCGTCGCCGCTGTCTCTTCATGTTACCAACGGCCCCGTATCCGTCGGGTGCATTAATCTTGTCGGAGTGTCCAGCTCGTCGGCGCTGCTGCTCGGCGATACCGAGTCGATTACGCTGTACTCCTACTTCGATACGCCGCCGGAGTCGGTGATCGTCTCGCCGTTAGCGCCGCTTCCGCTGCCCGAAGAAGAGGAGGGAGAAAATGAATCATGACTGCAGAAGTACAGTTCTGCTCTCTCTCTACGTGAACACCGTCAGTTCGTCGGGAATCGTACAGCTCGGGGACGGAAACAACACCGATATGACTTCGCAGGCGCTTGCCGTGCAGCGGGCCGTCGCGAACGTTCAGAAGGACGAGTTTTTCTTTGAGTCGTACCCTCTTTTTTATTTGCCGAAGCTTGTTCCGGGAGCCCAAGTTCCCGTGCGCTTTACGAGCGACTCGCCTTTCCCCGTCCTTCGCGTCGGCTGCATTTACTCGCTCGGCGTATCCAGCTCCTCCACGCTCCGCGTCGGCTGCAGCGGCCCGGTTCAAGGAATTTCCCGGATCAAGCACATTCGGAATTTTAATCAACTCGGGCAAGAGCCGGAAATATAGAGAATATTCGTCCTGACGGTACAAACGTCCAAGATTCCGTATGTCCCCCGTCATATGCTGACATTGTGATTCGCCATCACAAACCTATGAGTACGGGAGGGTTTAACAATGAGTTATCCGGTAGCAGGTGCAGCAGGCTGCGGTTGCGGGCCGACTCACGGCGGCCAATTCGGAACGGCTACATTCGCCCTGGTTCTGTTCATTCTGTTGGTCATCATCCTCCGCGCAGGATTTTAATCAAGCGCCGAATAGCAGATTCGTTCCAGAAGCGTTCGCGTGAAACGGATCGTCTCTACCTCAGGGGGCTGTCTCATAAGTGACTTATGAGCAGCCTTGATTTATTTACTCGATAAGGTTTTTAGCGGGGGGTATCCCCCCCTCTTTTCATCGAGACTACGAATAAGTCAAAAGAAACCGCCCTTTAGTAAATGGGAGTCGTAACCCATCTAAGAAAGGAGCGGTTTCTTTGCACATTCGCTGTACCTTGGATCAACTTTTAGGACCGCCCCAAATTGCCAGCGACTCACAAGACCGCCCCAGCGGGCATGTCGCTCACATTGATGCTGAAGCAGGCGAAATCCGGCCTAGCTTTAACGCTAATTGAAGCTGCAGCCGATCTTCGGGATCATCGAGGGAAACGCCCAAAATCGCCTGAACTCTCTCCAACCGATAGACAATCGTATTATAGTGGGCGAGCAACCTCTCGGAAGTCAACTTAACGTTCCCGTTGCAGCGGAAAAACATTTCCAGCGTCTCCGCCAGCCTTCCGCTTCCTTTGCGGTCCGCCAACTGCAGCGGCATCCAATACCGCCGGATAAATTGCTCCCGCTCTTCTCCCGAAGGAATCAAATAGAGAAGCGAATAAACGCCTAGCTTATCATAAGCGACGACTTCTGCCGTCAATCCGCATACTTTCGCAACCTGTCGCGCATGTTTCGCCTGCGCCCAACTGCCCTGCAGACTTTCCGGGCGGGAAACGGCCTTTCCCGCATAGAGCCTTAACCCGAATGTATCGAGCCGATCTTTCAGCTTTTCCTTCAGTCGGTATAACTCGGACAGCAGAGCGGACTCGCGCTCCGCCTCGGTCGGCTGCCCTTGAGCAACCGGCAGGATGAAGGCTAGATCTTTGCCGACGGTACAGACGAGCATTCCGGGCTCGCATTCCTGCTCCGAGCGAAGAACGCGGCGAACCTCCCGAATCCAGCACGCCATACAGCCATCCGAGGGCAATTCGACCAGCACGGCGACGAACGCCAACTCGTTCGGAACGAAGCATTCGTACGCTTCGACCCTTTGTTCCCAATCGGTCTCCTTACCCTCATGATCGGCTGTGTCAGCAATTCCGCTACCGTGAACGGCGATTCTCCCTCCCATGCGACCGATATCCATTTCATTGCACGGCATGATGGTCATGAACCAGCCTCCCTCAACAAAATGCCAATTAAGATGACACAAACAACTTATCTCACATTCAAAACAGACCCAACATCTTATTATGTCATATATAATAACACATAAACAGAAGCATTTTCACTTAAAATTGTTAAAAATCTAATGATCACAGCTAAAATCGTCCATTATTTTGCGATCTCCGCTTATTTAAAGTAATGCTACTTAACATCAAATACTTGATGACCAATCTCTCCCCTAACGATGAGCGCTCAAGAAATAAAAATAAGGCGCCCCCAAGTCGTCTTGTAACGACTTAAGGACGCCCTCCGACTTAAGAAGCGCTGCGCGATTTACGCGCGGGTCGACTGCCCGCATGCCGGGCAAAAATGACTATCCGCGTAAAGCGGAGTACCGCAGCTATGGCAAATCTGCCGTTGGTCTGCACGCGGCGACTCAGCGTCTCCCTCTAACTCCGCATTCGGCTCATCCGTCTCTACAGACGTTTCCGACTCATCCGGTACGTGGAGATCGACCTGGATCGGCTCTTTATCAATGACCGGCGGAGGAAAAGCGTGGCCGCAGGAAGGGCAAAATTTCGTTTCATCGGACACCCGCTTGCCGCAGGACGGACAATCCTTCTCGTTGCGAATCTCCTTGATTCTGGCATCTAGCCCCGCGATCTCCTCGCGAATTGCGGAAATCTCCTCGCACTTCGGCTTAACTTGCTCCTCGGAAACGGACACATCGTTCGCCAAGTAAGCGTCGTATACAACTTCGCCGATAGCAGCGTACAATTTATCGATATCCTTGCGCTTGCCGGAAATTTGATTGTTCAGCTTGGTGATTTCCACGGTCTGCTGCGCCTTCTCCGTTGCCGTCGTAACCCCTTTGCTGACCGAATCCGTAATTTTTTTGAAAAAGCTCATCCCAATCTCTCCTCCCTATGCCTTGCATAAGTTGAAACCCATGTAATGAAGTAGCTCATTTCATTATTTTATCTCATACTTCGACAATTTTACAGGGTTCCGCGCACTTATTCAAACCTATGCCGCAACCGCGCCGATCAATGACAAAGAAGCATGGCTCTCCCCCGCCTTACGGCGAGAAAATGCGCATGCTCCCATAGCCCGCGATCAGGTTTATCGGTCCAGCTTCACAATCCATAAATCCCGGCCGGCCAGCTCCGCAGCTTCGCTCAGATTGCGTCCGCTCAACATGTCCACACCCGACTGTACTCCCAAGGCTACCGATACAGCCTCGGCATTATGGTTCAGGACGAACAGATAACTCGTTCCGTCTTTCTCGCGAACCGTCGTCTCGACGCCCTCCGGAGCGGAGGCGACAAGCGGCGCGATACCGCGAGAGGCGCACAGCTTAGGCAGCCAATCCTGCAGGAACGCCGCCTCCGGACTTGTAGCCAAATACCAGGCTTCCCCGTTTCCGAAACGGTTGACTGTCAACGCCGGCATGCCCGCGTAGAAATCTTCCCCATACTCGGCGACAACCTCGGCCCCCTCCGAATGAATAAGATCGCAGAGCATTCCGCAAGCATACGAGGCCTGGAGGCCATCCCCCGGATTTCGGACGACGATCGTATTGCTCTGGCTCGGCAGCAGCGCGTCAATTTCCTCGGCCCAGATGCCCAGCAGCTTGCGCAGCTCTCCCGGATACCCCCCGAGCGTGACCAGATCGCTCTCGTTCACGATACCGCTGAAGAATGTCGTGACGAAGGTCCCTCCGGCCGACACATACTCCTCAAGCTTCTGCGCAATTCCCGGCTTGATCATATACAGCACCGGTGCGATAACGAGGTCGTATCCGCTCAAGTCGGCCTCCAACGAGACGACATCGGCCGCAATGTTCGCTTTGTACAGCGCGTCGTACGCTTTATGCAGCTCTTCGACATACTTTAACGCGACGGTTGGACCGCTGGACAGCTCGACGGCCCACCAGTTGTCCCAGTCGAACAGAATCGCCACCTTCGCCTTCACGCGCGCGTCCAGCAAAGCGTCTCCCAGCTCGAACAGCTCCCGCCCAAGCTCCGCGCACTCCTTGAACACCCGTGTATGCTCGTGGCCGACGTGCTCGATGACCGCGCCATGATACTTCTCGCACGCGCCGATCGAGCGCCGCAGCTGGAAGAACATGACCGTGTCCGCGCCGCGCGCCACCGCTTGGTAGCTCCACAGCCGCATGACGCCGGGACGCTTGAGCGAATTGTAAGGCTGCCAGTTCTGCTGGCTCGGCGTCTGCTCCATTAGCATAAACGGCTGGCCGTACTTCAGCCCGCGCATCAGGTCGTGCATCATCGCCGTATAGCTGTGCGGCGTATCGAGGCCCGGATAGTTGTCCCACGAGACAACGTCCAGCTCCTTCGCCCACTTGTGGTAATCCAGCTCCTTAAAGGCGCCCATTAAATTCGTCGTCGCCGGAATGTCGGGCGTATGCTTTTTGACTGCGTCGTATTCCAGCTTATAGCACTCCAGCAGACTGTCCGACTGGAAGCGGCAATAATCCAGGGAAATCCCTTGGAAGCTGGTCGCCGTCCGCCCGTTCGGGCCGCGCCATTCCTCGCTGAGCGAGCTTGGCGGAACAATGTCCTCCCAATCGTAAAATTGATGACCCCAGAAAGCCGTGTTCCACGCCCGGTTGACTCTCTCCAGCGACCCGTACCGCTTGCGCAGCCACTCGCGAAAAGCCGCCGCGCAATTGTCGCAGTAGCAGTATCCGCCGTATTCATTGGAAATGTGCCAAATTAGCAATCCCGGATGATCCTTGTAGCGCTCTGCCAGCTTATCCGCCATCCGCACCGAGTATTTCCGGTAGGTCGGACTGTTCGGACAGGAATTGTGGCGGCCGCCGAACTTGCGCTTGCGCCCGTCGAAATCGACTCTTAGCACGTCGGGATATTTTCTGGCCATCCAAGCCGGATGAGCCGCCGTGCTCGTCGCCAGACAGACGCCGACGCCGTCCGCGTGCAGCTTGTCCATCATCTCGTCGAGCCAGCCGAACTCGTACGTATCCTCGTCGGGCTGATTGCGCGCCCATGCGAACACGTTAAGCGTCGCAACGTCGATGCCGGCCAGCTTAAACATTCTCAGATCCTCGTCCCAGACCGGCTTCTCCCATTGATCCGGGTTGTAATCTCCTCCGTACCATATTTTCGGCTTCCGTTCATTGATCATGGAAAGCACCTCATCATATTGTAAAATGTCGTTTATCATTAAATTATATAAGCAATATTTATCCTTATCCTATATAATAAAATGGTTTAGGCATATAAGAATATGGAGGTTGTCTCAGAGTGATACGACGAGTCGTCCCGCCCGTACCGACGGATGCGCTGCCGCTGCAGATGGAAACGATCGGCATCAACCCCGAGCAGGAGCCGATTCAACGGCCCCGCGGTTATCCCTGCTACCACTGGCTGCTTACGCTCGAAGGAGAAGGGGAGCTGCGGGCCGAAGGACGGAGCTTTAAGCTTCCCGAACGGTCCGGCATTTTGCTGCCGCCGGGGAGACGCCATTTCTATTCCGCCAAAAGCCCTCTATGGAAAACGTCTTACGTCACATTCACGGGAACGCTGGCCGACGGACTTGTCTCCGAGCTGATCGGAGCGCTTCCCGGCAAAATCCAATGGGATGGCGACGACAACGCGATCACGGAACAAGTGGACAGCATGCTAAGGCTGGCGGAATCGGGTGTCGACGCGTCGGGCTGGCAGAGCTCGGCGGAGCTGTATCGATTTCTGACGCTGCTGCGAACAAATGGCAGAAGCAACCATCTCCCTTCGTTGAATCAACGGTTGGAGCGCGTGCAGGACCTGCTGCAGTGGCTGGAAAAAGAATACGCCAACCCCGACTTGGGGCTGGCGGCTATGGCGGAGAGATTGGGCATCGGCGAGCGGCAGCTGAATGAGAGGTTCCGCCAATCGTTCGGCCAGACCGCTTACGCCTACCTCATCCAGCTCCGCCTGCGCAAAGCGAAGGAATGGCTGCCCTCCCGCCCCGATTGGAGCGTGCGCCGGATCGGCGAGGCGGTCGGCTTTCGCGATCCGAGCCATTTTGTCGCTACTTTCAGGCAGAAGGAGGGGCTGACGCCCGAGCAGTATCGCAGGCTTCACGGCCCTTCTCCTGTCGTTGCGGACGATGAGGAGGATCTCCGGCTCCATCCGAGAAATAGCGATACGTAGACGATCAGAATCAGCGTCCCGAACAACAGCGTAAATCCGACCGCCTGCCTGTTGATCCCTTCTAATACGCCTTCAAGCAACCGGAACGGGCTGAACAGCACGTCCCAGCTGTTCAGTCGGACGATTCTGCCCAGATAGACGCCGAAGCCGCTCAGGAAGGATACCGTCAGAATGAATATCCATCCCGTCAGCAGCCCGAAGTAATGATTGACAAGCTCATGGAAGTGCCGCATCGACAAATAGCCAAGCAACAGCCCGCACCAGGAAAACAGAAAAAACAAAACGAGATCGTACCACAGCAGCAAGCCGTCCTTATCGTAGCGAATGTAGTAGGTATCGAAGATCAGATGAATAAAATCGGTCGTCAAGTAGGGCGCATTCGGATACAGGAGCAGCCAGGCGACGCCGAGCACGATCAGTCCGGCTCCCAGCATCGCTCCCCGAGCGACGCGAACGAACGTCAAGGCGGTCATCGATACGATCAACGGAAGCCAGGCCAGAAACAAATTCCACAGCAGAAACCGGTACTGCACATCCTCCATACGCAGCGTCCTAATGGCGATTAACACCGCGCATAAGACCGACGTCGCCGCCAACGCGTAAAACAGCGGTTCGACGATCTCCGGAGCGACCCTCGTTTTTCTCGTTTTCTCCACTTTGCTCCTCCTTGCCGAATCCCTCGATTCGCTTTCTTCATAATTACACTAAAAAACCTTGAAGGATTCAAGTCCCTCAAGGTTTGGATGAGAACCGCTCTATTGTTTGCGGGTTAGCACGTCTGCCAATAGATCCACCTGCTTCATCGCGAAGATCGGATCGTTAAACAAAAATTGATCGAAGTCGATGCGATAGACACGATTGTTTTTAACGGCGTCGAGGGATTTCCACAGCCCGCTGTCCAGCAGTTGGCCAACGGCATCCTCTGCGCTGGCATCGGAAGCCAAAATGAGATGGTCGCCTGCAAAGTCCGGTATCGCTTCTTTGGAAATGTTCAGATAGGACGATTCGTCGTCAATGCCGTTAATGAGGTCTGTGAGAACTTTCTCTTGCGGCTTTAAGCCCCAGTAGGAATAAATAATATTGCCTCCCATATTGCGATCCCGGTAGATCATCTGCAGCTTCTCGCTCCGTACGTTCAGAATCGTAAACGTTTCGTCAGGACCGAACTTTTGCAGCACGCGCTCCTTCGTTTGCGCGATTTTATCCTCATACTGCTTAATCCATTGCTCGGCCTCATCCTTCTTGTTCAGCAAATCTCCAACCAGCCGAATATCCTTCACCGGGTCCTGATTGGCTTCGAGAACGACGGTCGGCGCGATTTTACTGAATTTCTCGTACCCTCCGCTTGGCTCCAGATAGGCTTCGATCAGAATGATCAAATCCGGCTCCAAGCCGGCAATGACCTCCAGATTCAGCGGAGCGCCCAGGTCGATGACGCCCGTCGTGTCCATAGCCTTCTCGGAATATTGCAAAATATAGGTCGCGGCGCCGAGCGGGCGCACCCCCAAAGCCAGCATATGTCCAAGATGGTACGCGGTGACGACGCGCTTCGGATTCGTCGGAATTTCCGTCTCTCCGTGCTTATGCTTGTACACTCGAGTTTCGGAGGATGTCTCGGAACTCTGACTGGCGGTAGCGGTAGCAGAATTGACAGCGCTGGCCGCCGCTGGCGCGGAGCTGCCTTCGCTCGCCGAATTGGCGTTGTTGTTCGTTTGACAGGCGCTGACGAGCAGCGATAGACATAGCATGACCAAGGCGGTCATTGAAGATTTGGGGCGGTTGCTTAAATTCAATTGTCTCTCTCCCTCATTATGATAATGATTATCATTTACATTACGATTATAGGAGAGCGACCCGGCCGGAACAATGGAGGATACTGACGCATTTGATGGACTAAGATGGAGAGCGTCGGTTCCGTATTCGCGCCTACGAAATTGCAGCGGGGAAACTCCGAACTGTTTTTTGAATAACCGGCTAAAATAATATACATCCGAGTAGCCTACGGATAGGGCAATGTCCCGCAGATTAAGCTTTGTGGTCAACAAACGACGCTTGGCGTGCTCCATTCGAATTCCGATTATCATTTCGTTCGGGCTTTTGCCGATCTCCGCCTTGAACAGTCTGTACATATAGCTGCTGCTGCAGCCGAGCAGTTCGGCCAGTTGCTCCATCGTTACGGCGTCGGCGTAATGCTCGTGGATATAACGAAGCGCGTAGGCCACAAGATCCGAAGGACTTCCTCTGTCTTTGGAATGGTGCAATTGGCTGAGCAGCTCGTAGATCATTTCGTACAGCATCGATTTCATCCGAATTTGCACCAATACGCCGGACTGCCGCCATTCCTCGTACATTCGACGAATTAGACTGTGCACAGAACCGGGCTCTGGCAAAATAATAGGATAGACTTTGTCAAATGCCCGCGATTCCGCAAGCAATCTATTAACGGCGGAGCCTGCAGCTACTGCGGGCAGAGTCGCCTTATAGTAAATGAGATAAAACGAAAACTCATGCTTGGCCGGCATAATGTCCATCCCCATTCCTTTACCGGCGTGCAGCAGATGGTGCTTCTTCAAGTAGTATTTGCGGTCGTCGATCTGCACATAGGCGCTGCCGCTGACCGCAAACAAAAAGATGTTCGCGGGAAGCCGATAGGAGAGCCAATCCTGCCCTTCCCACAGCGTGTTATAACGAATATCCCATACATTTACGGCCGCGCTGCTCCACAGCAGCCTCTGCTCGTCCCAATTCAATGCCTGCACCTCGCCCTGCCGTTTCGGAATTGGGGTTATTGTAATCGATAATGATTCTCGCTTCAAGCCCGCAATTCGATCGAGTTGTCGCAGCGAATGCCAAAATGGCGTTAAGCCTGCATGTTTGCAAGCTTAACGCTATCCGTCGAACCTTTCTCTTTTACGAACCGGCTTTCTCTAGCAGCATTCGGGCGATTTCATTGATTTGCAACTTGAGGGAAATCGGATCGTTCCCCCAGAACAACTCGGGGTCCAATTGAAATACGCGATCGTTTTTCACCGCATCCAACGATTTCCACAGCTTTTCATCGCTTCCCCAAACCTCGGATATCATCTGACCCTGATCCAGGAAAATATAATCGCCGGCGTAATCGTCGACCACCTCGTAGGAGATTTGTCTGTATGCCTCTTTGCCGATCATCTCCTCTTTCTGCTTTGCAGGAGGCGTCAGCTGCAAATGGGTGTAGATCGCTTCGCCGCCGCGGTACCCGCCGTCGCCGTATACGTAAAACCCCTTATCTACTACGAACACGCCCATTAAGGAGAACGTCGCAGCGGGATCGATCACCTTTTTCAGCTTCGCCCGCGCATCCGCTGCAGTCTGATCCAGGTCCGCCAACCACGTCTTCGCTTCCTCCTGCTTGCCCAAGGCGTCGCCAAGGAAGTTCAACGTCTCGTGAATGCTTGAGAAATGACCGTAGGGAATCGCTAACGTTGGGGCGATCTTCTCGTATTGCTCCAATATCGCCTTATCGGACACCCACGTGACAATCAAATCCGGCTCCAACGCCAATATGGCTTCCAAGGAGCGCTCTCCCGTGTTGGCGATTCCGGCAATTTGGTCCTGAATGACTTTATTCTCCAGTTCCCATTGCGTAGCTCCTACCGGCTTCACGCCAAGAACGAGCAATTCCGGCAAATAGCCGTCGGTCACAATTTTTACGGGATGCGTCGGAATTTCGATCTCCCCCAGAGGCGAAGCCACTTTCTTCGTAGTCGCTTCGGCTTCAGCACTCTCGCTTGGAGCCGCAGAGGAAGCAACCGACGTCGCAGTGCCCGCTTGTCGATTCCCCTCGTTCCCGCCATTACCGCATGCCGTGACGAATAACGCAACCAACATCAAACCTATCATCGTTTTCCATACCAAAGAATGTTTCAACTCTTGACCCTCCATTAATAATGATAATCATTCTCGAATGAATTTCATTGTAACGGTTGGTCTTCAGGAAAGTCGATGTATTTCTATTGGATATCCTTATGGTAAAATCGTTGGATTTCGACCTCTTTTTCTATCAGCGAGACAAGAATAGCCAGCTGTTTTAGCAGCGCTGCGCCGTCGTCCAGCCAAAATTCGTTCAAGCTTAGCAGGTATAAACGGCAGCCGCGGCGGTTGACCAGCTCTCGCCAGATTTCGCGCTGCATAAGCCGCTCCCGATAGCTTTCCGGCTCGTCCGAAGGAACAATGAGAAACATATGATCGGCGGCATAGTCCGCAAGCTCGTCTTCTTGAATGTGACTCGGCTCGTTCGGCCCCAGCACCTCTTCCTCGATGCGAGCCTGCGAGCTTAGCCCAAGCGACGAATAGACGTTGTAAGCCGAGCGAACGGGCCAATGCGGAAGCATCCATTGATTTCCGTTCCATAGCTCGTATAAACCGACTGTCTCGTTCGCGGAAAGAAGCTCCCTGACTCTCTCCTTCGCAATTTTCGCTTGTCGTCGGTAGACATCGATCCACCGCTTTGCCTGAACCTCTCTGCCCAGCAGCTTTCCAAGCTCGTCTATTTCCTCAAGCTTATTCAGCCTGCCCCATGGAAAAGAAACGACGGGCGCAACGGCTTCCAGCGCATGAAGAACGTCGGGGATGTTGTAGTAGTAAGAGGGAACGAGAATGAGCTCCGGCTTCAGAGCCATCAGCAGTTCAATTTGACCGATCTCTTCCATTACCGTCATCTTCGTCAATTGTTCGCGCAACAGGAGACTGGAGCGAAGCACCTCTCTCGTTCCCGCCAAAGGAACGATATCCAGCGCCAGCAGGGCCCCGTAAAATTGCATGGCCGCTATCCGCGTCGCGCCTCGCAGCGTCCTGAATCGGGAGGGCGACATCCCCGCGCACTTCTTGAACGCCTTCCCGAAATACGAGCTGTCCGAAAACCCGACCTTAAACGCGATGTCTCCCGCGATTTCCGACGAGCTAAGCAATTGACGCTTCGCTTCGTCGATTCGCACCCGGCTGACATAGTCCCCAAAGCTCCACCCCGTTTCCTTGCGGAACAGGGATGAGAAATAGCTTTCGTTAAAGCCTGTCAACCGGGCGACCGTCGAGCGGGAAAGCGGCTTGTCATAGTTGCTTTCAATATACTCCGCCGCTTGGCGGATCGCGCGATCGCGCTGGGGAAAAGCCGCGCCGTACAAATCGTTGGCCGTCAGCGCCTCCATTAAGCTGCGCAAATCTTCATGCTTTTTGCGGGAGCTCGAATGATGAGCGTCTTGATTGGCGGAATGAAGCGCGGTTTGCAACAAGTCGGTCGTATGGCGGGTTAAATCGAGAATGCGCCCGTGTTCGGGCAAGTGCTCGCTGTCCGCCGAATAACGCAGTTGATCGTCATCTTTGGCAGACAAGCGATAGCACCTAAAAACGAGGGCATACACCTCTCCAAGCTCCCCCGGCTCCGTCGGAAGCAGACGAAATTCGCAATCGGGATCGCGCAGCAT
>PJUD01000872.1_pt1 | contig 11821 bp, 5 predicted proteins | sample 1512341 | NCBI WGS metagenome assembly PJUD01 (sample SAMN08177675, study PRJNA422409) | Feces metagenome, whole genome shotgun sequencing project. | isolation source: Chicken feces (3) enriched on wood chips: beechwood xylan treatment | host: Gallus gallus | place: USA: Madison | collected 2015-01-15 | reverse complement strand
AGTTTTCTTTTCATCTGGTGTGAATTAAGATCAATAAAATACAATTAACTTTTATTTTCGCATCGCATGCATAATAAGAAGATCAATATATTACTCAATCTGGAAAATTAAGATTGACAAAAAAAGTTTGGGAGAGTTTAAATAAATCAATCTCAAAGTTTATATTTATACCGGCTCAATCAATAAATTATTTTTTTCAAAAACACATGAGTTGCAATAAAGCTCGATATTTTGTCCTCTTTTTCGCGATTTCATTTTATGTTCAGGCATGTTATATTCCAGAGCCTGAAGACTTGCAGTCTGTCATCAAAACGCCATTGAAATTAATTCCAAAAAGTGAACTTCCAGAACAATGGCTCTGGAATGATGTTAATGGAACAAGCTATTTAACAATGATGAGAAACCAATTTGTCCCAAGATACTGTGGTTCTTGTTGGTCTTTTGGCTCAACATCAGCACTCGCTGACAGAATCAAGATCAGAAGAAATGCTCAATGGCCTGATTATGAATTGGCTCCACAAATTCTCCTCTCATGTGCTCAAAGGAGTTTGGGATGTTCTGGAGGCTCCTCTGGAGTGGCTTATGAGTACATTTACCAATACAATATCTCCCATGAAAGCTGCTCAAACTACCAAGCAAGAGGCTGGAAAAATGGGTTGAATTGTAGCGCCGAAGTGAAATGTGAGACTTGTGACGCTCATGGAGTTTGTAAAGTTCCTGATAGCTATCCAATCTTTGGTATCGAGGAATATGGTCACATTGTTGGCGAAGCAGCAATGATGAACGAGATTTACCAAAGAGGGCCAATTGCATGTGCAATGGATTCAAAGCCTTTAGCTAATTATACAGGCGGTATTTTCAACTCTTCAACTGGCGGAGAAGTTTTGAATCATGTTATTTCCATCGTAGGATATGGCGTTGAAAATGGAGTTCCTTTCTGGCTTGTGAGAAACACTCATGGTTCATTCTGGGGTGAAAAGGGATTTTTCAGAATTATCAGAGGAACAAATAATCTTGGCATTGAGAAATCTTGCTGGTGGGCTGTCCCAAGAGATACTTGGTCTCATGGTGACCGAAATACAAGCAACAATACATCACCCAAAGAAGAAGAAAAATTGGAATCTCGTGTTCTTGTTGACAATGATAAGAAGTTCCTCGGAGTGGAACAACATCATTACATGATAACTCATGGAAATGTCGAATTTCCAAATTCTTGGGATTGGAGAAATGTTTCTGGTATAAATTATTTGTCCTGGACAAGAAATCAAGGTGGCAATAGATCTTGTGCATCAGGATGGGCTCAAGCTGCAACTTCATCTTTGGCTGATAGAATTAATATTGCAAGAAATAGTACATTCCCTCCCCTTGCTCTTTCTGTGCAAGCCTTGATAAATTGTGGTGTTGGGTCTTGTGAAGCAGGAGATCCTCTCTCAGTACATGCATTTGCTGAAAGTCATGGTATTCCTGAAGACTCTTGCCAGAACTATTTAGCGCAAGATCCCCCAGCAGCCACATGTGATCCTATGCAGGTTTGCAAAATTTGTGCTGGACCATCTCCTCCACCTGGCGAAGATTGGCCTCAGAACTGCACTGCTATAACAAATTATCGTAACTGGAAAATATCAGCCCATGGTACTGTTAGTGGAGTTGATCAAATGAAGGCAGCTATTTTTAATGAAGGGCCTATTGCATGTTGGATTAAAGTGACAGACAAATTTGACAATTATTCTGGAGGAATCTTTTCAGAATTGGTCCTTCCATCCAACCCAGACCATGTAGTTTCTGTCGTTGGTTGGGGAGTTGGACCAGGCGGAATTGAATATTGGATTGGAAGAAACTCTAAAGGAATTGCATGGGGTGAACAAGGTTTCTTTAGAATCCTGATGGGAATTAATAACCTTGGTATTGAAAAAAATTGTCATTGGGCTACTCCTATAGTGAATAGTGATGACTCAGTAATCTATACGAAACCAAAAATCGAGTATATTGATCTCTAAGAGGAAATACTAATATAAAACTTTGATTCTTAATATGATTCATATATAAATAATACTTTTAAATAACTTAAACAACTATAAACTGTTATTTTACTCACTAACGAATTAATTACAAATTTTTTTGCAAAAAGAAGAAAGAGTTGAGTTCAGGTTGCGATATATTTGAGAAGCCTCAACCTCAAATTAAATAATTAAAGGTATTGAATAAGAAAGCTGTGAATCTGGACTTGAAATTTATTCAGCGGGCAAGTTATTCTAAGAAAAAAGGAAATGTGCAAGTTTTGTTTTAAGCAGATTCTCACAATAAATTTTAATTAATAAAAAGGCAAAGAGAGTGTTTGCGTGGATTTCTAATTTAAAAGTATATTAAATAAATTTATCCAAAGCTTCAAATAAATAATTTTTCTCTTGTGACTTCTGTTATTTTGAAAGACTGTAGATGACTATGAATCCAACTGTGAGTATCCCAAGATAGTTTTTTATTCAAACAACTGTGAAATGAGATTTGAAAAGAGAGTTGACGGGATATTTCGAGATTCAAACAGACTTTAACAGACAGCAGATTTCACTAAAAATATTCATTATAGTGACTTTTCAAGTTTTATAAAAATTTGAAATTCAAAAAGACCCCCAAATCAAATCTCAACTTAAAAATCTAGAACAATCTTATCTCTTTTCAAAAAATCTTGGCTTTATTGGTAACTTGAGGACTATGTTTGTTTTGATGCCAACAAATTTGAACGTTAAAAGTGAGGGCAATGATATTATTAAATAAGTTTTGCTTTTTTCCTCGATAAAAGCTGTTTTATTTCCAACATCCGTAGCTTTGAAAAAATAGGACCCAAGATTATTTGAAATGAACCCCTTTGAGCAAGAAAATGATTATCCGAGAGATCTAAATGTGATTTTTGGCAAAATCAGATATAAAAACGAGTTTTTAGCCATCTAAGCTTTTTTCCTTAGGAAGTGTTGTATACAAAATTATCTAGAAGATGATCAGTTGAAATGATTGAAATAATTTATTTGTTTGTAGTTTTAAAATTATGGAAATAAAATTTTATCAGAGGGTGCTAAATGTGTTTTTAGAATCTCAATCAACCTGATTTAGTCAATAAAGCTAATAATTAGAGTGTTAATTTATATTTCAATATTCTCGATTAACCGATAAAATTTATTAGGATAATCTTTTGATTTTTTAAGATGTTATGTAAATCTGCGCGCATATAAAGCTCGATTGATTTGATTTTTTAATTAGATATTATTTCAAAATATAATCTAGATAGATAATGAACAAGCTCACTATTGTTCTCTTGGCCGTCCTTATGGGCGCTGCCTTGTCCTTCAACCAAGGATACAAATACATGCCTTATGAAGAACTTCCTTCTAAGGTTCACACTCCTCTTAAGGCCCTTGACATGAGTGCCGTCCCTGATCAATGGCTCTGGAGTGATGTCAATGGTGTCAACTATTTGACCCTTGTCAGAAACCAACACATTCCCCAATACTGCGGATCCTGCTGGGCTTTCGCCACCGCCTCTTCCATTGCTGACAGAATCAAGATCGCCAGAAAGGCTCAATGGCCCGATCTTGAATTGGCTCCTCAAATCTTGTTGTCTTGCAACCAAGGTGAAAACGAAGGATGCCACGGTGGTAACCCCGCTGTTGCCATGGAATACATCTTCAACTACTCCATTGCCCACGAATCCTGCTCTAACTACCAAGCTAAGGGTTGGGATACCGGAGTTGGCTGTGATGCCATGATCAAGTGCAAGAACTGCGACCCCAGTGGCAAGTGCGTCGTTCCCCCCACTTATCCCATTTACAAGCTCGCTGAATTCGGTAACGTTCAAGGCGAAGCCGATATGATCAACGAAATCTACCAAAGAGGTCCCATCGTCTGCGCTCTTGATGCCAGAGGTATCCTTAACTATACCGGCGGTATCGTCAACGACCAATCTGGTTCCACTGAACTCAACCATGCTGTTTCCATCGTTGGTTACGGTGTTGAAAAGGGAGTTAAGTACTGGATGGTTAGAAACTCCTGGGGTTCTTACTATGGTGAAAGTGGTTACTTCAGAATCATCAGAGGTACCAACAACCTCGGTATCGAATCCTCTTGCCAATGGGGTGTTCCCAAGGATACCTGGACTGACAACGTCAGAAACACCAGTTCCAGCGCCCCTGAACCCAAGCCTGAAAGAAACGCTGCCTTAGAATATGTTTTCCCCCAAAGAAGCTCTAAGGGCTGCGCCAAGATCGATTTCTTGAAGTACCCCAGAAAGACCTCTTTCACTGGTGAACTCCCTTGGGCTCACGTCAAGACTTCTGATCTCCCCACTGCTTGGGATTGGAGAAACGTCAACGGAACTAACTATGTTTCTTGGACCAAGAACCAACACATCCCCGTTTACTGCGGATCTTGCTGGGCTCAAGGAAGTACCTCTGCCTTGGCTGATAGAATCAACATCGCCAGAAACTCCACTTTCCCCGAAGTCGCTCTTTCCGTCCAAGCCATTATCAACTGTGGTGCTGGTGGTTCCTGCGAAGGTGGTGACGCTGCTGGTGTCTACGAATTCGCCCAAGAACACGGTATCCCCGAAGACTCTTGCCAAAACTACATTGCCAGAGATCCCGACCACTTCACTTGCTCTGACATCCAAGTCTGTGAAAACTGTTTCCCCACTGCTGATGGAAGTGCTAACTGTACTGCCGTCACCAACTACAAGAACTGGAAGGTCTCCAACTACGGTGGTGCCAGCGGTATCGATGCCATGAAGAAGGCCATCTATGCCAACGGTCCCATTGCTTGCGGTATTGATGCTACTGATAAATTCGAAGCTTACACTGGCGGTATCTTCTCCCAAACTCTTTTGGTTCCTATGGTTAACCACATCATCTCCGTCCTCGGTTGGGGTGTTGAAAACGGAACTGAATACTGGATTGGTAGAAACTCTTGGGGTAACTTCTGGGGTGAACAAGGTTTCTTCAGAATCCAAATGGGCAAGCACAACTTGGCCATCGAAAGTGGATGCGACTGGGCTATCCCCATCGTCACCCAAGAAGACATCAGAAGATCCCACCCTTACAGAGAACAACAAACTGAAACCATCGAACTTTAAAGGAAATCATTTATATATTGATTGAGTAATAAAATAATTGAGTATTATCCCTAACTTGAACTTGATTATATAAACTAACATATTTTATCATTTATTTATTTGATAAAATCCTCAATAAAAAAACACTCTCCCTCTCTTATAGATGAAACATTAAATTAGAAAATAATAATTTTGTTAGTTGAGGAATAATTCATTTGAAAAGAAATGAAAGCTTGAAAACTATCTGTTATGAGATGAAAAAAAAATTCTCCTTCAAAATTAATATTTTTTCCCTCTGGTTATTGGGACGAGTTGTGTGTGTTTTTGAGCGAAAAATCAAAATCTCTACATTTCAATTAAAAAAAATAGGAATTTCATTCTTTCTTTTTCAATTCCAGTAATTCAAACTGACTGATAACCATCTTTTCGAAGGAAAATATTTTTCCTTCAAGCTGATTTATTTCAAATCATCATCAATTTTGAGGATTAGTCGTTAGAAATGTATTTTCAATGAATTCAAGAATTGAAAGAAAATAATTTTTTTCGGAACTATTTTTCTCCTTAAGTTTTTTTTATCGCTTAAAAACTTTTCTGTATTTTTTGTGCACAAATTTCTTTTGAAAGAAACTCATTTTTTAAGGCAAAAGGAATGTGAATGAGTCTGTTAGAGGATCGAAAAACATTGAGAAATAAAATTTATTGCTCAGATGCAATAATTTTTAAATCAGATTCTCTGATAGTTGTTAGGATAAATCGCCGACAATAAAAAGCTAAAAATATCAACAATATTTGATACTGAAATGAAGAAATTGACTTTGATCCTTTTGGCCATTTTTGTCTGCTCTGCACTTTCTCAAGACTCGTGCTATGAGTATATTCCTTTTGAACAACTTGCTTCTAAGATCATAACACCCCTAAAAAGCCTCATCGCTGATCAAATCCCTGATCAATGGCTTTGGAGTAACGTCAATGGTGTCAACTATTTGACCCTCGTCAGAAACCAACACATTCCCCAATACTGTGGTGCCTGCTGGGCTTTCGCCGCTACCTCCTCTCTTGCTGACAGAATCAAGATAGCCAGAAAGGCTCAATGGCCTGATCTTGAATTGGCTCCTCAAATCTTATTATCTTGCAGCCAGGTCAGCAATGGATGTCATGGTGGTAACTCTGGTCGTGCTTATGAATACATTTACAACTACAGCATTGCTCATGAAACCTGCTCTAACTATCAAGCTAAGGGCTGGGATACCGGTTTGGGATGTACCGATCAAATTAAGTGCAATGATTGTGATGATAAGGGTAATTGTGGCGTCCCCCCTTCTTATCCCATCTACACCGTTTCTGAATTCGGTAACATTAAAGGCGAACAAGACATGATCAATGAAATTTATCAAAGGGGTCCTATCTCCTGTAGTATTGATGCTGGTGGTCTTCACAACTACACAGGCGGCATCATCAATGATACTACTGGTCAGTATACTCTCAATCACGCCGTCTCTATTGTTGGCTATGGCGTTGAAAATGGAGTAAAATACTGGATGATCAGAAATTCCTGGGGCTCTTACTTTGGTGAAGATGGCTACTTCAGAATCATCAGAGGTACCAACAACCTTGGTATTGAAACATCTTGCCACTGGGCTGTTCCCAAGGACACTTGGACTGACAACATCAGAAATACCTCCCAGTCAACTACGCAAAAACCTAAGCGTGACCCTTTACAAGAATTTTTCCATCCCACTACATCTAAGGGATGTGTCATTATGGACCCTGTTGAATATCCTCCTATCATTTCCAAGACTGGAGAAATTCCATGGGCTCATATTCAAACCAAAGACTTGCCTTTGGAATGGGATTGGAGAAACATCTCTGGCCGTAATTATCTTTCTTGGACCAGAAACCAACACATTCCTCAATATTGTGGTTCATGCTGGGCTCACGCTACAACTTCTGCTTTGGCTGATAGAATTCACATTGCTAGAAATTCTACTTTCCCTGAAGTCGCACTTTCCGTTCAAGTTATGCTTAACTGCAAAGCTGGAGGAACTTGTGGAGGTGGAAACCCTGGCGGAGCATATGCATTCGCTTATAACCATGGTATCCCTGAAGATTCTTGCCAAAACTATATTGCCAAAGACCCAGCAAAAGCTGAATGCTCAGACATTCAAGTCTGCCATGATTGTTTCAAAAGTGCTGATGGTTCACCTAATTGTACTGCAGTTACAAATGAAAGACTTTGGAAGGTTTCTAATTATGGTGTTATTAATGGAGCAGACGCCATGAAAAAATCCATTTATAATGATGGACCAATTGCCTGTGCTATGGATTCCACTGATCAATTGCACGCTTACACTGGAGGAATCTTTTCTCAAAAAGTTTTGGCTCCTATTCCTAATCACATTGTTTCTGTTGTTGGTTGGGGCGTTGAGAATGGCACTGAATATTGGATTGTTAGAAATTCTTGGGGAACCTATTGGGGTGAACAAGGATTTTTCAGAATAGTCACTGGTACTCAAAACTTGGGAATTCAACTTTGGTGTAATTGGGCTACTCCCATTATCAATAGTTCCACCAAAATGGAAGAGAAATTAATTCATATCTAACTGGGTTGGAAGAATATTGATTTTTTACCTAAAGATAAAAACAGTATGAAAGTATGAACTTTAATGAATAATAAATAATATGAAATTTATAAAAGTGATGAAAATAAAAAATTCAAAAAATGTTTCCGGGAGAAGGACTAAGATTAATTCAATAGAGAGGGAGGTAAAAGATGTTGTGGGATGGATTCCTGAAGGATATCTTTGGGAGTTGGAGCAACTGAAAAATTAAACCACGAGAGCGAGGGTTCTGTCAAAGTATGCGTTTTTGGTTTAAAAATTCTAGAATTTTTCTCAACGCAACTCCAGGGAGTTGGAAAGATTTGAGAAGCAATACCGCAGAAACTTTCATTATCCGTTTAATTTTCGAGGTTTATTGAGAATTTGAAAATTTTCCTTGAGAAAGAAATTGGAACCAATGAACCTTTTAGAGATTAAGATTCAATTTCAAATGTGATACTCTTGGAAGAAATCTCATAAATCCCTAGAAATACAAAGATTGAGAGCTTATTAGCGATAAGACATGAATTTAGTGATTAAATTTTATTTTCTGGAAGATAGATCAAGCGGTTAATGTTGAAAAGTTTACACAAGGAAAATCTTTATGAATTCGCGGCAAAAAATGGTGCATTTTCAAGATTTGAGTTTTTCATGATTCTTCAAGGATAACGAGAGAGTTTTTAGTGATTCTTCATAATGAAGTGAGGGGGTATTGCCATAATGAAGCAAAACAATAAATATGTATGATTGTGGTTGAGATGCAAAAATTTTCATAAAAATACATGACATGATGCTTTTAAATAGTACATTGCGTAAAGAATAAGAAGAAAAGCATGGCTTAGGACTATTAGTACATAAAGTAAAAAGGAAGTAATGGTGAATCAATGCTTCTGCTTGAAAAAAAGCATGGCGAAAATAGCATTGATTTTCTCAAAATTGCTTTAAAGGTTCAAGACCTTTCTGATTTCAACTTGAAGCTCTTCTTCAGTGTAGATGGGTTCTTGATACCATCTAGATTCTTCAATTTGTTCAATAGTGAATCTTTCTGAAGGATTGAGGGCCAACATGTTGTTGATCAGATCCTTGAAGCTTTGGCTAAAATTGACTCTACCAGCAAGGAGAGCCTCGTTTTCTCTCCAGAATTCTTCGTTATTTTCGACATAAGTGTCATATCTGTAGAGTTGAATTTTTTTTCTTTGTTCTTGTTCCATGAAAGGGAAGGCTCCAGTCATAAGGGTGTAAAGGCAAACTCCGGCTGAGTAGATATCAGCAGCACGGTAGTCTTTACAAGTTCCTCCAATGATTTCAGGAGCTCTGTAGTTAGCAGTACCATTAGATCCCAATCTTTCATCATTGATATTTTGAGAAAGGTCAAAATCAGCGATCTTTAAGTTGAAGTCTTTTCCCAAAAGAATATTTTCGAGTTTGAGGTCAAGATGAGCTACATTCTTGGAATGTAAGTACTTGAGACCTTCAATAAGTTGGTGGAAATAGGTTCTGATGAGTTTTTCATCATTGAAAGCATAATCAAGGATGAGGTTAAAGAAATCTCCATAAGGAGCGTACTCCATGAAGATAACTGTGAAGTGGGTAATGTCAACCTGGAAGAGATAATCAGGGACATATTGAATTATATTTTGATGGTTGAGGGTTGAGTGAACTCTTTTTTCTTTGACAAAGGCGTAATGAGAGCGTTCATCTTTCTGAAATGCTTTAATGATGTATTGCTGGTTGTTGACTGGGGTGTTTGCAAGAATAATATTGAATTTGCCAGAGCTAATCACATTATCAATGAAAAGCTGGGGTTGTTGGGCTGAGATGAGTTGCGTTCTGCTCATGATTGTAAATGCCAGATTTTTGAGAATGATCTCTTTGATTTATCCTGTTTTATAATTTATAAATCAAGGAAAAGCTCTATTTAAAGAACAGGAATTACCCGCTCTAAATGAATGATATTCGGCCTAACTAATTTATCTTGAAATTTTGGCAAAATTCGTTTATTTCTCTTTTATTTTTGAAATTCCTGGTGGTGTTTTGCGCCTTTAATGATGCTTTAAGCGTGGGAAACAAGACAGTTTATTTCGGGTTTGATTTCATGTGAAACAAGTTCCCTCTCAGACGGGAAATGAATTTTGGAGATCCGACCTCTTTATATTTTCTAAAAAGAATTTGTATGGATCCAAGTTAAAGCTACTTCAATATTCGCGCGCTTTCGATTAGTAACTATGAAATATAAGGAATGAATGGTTTAATATTTTTACTTGGATTTTATTAATAAACTTTAGATTTAATAAATTTAATTGGATTTATATGACTGTGAAAACTCACTTGAATTAACTGGATCAATTATTAGAGAGATTGGATCTAAAACCATAAACTAGTTCCCGCCTAGGTCCGAACAACTTTTCTGATTTAATTATAATCCCAGTTTTGGTCCAAAACTGAATTTTTGGGAGAAAAAAGTCGTGTCATTGAGGTGATTTCTGGTCTCTTTGGACACGTATTTCGAAGTTTGGAGAGGAGAAAAATTTATATCAAGAAGTGGAATAATAATTTTCTGCCAATCCATTTAAAGGAGCTTTTGCATGGCCTGGTGGCTTCATTATATTGGTTTGTCTTTAAAAAAAGGCAAAACAATCGTAATTCAAATGAACTCTTATCAATCCCTTCTAGTCTTGGCGATTTTAAACCATGATGAGTTCTTTCGGAGTTTTTATAAAGAAGAATGATGTTAACGCTGAAAGGCTTAATTCTTTAACGATTTTTCTAAAGTATTATAAGATTTTTATCAATCAGGAAGGTCCGAAAAGGAATATAAAGAAAGAAGACATGATTTTATGAAAGTTATATAATTTAAGTCCTTTTGCTATCTCAAGCAATTGGTAGCGTACATGCTTTTATATGTTGATTTAATAAATAATTCTTTCAGCAAACAGACAAAAGTATTAAGATTTTTTGACCATCAATATTGTCTTAATTGATAAGGTATTTCTTTGTGAATTTGAAGAGAACAAAGAGTCCTAAGCATCCTATCGAAAGACAAGGTGAAGATTTCATGTTTAGATTATGAGAGTTTCGAAGATTTTATTATAATAAAATTTTGGACTAGTTATATTGGGGAATGTTTGTGGTTAATGGAATCCTCAAATTCTCAAAGCACTTCCCTTTGAATCTTTCTAACATTTTTCGGAAAAGATCAAAGAAAGAAGCTTTAAGCATGATAGTGTGTAGTTTCCTATATGAATATTTGAATTTTTATTTCAGGAGCTAGGACAAAAAAATTTAAGCGGAGAAAGCCAAGATTTTCTAGTTTATAAAATGAGAAATTTGAAAAAGGTTTCGGCTCCGATGGAATGAATATTCAAAGAAAATTAATGAGCAATGAATCAAGTGTCAGATTAAATTTTAACATGTGTTTGATGAATCATCAAATTGACCATATTTTCATGTATCAAATTGATACTCCAAAGTGTCTAGTTATTTCAAGATGAATTCATATTGAACATTTCCAAAAAGACATTCGTGAGAATTGAAGAAACCTCAGAAGAAATATTGAAATATGATTGAGAAGATGTTCAAAGAAGAAAAATAGTTGTTTTTTATTATAGGCTCTTCAAAGAAAAAAATGTCAGAATTTTTTAGAAAAATTGTTTAAGATAGGTTTTTTTCAAGAATATATGGGGATGACTGAGAAAGGAATGAGAAAAAATCATTTTTAAGTGTGGAAAAATATCAACCTGCAATTTAAACAAGTTTGATAAAAATTTTTGCGCAATCAAGTTTGTATTTCAAATCGGCGTCAAAAATCGTATCCAAGGGGAACTGAACTAAATTCGAGAAAACTCTTTTAATCAATACTCGAAGAGGGAAAAATAGTGATAATTAATGCCCACATTTTTTCCCCCCATGAGAGATCTTCCATTTAAACTCAAAAGATGAGGGAGATTTTGAATTTTAGAGTTGACACTGTAACAAAAATGCTTCAACACGTGAAATGATTAATTCCGGGAAATATATTTTTTCGGAATTCTATTATTCCGCATACAACTAGCTTTTAATTTTTCTAGTTGAACATCAAGGACAGATAAATAAAATTTAAAAGCAGCAAATAATAATAGAAATTCATTTT
>PJUD01000871.1_pt1 | contig 11828 bp, 16 predicted proteins | sample 1512341 | NCBI WGS metagenome assembly PJUD01 (sample SAMN08177675, study PRJNA422409) | Feces metagenome, whole genome shotgun sequencing project. | isolation source: Chicken feces (3) enriched on wood chips: beechwood xylan treatment | host: Gallus gallus | place: USA: Madison | collected 2015-01-15 | reverse complement strand
TAATGAGCTGAAAAAAACTCAACAAGAGATGGAGGTCTTGCAAACTCGAATTCATTCGTATGAAGTAATAATTTACCGTATTTATCTTTTAAATTTTCATAATTTCTCTAAACAAAAACTAACTTTTTCAAGATGGGATTTATGGATATGACTTCCCCAATGGCTGGGTTTGAATTGAAGAAAGCTAGGGAACGAATTGAATTCCTTGAAAATGAATTACAACAAAAAGATCAGACACAGCAAGGAAAATTAAACATAGGTATTCAAGGAGATACAATTGAAAAATTGCAAAAAAGAAATAGAGAACTCTTGGAACGAAATTTATTTCTTGAAAAAGCTCAAGATTTATCTTCTAAAAATCCTGATTCTGTGAATTTGAACAAGAGTATTTTTTTGTTTTGGATTTAATCTCAAAACCATTAGAAATTTCCAGCAATAATGATGATGATCTTAAATATCAAAATACAATTGAGCAATTAGAGAAAGAACTGAATCTCTCTAGAGTTCATTATTTTTCTAACCCCTTTTCAATAATTTTAATAATAGGTAAAAAATGAGAAATTAGAGAAGAAAATTCTTGAAAATGCTCCACCAAGTAGCAACCTACCACCAAATTCTCAAAGTGAGATAAAAAAGCAACTTTCAGAAGTTCAAAATAAAAATTATGTTTACCAAAGAGTGATAAGCGACTTACAAGAAGCGATAAAACATCTTGATGGATCGAAAAACTCTGAGCCTGGTTTAACAAAAAATAGCACATCTTCAAGCTTTCTTTCAGAAAAAGTTGTGGAGCTTCGGAATAAAATAGGAGAACTCGAGATGGAGACCAGAAATATGAGAAAAGAAAAAGTTGAACATGAGCTCAAGATTGTTGAGTTGGAGAAAGCATTAGAAGAACAAAATTTAAGAGTTGAGCAAGAGGTAAAAGGATTGGTCGAATACAACGCAAAACTACAGGAACAAGCCAGCAGAGAAAAGAGAAATTTTGTGGAATATCTGAATCAAATGAACACTCTCCATATCAATAGACAGCATAACCAAATTGGTGCAAAGAATGATCTTCAGGACGAAGTTCACAAAGTTAAAAGAGCAATGTGGGAGAAAAGTACCAATGATGAAAGTCAAAAAATGAGGAATGAATTGGAAATGAAGAAACTACAGTCCGAATTAGATATTGCACATGAGTTTGGTAATTCTCATCTTCGAGAAATTGAAAACTTAAAATGGGAAAATGAAAGACTCAATGATGAAGTTGATAAGTTAAGAGAGTGGAAATCAAAGATGGAGAAAGACTTGACTGATAAAAGTCTTCAATTACAAGATGCTTATACTGATCTCAACAGAGTCCAGAGAGCTCTGAAAAAGGCAAAAGATGAAGGAAGGATCACTGAAGATATTGACGCTTTATTCCAACAAAAACAAAAGAACCCCAAAGAGGATGGAAAACCTGACAAGAATGCATTGTCAATCGACCCATCTGAGGTCCTATCAAGAGAACAATTCATAAAATTATGGGAACATAACAATCGAAAACATCAACTAAGACCAAAATTGTTAATGAAAATATTATCACAAAAGAATTTGTTGAATCTGTTATTGCAAGATAGAGTTCGATTGTTGAAGTATCTGCATGATTCTCTCATGGATGAAGATTCTGATATCTATGAATCTGCAATTCAAGTTTTTTCGCATATGGTTGATAACCAAAAAGTCTCGGCTGGAGAGAAACTACAACCTTATTCTTCATTATCTGCTTTAAAATCTTTATGTTCACAAAGACGAGGCGAAACTGAGGAGTTTGTGACTTCTCGTCATTATGCTTCGTTGAATGTATTGGATTTTTTAATTGATAATGGACTTGGATGGGATAAGAAAATGGTCCAACTTTCTGAAAAATATCAAACAATAAACACTCTGCTTTCTTACCTTGCAAATACAAATCATCAAAAACTTTGGCAGAAACGCAAAGCCTTAAAGATCTTGAGAAATCTGCTTGAAAGTCTTCAATATGATTTGATTCCAGAAGTAATAAATTTTAGAATAATGTTTCCTAAAAAAATAGATTGTTGTTGAAAGAGGATTAAACATCTTTTTGGAGAATATAGAGGATTCAGATCCTTTTATTTTCCAAAATTCTACTGATGCTTTGAGCATGATTTCAAATATGCCTCGAGCTCAAAACTACCTAGAGAAAGAAAATCTCTTTAAACCCTTGGTCCAAAAATTAATGAATGAAAAGAATAAAGAAGTCGAAGCCTCTCTTTTAACATGTATCCTCAACATGAGTCAATCTCCAATAATCCAAGTCTCTTTGAAATGAAAATATTCTCTAACAGTGATTTAGAAAATGTTTTGTAAGCAGGATATCAATGAACTATTTATCAAGATTGCTTCAGACAACCATTATCAGAAAAATATTCAATTGTTATACCAACTATTCATCAATATTGCACAGTTCATTCAAGTAACGAAGAAAAAGATGATTTCTAATGATTTTAGGATAAAATCTATTTCTACCAACAAATAACCATGATTCTTGCAAGAGATATATCTGATATGAATAAAGCAATGAAAAAATTGGCATTAGCATTTCTTGCATTATTGATTAAAGAAAATTCAATTTTTGATACAGATGCAACAATCTTTCCAAACCTCGTTCAAAGCTTGGAATCTGACGATTCAGAAATTCAATTATTATCAATCCAGATTGTATTTTTGCTTTGTGCTCGTTTTAAAGCATCTTTCATCAATTTATTTTTGAGAGAAAAAGGCTTGGAATACTGCACAAATTTATATTGCACAAGTCCAGAACCAAACATCTTTCATGTGGCTGGCAATCTCATGCTCCTCATCGTCTCAGGAGATTCTGAAATTGTTCATCATCTTGTCAATCAAGGTGGATATCCCTTAATTCGTCATCTTGTAAGAATAATTTATTGGGAAAAAATTTAACTTTGCTAGTTTAAAGATTTAGAGAGTAAAGATAATCAAACATTATATAGAGCTGCAAACTTGCTTCAATTGATTTTGACAAAGATTGATATTTTGAGTATGATTGGAGACCCAAATGAAAAAATAATTTCTTTAAAATCCTTTCTAATGAAGTTATTACAAGCTCCAAAAGTGAATCAAGAGCTTGTATATTTTGGAATGAAAATTCTGAATGCACTAATCTCTCCTGGAACCATTCAAATGCTTCGAAAAATGCAAACAATGGAGCTTCTAATAGGATTTCTCGTTCGTAATTTAATTGAACCTGCTGTCATTTTAGAAATCTTGAATGTAAGAAATTAAATGACAATAATTAATCTAAAATGAAAAAAATAGTGTATTTCGAGTTTATTATTTACAGGCAAGAAACAAGGAATGATTAGCGATTTTGTGTCTGAAGAGCGAGGAAGAGGCTTTGAAATTCTGGCAAATTTAATAAAGCCCCCAAAAATTGAGAATGTGGTTGCCAAAAATTCAACTAATGTTTGGGTAATAATTCTTGAATCGTTGGATGTCAGAATATTTGATCCAAATTATAAACAAAAGATCAGCGAGATCTTAATTGAGGTTTTTCAAGAAAGTGATATTCCAGATCTGCGAAAGATCCTCCAACAAATTATAAAACAACTTCAATAAAATTTGATACCTTATTAAAGTATTTATGTAATATTAGTAAAAGAGAAGAAATTACTGTATGTCTATTGGTCAAGATTTTATCTGTGGCACACAACACAATGAAACTCTGTTATAACTTATTTAAAGCATATTCATACTGGATAAAGAGAACAACAACAACAACAAAATTTTATTAATATGATAAAACATATAGTTATGAATGATACAAAATAAATATCTACAGAAGCCCTAAGTTCTGTTAATGAGAATATTTTGTATTTATTTGAATTTAACTTATTTTATAGCTCTTTTACGAGGATTGATTGGAAACCACAATAGCAATGACAAGAGCACAAATGAAAATAACAGCAAGACAGACAATCAAACTTTTAGATAAAGTGTTAACTTTGAGGAAATCCCAAATAATTTTACTTTTTCTTGGAAGTTCTATTTTGATTTTGTAAAGTTTGTTCCAAATGTTTATTGGCTTCTTCAGTTTTCTTTTCAGTGAAGCCAGTGTCATTTTCGATAATTTCTAAATCACTGCTTGCTTCAGCAAGTTTATTCGCTTGGAATTGTGCAGTCAAATTAACTTCATGTGCAAGTCTTGAAAAAAATTACTTTAAACAAATCAAATAAAGGTAGATTACTTTCTAATATCTTGTAAATCCTTTTCTCTTTCTTTAAGTAAAGCTTCAGTGAAATCTAAATCTTGAATTTGAGCAGCTCTATATCATAATCATTACTTTTACTCTTATTGAAAAAAAAACTTACACTTCAACATCTTCATCACTACTGGCCATACTGTGAGCAGAGGCATTAGAGGATTTATGACGACTTTCATGCATTGATTTTTTAACTTCAAGATAAGTTTTTTCTTTGGTCTGGATGTTTCTAAGGAGTTTTATGAATTTTTGGTTTTGCTTATCATAGTTTTCTTGAACTCTTCTGGCGACTTTCAATTTATAATCCTAGAAAGAGCATGAACTCTAAGAGCAATTAGATATTATACTCTATCATCAGCTTTTTTGGGTTGAAGATCTCTCAAATTTCTCAAAAGTTCTTCAATCTTCTTACTAGTGGCATTGGCCTTAGATTTTGCGTCATTCCTGAAAAGAATTTTGTTGAATTAAAGTCATCGGAAAAGTTTTACATTTTTCTTCTCATATCTCTTGTATCTGATTTACTTCCAAGTTTCATTTCCTTAAATATGAGGGATAGAAACATTTTTTCATTACATAATCCTCCAATGAAACAATATAATCCTGAAAAGTTTCGACAGTATCTGAGAGCTGCTGACTTATATTCTCAACCTCAGCATATCCATGAGAAAAAAATGGTTCCTAAGATGTCGTTTAGTTTGGGAAAGGATTTTGAAAGAATATTGAAGAAATGTAAAAAAATCGTACTCTGATGTTGTTTGACATATTTCTTCGAAAATATATTTTATTTTGTGAATTAAAATATATAAAGAAAAAGTCACAAGATTACTGTAGTTTCCCAACGATATAAAGATTTTTATTTTCTGAATTTTTTTCACTTAAATTTGATACTTTTTTGTTTGGGGGAAAAAGAGAAGAGTATTTAAGGAATAATGGGATTATAAAATATTAAACTCTGATAAATATGTAAATATCTTGAAATACAGTTTGTTAGATTTTAGTTTAAGTAACAATAATATCCCATAAATGAATGAAATTTTCTAACCATCTTGACCGAATTCTTTAGTCCATTTAACGTATTCTTCAAGTTGATCCTTTGAAACGGAACTCTTGGATTTAACCATAGCTTCTCTAAGATCATCCTATTTCAAAATGTTTAGGGAGAATACAATTTTCAAATTTTACCATATCAACATCAGGAACTTTCAATTCATCACCACTGAGATCAGTCAAAGTCTTTTGGACGATTTGAGAAGGATGCCATTTATTTAAATCTTTGTCAAGAACTGGCATATATTTGGTGGTATTGCCTTCAATAATTCTGGCAAAATGATTAGCAAGTTGGCATTTTCTAACAGGTCCATAAACTGCATCCTTAACAAGATTTGACATATCTGAACCAGAAAATCTATGAATTTTATTTAGGTGAATACATTATTGAAAGAGTACCCTTCAGATTTGTGAGCAACTTCATCAATATTTTCTTTAGTAAGTGTATGTTTATTTTTCTTCAAGTTGCTTTCGATCAAGAATCTTCTTGCTTCATAATCAGGAAGAGGAATATAAATTCTTCTTTCGAATCTTTGAAAAAGTTATAATTCAAAAAACTTGTAAATATTCTCTACCTTCTTCTGATGGCAGAATCTAAGCCCCAAGGAAGATTGGTGGCACCCAAGACGAGAATGCCATCAGAGTCGTTACCGACACCTTGCATTTGAACCAAGAATTCAGTTTTAACTCTTCTGGTGGCATCATTTTCATTATCAGATCTTGCACCGCACAAAGAATCGATTTCATCGATAAAGATAACAGCAGGCTTTTTCTCTCTGGCCATAGCGAACAAAGTCTTGATCATCCTTAGAAGAAACTTTAATTTTCAGGAGTCTTTAAGAAACTATACTTTTCAGATTCACCGACGTATTTAGAGATAAGATCGGCAGAGGAAATAGAGAAGAAAGTTCCGTCAGTTTCAGTAGCGCAAGCTTTAGCAAGGTAGGTCTTTCCTGTACCTGGGGGCTATGAAATAATTATTATATTGAAAATTATGTTTGATTTACGCCATAAAGAAGAATACCCTTCCAAGGCTTGACAGCACCAACGAACAATTGAGGGTATTTGATGGGTAAAATGACAGCTTCTTGTAAAGCTTTCTTGGCATTTTCCAAACCAGCAATATCAGTCCATTTAACATTAGGCTTATCAGTGACAATAGCTTCTCCCAAAGCTTCTTTCATTTTGCCAGTTTCCTTATCTTCGCCTCCTTTGCCACCTCCTTTTCTATTAAAAATAAATCAATACATGTACTTGTTGAACAAAAAAATATTTGTTGAAAAAAGTATCTCATTATTGTCAGAGATATTGATAGAGAAATCAGAAGAAGGAAAATTTACCCTGTGCCAGAACCACCAGAACCAGATTTGCCAGATCCACCACCATATCCACCAGATTCGGGGGCAGATTGTTTGCCTTCGATGATTTCTTTCATTTTTTGGTATTCATCGACGGCCCCATTAAAGTTTTCCTTCAAATTTTGGAGAATCATGGGGTCTCTCTCTCCTTTTAAAAAGTTAGGATATGAATGAAATGATTTTTTACTTTGGATCCATAATTGGAAAGATTGAAGGCCCTTGGCGTATCTCAAGAGACCAGCTTCCTTATCACTTCTACTGTCTCCTTCATAGAACATTTTACGGCCCGAACTGAGGTTGTAAGTGACCTCATTTCGAAGCTTGGAATTATCGAGTTGCATCATTTTTCAGTATTTAATCAAGTTGTAATAAAATTAATAAATTATTGAATCTATAAATAACATAAAAGCATAATTTATTGTATGTGCTCTTCTGATTAATACAAAGAAATTTTAGATAGAGTAATCTACTGTCCTGTCGTAATTAATTAGATGTTGGAGGAGAATAAATTCCTTGTCTTGTTTCTTCTTTATTCTCAGGTAAATTTCTAGAGACTCAGTCTTTGTGGAGGATCTCTCATATTCATTCAATAAACTCATTTTGTTGAATTCTTTAAGTGAAAAAAATAAATCTTTTGAAAATGAGAAAAACTCTTTCGGATAGCAAGGTTTCCAAGTTCCTGACCCCTTGATTAAGGAGATTTTTTCAAAAATTAAAGAAAAGGCTTTTTAATTCGAAATACTATTTTTGAATTGAATCCCTAATTTATCTGTATTAGGCAAAATCAATAAAGTATTCTTCAAAAGAGATAGACATCTTTCAATGAAGAAATTCCCATCTTAATCGAATCTGATCTTCTTTTCAAGATTAAAGGAACAAATTTTTATTTTTAGTTAGTATTGATTGGGTGAATCAGGCAAAAAATACATATCATATCTTTAAGAGATAGAGAAATAAAATACATTTAATTTTCGAGTTCATCACGAATAAGTTTTTGGATTTCATAAATTTCATCATCTAATTGCCCAATTTCCTCTTTTAAATCTTTTGTTTGTGAAAGTGCAGCAGGCTTTATTTCAACTTCTTCATCTTCAGCAAAATCTGTTTTGAGATAATCTCGCAAAGAAGGTCTTTCATCAATTCTTTGTTCTCGGGATGGTGTGATTTGATTTCGAGAAGTTCGGTAAGAAGGAACAATATATTCTTCTTCTTTGGGTTCTTTTTCTTGAAGATCTTCCCATCCAACTGTTTTTCTCATTTTGACTTGATGTGTGTCGGGAGTTTTCGGGATATCAAGAACCTTCCTTGCAGAGAGACTGTGTCTTGGTTGTGGTACAAGGACAGACTCTCTTTCAAAAGATTTTTGTGCGGAAGATGCTCTGTATGAATTGATTCTTTGGCTTTGAGGTATTGATCGAGATGAAACAATATCTTTGGAAGGAGAATAATCACTTGGTGAGTCTTGAAGAGTGCGTTTTTGTTTTCTTCCAGTGTCTTCCAAATATTTAATGAATTTTTGTTGTTTCTCATCACGTGGAGGTCGATCATATTCATTATTCTCTGTCATTGGGACACCAGCTGAAATAAGTTTCTTTATTTTAAACTATGCATTTTTAAATAAATTCCACAAACTCTATTTACATTGCTTTCAGTATTTTGTCTTTCACTTTCTTCAAGTTGTGAATTTAATCTTTTGTTAAGATTTCTCAAAGTGTCATTTTGAGCTGATAACTTTTGATTATTTTCTTCTAAAATTGCAATCTAAAGATGTTATTTATACCTCAACTTCAAATTACTCTTTTTTTATATTCTTCTTTTTCTTTAAGTCTAATATCTTGAACATCTTTAAGTTTATCTCTGATAAGTTGTGTATTAGTTTTTAATCTTGCGACTGAAGTTTTATATTGGGAAATTTGTTCTTTGTTTTTTGTGACCTCTTTAAGTAATTGAGCTTTGAGGCTTGATAATTCATTTTTAAGAGCCTTGTTCTCTTTTTGAGATTCATAAATAAAATCATTCAATGATTCCAAATTATCTTCATCATCATCTCTTTTGAATTTTCTTAATTCAGCAGCACTCTTTGTACATGTGATTTGACTTGCTTTATCAAGAAGATAATATACTTTTCTACATGAATAGGGTGAGAGGAAATTCCATTATCATTTTGTTACTCAAACAACTTTTGTGATTTTATAGCTTCTTCTTTTCCAAATGCTTCAATAAACTTTTCCAAAGTAGAAACAGCAATTTTAGTTTTATTGAGAACTTTCAAATTCTTTTCACTTTTATGTTCCATGGTTTCTTCAACTTGGATTAGAGTGTGACGGAGATGTTCCAGATCTTCTTTCGCTCTGTTACTCCCACCCTGAGTTTGCATTTTTAGTTTCACAACTTCTCTACAGATTTATTTTTATATAAATATCCCCAAAAATTATACTCACGCGTTCAGTTGGCTATTCAGATAATTCAGTTCATTAATTTTGGTCTGATCTGCGCTTTTTTGGTCAATGCTTTCTCTAAATTGCATCTAATGTTTATCACGAAAGTTATAATGCTCCTACTTCGGATTTTTTCAATTGGTTTTCCAAAAGAGTTTTTTCATATTGGATTTTAGAAAGTTCTTTTGTTGCAAGTATTGCTCTCTTTTGAGCTTCATTCAAATTTCTTTTCAATCTTGAAATATTAACTCTCACAAGGAAATATCATTTTTTTTTACAATGCGACATCTTTGCCAGATGTGCCTGTTTCTTCAAGGGTATCATCATTAAAGTGGAGATCATAGTTGGAAAAGGTTTTGCTGGGAGTTAAAAACCTGTTTTCATCTATTCACCAGTCAAGAAATTGAAATAAAAGAATCAAATACTGCCATCAAGTCCAATATCATAGTTTTTCAAATCTCTCAAGGTTAAAGAAGCTTCGAGAGACATGTCACTTATGCTTGGAGTATCTTTGAAAGTGCCAAGCTTTCCTGATGACATGAGATTGCCGCCTGATTTGGCATTTGGTTCTGTATTATTTGAAGTAAATCTTGAAGAAAGGCTCGATGTCTGACTAACTGAACCAACTTTTTTGGACTTTCTCAGAGAAACATTTTCATCAAACTTTTTCGATGCTGATTTTGATTGAGAAGTTGTACGTCGCATCTTTTTTTGAGGAAATTATTACGTTAAAGTTTTTGAATTTGTGTGAAAGTCTTGCTAAATAATAAGATTTAATTGCAGATGTTGCTGATAAATAAATGATACTTTTGTCTCTGTCTGTGTTGTTAAAATATTTCCTAAATTCTTCAATCTCAGAAAGTGTGGTATTTTTCAAAAAATTTTCTGAAGTTAAAATGACATAAGAGTATGTATGTGTGATAATGATAATGAAAATATGTAAAGAAATAGACAATTTTTGAAGATAAGACAAATCAAATATAAAACAAAAAATTAAGATGATAATATCAAGGAAGAATTGATTGAATGAGTAAAATCAGAGTCTGAAATAGACTCGAAGACTGTTTGAATAAAGATTGATAATTTTAATATTGATTGATTGATTATCTGCTACTTCCATGGAAAGTTTGGAATTTTCTTTGTCTGTCCTTATTGGAAGGCATTTTTAATGAAATGACAAATCCTTCCAACTCTTTGTAGTCATATTCAGAGTCACAAGCAGTAGCATCAATGTTGATAGCAGAAGCATCTAAATTGCAGATTTTAGTTGAAGATGATTGAGTTTGTTGGTTTTTTCCGAGATTTCCTTTGGGGAAAAGTCGAAGGGATGCAGGCATGATAAAATCATCAGAGTTTGAAGAACTAGTATCACTCTTGAGATCCTCAATGTTTAAGGTCACTACTTGGTTAAGTTCAATGCATGAGTCTGAACTTAAACTAGTTTCCTCCTTTTGACCAAATAATGAGAGAGTTTGAATTGATTCCATGAAACTTTGAGAGGGCCTGCACACACTGAATTTTATTGAAAATTCTTTATCATTTAAAACCGAAACCTCGAATATATAAGAGAGAGTAAAGAGTGCGTTTTAGATTTTAATTTACTGAATTTTTGGAGGGAAATTAAGGAGGAGTTTGAAACTAGGGACTGGCTGTAATTTGAATGAGATCAACGCGAATACTGGTTTGACCAGCAGAGAGTTGGGAAAGATTTGTTTATCCTTGTCAGTTTTATTGAAAGTTTTTCCATGCAAGCAAGTATTTTTCTAGGAGTGAGGTATTAATTCCAAAATTCGCTGACTGAATTTTTCCGCCCGAGAGAGAAAAAACGGGTCAAAGCGCTTTTCTCGTGATTACAATAAATATATGAGCTTTTTGCAGTTGCAAAATGAAAAACTTATTCCTATGTTTCGAAAGGAGGATTTCTTCCTAGCAAATTCAGAACTTTAATTTTTTGGGGGAGTATCCTGGGAGGAAACTTGAAAAGTCTTGGGTTCATGATTCACCAGAAATCATCGAGGTTTTGCAACGATCTCTCTCAAATAGAACCATTTATTCCTGATATGAGTTATTCTCAAAGTGAGGAATAATTTAAATTATTTTCCCTCTTCTTTCGTTTGAAAAACTACTTTTTTCATCAAAGCTCACTTTCAGATGATTCAGATAAGACTGTTTAACATTTTGGATAACTTTACCTTTTGAGGCTTATTTGAGTTTTGATTCAACTCGAAAAATCAGTTTTTGATCTCAAATAGCCAAGGAATAAATTATTTATTCTTTATCATCTCCTTTTAATACGTTAATTGGTCCTCAAGTAATTTTTTGGTTTTTTTTTTTTCATTTTGGGAATAAATAACAAGAGAATGAATTTTCTGTCAAAATCAAAGAGGTCAACAATTCAAACAAAAAAAATGCTGAGATACTGGATAATCAGCAAAATCCTGAAATATTTTAACCCAAGCCGGATTTCTCTTCATATGCTGAGTATCCCAAAATTTTTTTTGGAGGTTTTGTTTGTGATTTTTTTTTCTCAATGAGCTTGGTTTTCTCAAAAAAAATATTGGAAACTCTTTTTGCAATATTTCATGAAAGTTAGGGAGATGAGTTATGAATATCTCGAAAAAATCGGCACAAAACAAAAAATGAATATATGATCATTTCAAAATTTACACAAGAAATCAGGAAAGGCAAGAACGATTACTTCAATGAAAATTCTT
>PJUD01000870.1_pt1 | contig 11840 bp, 2 predicted proteins | sample 1512341 | NCBI WGS metagenome assembly PJUD01 (sample SAMN08177675, study PRJNA422409) | Feces metagenome, whole genome shotgun sequencing project. | isolation source: Chicken feces (3) enriched on wood chips: beechwood xylan treatment | host: Gallus gallus | place: USA: Madison | collected 2015-01-15 | reverse complement strand
ATTCAGATCACATATTTTTATTAAGAGTTATTTAATTGCGATATATCCTTATCAAATAAATTTTCCCAAACTTTTCGAGAAAAATGAAGTTTCTGGAGAAAGATTGTGTTTTGAATGAGAAAAAAATAGCAAAAAGAATTTTTTTCACAAATTTTTCATCAAATTTATTTTTTTTTAAGTTTTCAAAATCAGAAGAAAAAGAAAATAAAGCTCAGTATGAAAAAAAAACTGGTTAAAAAATTCCATGAAGAGACAAGAAATTTTGAGGCAAGAAAAAATTTGAAAAAAGATTCACCCAAAAAAAATTTCATTCAATTCAGCTTCCTTTTTGGAACCAAGAAAATCAAAAGGGAAAAAAATTTAGATGCAATCAAAGGAAATAAACAATCATCACTTTCTAAGAAATAAAAATCACAATAAACCGCAGAGTCAAAAATTCTAAAAAATTTTTATCTCTAAATTTTATTCCTTCTGAAAAGAATTATTTTGTCAGCATCATTTCTCTATATTTACCATTTTGAAAAAAATTAGAGAGGGGGTTCAAATGGTCAGTCAATCCTCATGAATTCCTCTTCATACAAGAAGATATCCCCAGAGTCTATTCACATTTGACCTAAATCTGCATACTAAAAGAACCTAAGCCTATGTGACAACTTGATCTGTTCAAATTTGTTGCTATCAAGTTGACCAGATTTAATTTTATTAGAATCTCTTTCCAACAAAATCAAGCGACACCTTATTAAAATTTATCCTCAAAATCTTCAAAAATAAATTTTACTTCTTTGATTAATGATTTTATTGTCACTTGAAATCAACATAAGAAAATTCTAAATAATATTTTTCTCCTGTATCAGATGACCTTTTAAAAATTATTATTTTGACCAAAATCTCAAACAAGAAAACCCCTCTTTTGATTATCTCCCATAGTTGAATTTTTTCCTTGTTCTTCAGACTTTTCATATTCTATATAAACATACTGTAGTTAGTCAAATCAGATACAGAAAATTAAAAGCTACAATTTATTGATTGCTTTTTCTAAATATTAAATTTTTCCACCTCTCATTGAATTGTTTTTATATTGTATCATCTTGATTTTTCTTAAAAAGTCTTCTTCATTTCTGTCAGGCTAACAGAGGTCCCTTTGAAGATTAATTTGTGATATATATTAATTCCTGTTATTTTTCTCATTTTCTCGCTTTTTCACTTTCTCATAAATAATTAAATCTTCTGAGCTGAGATGCTTTTTAATTCATCCATACTGGTGATTCTTGCTATTATTGCATTTATTGCCCATGCTGAAACAACAGAGACCTTCCAACAAAATTGTTACATTGATAACACCTTCGCATCTTCTCCAAAAAGTGGAACTAGAGAAAATCCATTTAATAATATTGAAGATTGCTTTGATTTTCTCAAAAATCCTACAGAACAAGACCCAAGACATCTCTCTGTCTATTTGGCCCCTACAGAACAATTTTATGGCTTTACTCAAAGAAAATGGACATTCAATGATTCTGTTGTCAAAGATTTCTCTATATCTGCCTGGGAGAATTCCGGCTTATGCCTAAACAAGCAACAGGACTGCTCTCATCGACCAAACCTGGATTTTGGGAATACTCATTTGAATGCAGAAAACATTTCAAGCTTTACTATGAAGAGCTTGATTGTCAAAATTTATGATAATAATCTTGAGATTATTAATGCGACTGTCACCTTGGGCAGCCTCTCTTTCCCATTCAAAAATAGAGCCAGAGTTATCACATTGACTGAATGTCAAAAAGTCACGATTTCTGATATATCAGTGCAAATTACCTTGAATGCTACATGGCTGGCTTATTCCAGCAGATCTCAACAGATAACTCCAGATATTTTGGTGGAGAATGTTGTGGCTAATCTCGACATTAACAGTGAAGTAAAAGACAGAGTAACAAATGTGGACCCTTTTCTGATGGCCTTTTCAAGAGTCGCTGGATCTAGTGCAACAAGAACATCGGGAAAAATCACCATTCGAAATACAAGTATATCTTCGAACCAAACTAAAGGCCCAAGACTGAACTTAAAATCCTTTCTCACAGTTAGAGGGTTTTCTAGGGTCTATTTCCAAGACTTTAGTATCAAAAACATGACCTTCTCCACCTTTACAGTTGGATTCCTGGCAACTTTCGAGTATATTGACCAACTTCAAATGAGTGGACTTGAGTTCTCTGGGAATAATATTGTTGTCAATGGCTCCTACCCTCTCTTTAGACTCAAGAATATCGCTTCCCTCACTGTATCCGACTTCGCCTTCACTTCCAATTACCTCAAAATCCCTGTTGAAGTGATTCTTGAACTGATGGATTTGGCCCAGTTAACCAGTTTTACCTTCAAAAATCACACTGTGAGCAACAACGTCATTACCTCAGGTAATGTGCAACTCTTTAAACTTCGAGATAATACTGATGCAGAAAAGAAACCTACAAAGGCGTCCCCAAAGTTTTCTGACATCAAGATCCTCAACAACAGAGATTCGAGTTCGCTTTATCAGTTTAGTTATTTCGTGCTTCAAGGACCCTATATCGGGTCTTTCGAATTAAATTCGGCTGTTTACTCCAATAATTCTCTTTCTGGTAGAATATTCCAGCTCCAACCACTTTCTGATACCTCTTCGCTCACCTCTCTCAGGAACCCAATCTCTATCTCAATCAAAGATGCAATCATTTCAGACAACCTCCAAACTGTTGATACCAGCTTCTTCTACTTTTTCCCCATTGAAAACGGCCTCAATCCCATTGAGTGTCTCTCTGTTATCGATCCATATGTGGTGAACTTTGAAAATTTAACCTTCACCAACAATGTCTTTACTCGAGGTTATAGCATTTTGTGGGTTTACGAAGCTTCATTCTTCCAAATACAAGGCGCAAGGCTCATTCTCGGCAATTCGTTAATTGCAAATAATTTCTTTGGGCTCTATAATTTCATTAAACTCACTCAAAAAGCTTCTTCTATTCTGTTCGAAAATATACAAGTCCTCGACAATGCTTTCAACTCAAGCCAATTTATCAATACCAATTATCTCAAGTCTCCAAATGCTTGTCAAAGAGTCAATAATGAGTATACAAATGCCCTGTGTAGATTTAGTGTCATTCAATCTTGCAACTTTTCCAGAATTTCATTGAACTCTAGCACCTTCATGACAATTAATAATGGATTCACCATGTTTGAAGCAAACAACTTTGATAACATCATTCTGGATAATAGTGTTCTTCTTGCAACATCATTTACAGCTGCCAGGCTCTCCTTTAACTCCAAGGGATATATTCGAGATAAGAACAGTGAAGTTGTCTCATTTTCTGGTTTACAATCTTATTCAGCTGCTCAATTATTCAAAGATTCGAATCAGAAAATTGCTGTATTCCAAACAAACAACTCATACTTTTATTATATGGGCTCCAATAATTTCACTCAAATCAACGCGACCTCTTCCTCTCTGATCAATATTAATGGATTTGGGTTCGATAAAAGCTTTATCTTGATTCAGCGAAATCTTTTCCAGGACCTCAACTTTACCCTCGATAGCGTCAAGCAGGTCTTTAACATTGATAGCTTTAATGAAATGGCTATTACTCGCAATGCTTTTGATAATATTCAGGGTCAGACCACTCTTTTCCATCTCCCCAACAGTCAAATTTCAGAATCGGCTTACATTTATAGAAATCAGCTCAACTCCTCTACAATTGCGAATTTCCTTTACTATGGCAAAATGAACATGGGAAGACTCGACGTCACTGCTAATGAATTCTTCAACAATATTTTCACACAAAGCTGCTTTACCTTTAACCTTCGAGATATCTACGGAAACTGGACCTTTGAGAAAAACTACTTCTATAAAAATGACCTCTCCCCTAATTCTGCTAATAAACAGGCTGAACTCTATGCCCTTTTCCATATCTATACAACAGAGGCCTGCAGCTTGAGTAGTATTGCTTTCAATGACAACTTTATTACAAATCTCACAGTATTTCCCTATGCCCACGGAGAATCAAATTCCATCGCTGAGAACTATATCTTTGCTATTGAATCACCCCGTCCTGTGGCTTTCAACAATTTAACCTTGAAATACGTTTATGCCAATACCATCAAAACAAGTCTCATGTACATCTCAGACTCTGTAAAATTTGTCATGAATAATTCTTGGCTTGAAGGTATCAAGGTTCGAAGTGACTATGGAGCCATCAATCTCTTGGCAAAAACTATTGTTATTTCAAACTCCTATTTTAATCAAGTTTTCAATGTATTGGACATTGGACTCTTTTACATTGACCCTCCTTCAGGAAATTATTCTGCTCAACTTCACAACAACACTTTTGACAGCATTGGTGCTGGAACTCTGGGAGCGATCCTTGTTGCAAAATCCCTTCGAAATGCAAACAGTCGCAATATTGAAAAAGCTGAAATTAAAAACAGATTCTATTTGTCTCTCCAAATTAAAAATTGCACAGTCAGCGACTCTGGATTCGGACATTTATTCACGCTTCACAACACTTCCTGTGTCGATTGTCTCTTCCAAGACAACTCCTTCCATAGATTTACAAAGGAGGCTCAGGGTCTTGATACATTTATGAGAATTCAAGACAGTGATGGCATACTTCAGATCAAAAATTCCACTTTCCCGCTCATGAGACTTTCCTTGCCAATTGTCGAAATGCTAAACTCCCAATTGGATCTTCATTTTATCAACTTAGATTATGACGCTCAAGGCAATCCTTTTACCCTCATTACGATGGATCATGGATCTATTTATCTTCTAAATTCAACAATTAAAAATGTGTTTATTGAGGCTAGACCAATTATTCAAGTTGTGGCTACCGAGAACATTGCAGTGACTGGAAGATTTACAAATAATACCAATGTCATTATCAATAACACACAAATTTTAAATATCACAAAGAGTCCAATCACCATTTCCGGAATGAAACACATTGTAGAGCTTCTGAGCTTTAAGTACGATCCTGAACAAGCCTTCTCTGCCAAGACAAGAAGAATCGGCGGAGTCATCTTTATCGCTAAACCCTTGAGACTTGACATTATAAACTCTTCTTTTGATAATATCACCAATACTCCAGTTGCCTTCTTCACAGAAAGTGTTGGCTTGAATTACAACTCCAAAATCAAATCTTATATTACTTTCTTCAATTCGACCTTCAAAAATCTCAACTTCACAATGGGACCTGCCTTGACTGTCATCCCAAATACCTACAGTCCTTCTATTAATATCTATAATTGTATTTTTGATACAGTTGAGGCCCAAGCAGGAGGAGCTTTCTCACTTTATAATTCAAGTGCCTTCGTTTCAAATACAAACTTCTCGAATTATAATGCTGGTCTTATTGCTCCAATCGCCCTTATTGGGGGAATGACCAAAGGAATTTCCTTTTTCCAGAGTTCAACTTTTAATGGCTTCAAGTCTCCCAATATTGGAGACATTGACTCTGAAGCTGTCAATTTTGCAATAAGCTTTGTCTCAAACTCAACCAACCCTACCATTAAAAGAGCTCAAGGCCTCACTGGTACTGAACAAACCATCATGTTCGAAGGTGCCACCGATCATGAGTTCCAGGCAGGTTTTCTCCAACTGGATTATTTAAATACGCATGGAAAACTTACTCCAGACTTTTCAATAGATGCCCAAATCACCTTCTCAACCTCAGCTGCAGGCTCTCTGAGTCAAAATAACTTCGAATCAACCAGAAAAAGACTCAGTACAACCTCTGCTCTCATTCCATTGAAGGGTGTCATTCTTCAAGGAAGAGCTTTTGACAAGATCACTCTTGTGCTCTCTTATAATGCCTCCAGAATCGTCCAAAACAGAACCATCATCATAACTCTCAGACCTTGCATTGCTGGTGAACACGATAATGGTATCTGTTGTGAACCTTGCCAATACCCCACTTTTACCCTTGATCCTCAGCAAGTCTGTAATCATTGCCCAGCACATGCCGAGTGTCCTGGTCAAAATAAAATTCGACCAAGCTCTGGATATTGGAATGCCAATGATAGTTCATTGGTTATTCTTGACTGTCCAGATGATGGAAGCACCAGATGTAACCCTGATATAGGCGGTAATGGAAGATGCAAAATTGGATATGCCGGACCTTTATGCTATTCTTGCGACTATGAAAATGGTTACACTGAAAGTGGCTATTTTGAGTGCTCAAAATGCACCGAACCATTCAAAGAACTCATCATAAGCTCGATCCTTGCCGTGCTCTATTTTATCTTCCAATTTGTTGCGATCTACATCATTTATGCCGGAATCAATCATGGTCATGAAGATTCGACATTAGTTGATGTTAACAAAGTTGAGAGAGCTTATTATCTCAAATCAGCTTTAACCTATGGCCAGCTCATGTCTATCCTTTGCCTCACAAGTCCTCAGATCTATGAAACCTTTGGTCTCACTTCACAAATCGGAAATCCCAGCTCTCTCCTCATCTTTGGAACTCAATGCTCTATGCACGCTCTCAAATCTCTCGGAGTCAATTATTCCCAGTTCCTTTATTACCAAACATATGCAGTGATTGCGATTCCTGTGCTCCATTTTGTCTTATTCTCGCTGTTTGCATTGATCTTCCCTATATTCAAGCGCTCCGTCTCTCGCAAGGGTCTCATATCAGTCGCAGTGATCTATCTCGCCCTCAAATATCAACCAGGCAATATCACCTCTCTTGTCCAATTCTTATCCTGCCAAACTACAAAGGGGCTCGGCTACAGCTATATCGCTTCTCATCCTTTCTGGCAATGTGGCACACCACAATACAAATTTGTTGCAAGATTCCTTGTGGCCCCAAGCGGACTTATTTGGTGCATTTTGATTCCTACTATCATTATTCTGAGTCTCAGATCAAAGCGAAATGATTTACAAGCAGATCGAACAAAGAATTTCCTCGGATTCCTCTATGTTGATGCCAAACATAGATATTATTATTGGGGAGCTTTAGTCATGGTCTTGAAGATCTGCCTCTCATTGCTGGTTTATGGACTTGAAGTGCATTCTGACACTCAGATTTTCGCTTTCCTCATATTGTTATGGATTTATCAAAGTCTTGTCAGAAGTAAAAAGCCTTTTGCAACCGAACAATGCAACAATTTCGAAATATTGCTGATAAATCTCCTCTTGTTTAACCTTGTTATGATTAAATGTCTCTTGGACTCCACACAAGTCCCAGGCATTACCAAAACAGCCATCACAATTAGCATTATCGTTAACCTCTCCTTTGTTGCCTATATCATCTGGAAAATTCTAAAACTATCAGCTAAAAATAAAATGGGATTAATTGATGACAGATCTATACAAGATAGCATGCTTTCAGAGTCCCTCGTCTCCAAAAATGCATCTCAAATCTCATTTGATTAATTTGTAAAAAATTTTTTTCTTATGGTGTTAATCCTGTATAATTCACAGAATTGTAATTTTTTTAGAAAATAGGCAAAAAATTTTATTTTATTATCTCATATTGAAAAAATTTTAACATGTCAATTTAATGTCAATTGGAGGGAATTTCATACATTTAGATTCTAAAATTTTTGGCTTTCTGATACAATAAAATGTATTTTCAATAAATAAGATTTTAAAATGTAATAAACCTCGTTATTTGGGAATTAAATTTTACGAGAACAACTTTTATTTGGGTCAGGGAATTATCTTAACTAAACATATAAATCCTTTGATTTATTTTAATTAAGTTCTCAAGCTATCTGATTCCGATATGTGGTTTCAACCCCTAGCATTCCTCCTTTTCATCTTCTTCTTAACGACTTCTCTCAACGCAGAGACGACCAAACTCTATGAAGTCTATGTAGATGCTCAATTTGCTTCAGGTTCTCAAGATGGCTCAAAGGAAAATCCTTTTTCTCAATTGATGGACGGAATAAAAGCTATAGCAGGAAAGGCTAAAGAATATCATCAGGCTAACTTGTATATCGCACCAAGCTCCACAAACTATACTCTTGAACATGGAAATTTCACTCTTAATGGGTTTAATGTCTTAAATTTATCAATTACCTCATGGCCAGGCAATGTACCTTGTAATTGTCAAGTTTACTGCTCGATGTTACCTATTGTTGATTTCACAGGCTATTATTTGACTCTGAAAAACATTGTCTCTTTCCAACTTTCGAATATCAATGTTATTCGACAAAATGGCTATTTGGCTTTCATGAATGGAGCAACCACACTGACCAATCTCAACTTTTCTGAGCCAATCAGTAAAGAAGGCCCATTTCTCATTTTGACTAATGTTCAAACTTTAAATCTCAAACACTTTAACATCACCTGCGAACTCCCAAGACCTATCCTGAGCTTGAACTATGAGAGCGCAGATCTTTCATCAACTATCGAAGTCCAAGACATTAGTGTCTATTCCATGAGTGAGCTCTTAGAAAACGCAAGATCTCCTATCTTTTCATTTGCAACTACATCAACAGGAGGTGTCAAAACACTGAATATTAAAGATGTTCAGGTTTCCAGCAGAAGTCTTTATTCCAAGGTTATAAGCCCCCAATTCCCAGCCTTGTTTCAGATCGCGAGTTGGGACAATGTTACAGTTTCCAATTTCACCGTGAACGATCAAGGATTCAGGATATTCTACCAGAGCTTAATGTCATTTAACACCATAACATATCTGGAGCTTGACAGATGGAGCTTTATCAACACCAAATTCGGCGTTATTGTTTATAACCCTTTGCTGGACTTCAAGAAGATTACAGAAGTGAGAATCACAAATTTTAATTTCTCTGGTAATGAGGTTCAATCAGATGCAGGCTCAGCAACGAGCGTCTCAATTGGTCACTTTAGTAGCATTAAATCATTCAAAGTTGAGAACCACACAATCGAGAATAATAAATTCACGGCATCTTATCAACTCTTCTCCTTCCTTGACTATAATCCCCAAGACGCAGCACCAAGAACAATATCTTGTGACATTCGGAATGTTAATATTAAAAATTTGAGTGTTGTTTCCAAAGAAACCTCTTTTAGAGATTTTAATGGGATGTTCAGCTATCTGGTTATTCAAGGCTCGAGATTGGAATCCTTCCTTGTGGATCAAGTGAATTTCTCCAACAATAAAATTGTTGGAAGACTCTTCATCCTGCAAAATCGTCCCAATACAAATAATTTAACCAAAGCCAAAACGACTGAAAAAGATCTCCCTCTGGCTCCTCTCCCGCTCTCCTTCACCAATATCAATATACAAGATAATCTGGATATCGGAGATTTTAGCTTTTTGTATTTCTCTCCCATTGAGGATGCAATCAACACATATGATTGTCATCAGTTGATTGAGTTTTACATGGTTGAAGTCGATCAATTGAAAATTATCAATAACAACTTTGCTAAAAAATTCCTCACAAATCTTTGGAATTACGAGGTCGATCTTTTCCAAATCAAAGAGACTCAGATTAAAGTCACCAACTCGTTAATTGCAAACAATACCTGGACTTTCTACGACATTATTGGTCTGGAGAAAAAACCTTCAACCTTATATTTTATCAACAATACTTTAACCAACAACACCTTCAATACTGGCTCCGTCATTGATAGTGATTATGAAGAACGCGAAAATCCATCAAGTGCAGTTCGAGATCGTATTGTTTACCCAACTACAACCCGCTACAGATATACCTTCATTATCAATTCAACATTTTCACACATTAATCTCAACAATAGCCCTTTGATCACCATCGATAATGGCTTTTTCTATCTCCATGATAACCACTTCAAGCATATTACCCTCAAAGATACTGTTTTGATTGAGTCTCTATTCACTCCACTCAAGCTTCCTGATCAAATCACGTATTATATCAACACAGCGATACTCAAAGAGCTTGCTCTAACCAAAGATTCTATTTTCTGGAACATAACACTCGATACTGATCTTGAAATTGCGAGAAACGTCCAAACAAAAGAGCTAAAAGCATGCTTTAGCATATCTGGTAATCATTTTACAACTATTCGAGGCTTCAACTCGAAACTTATCTCGCTGGAGGGATTCGGAAAAACTACGGGAGTTGTCATTTTCAATAAAAACAACTTTTCAAACTTCCTTTTCCAATCAAAAACAGCTTCCCCTCTCGTCACATTTGATAGTTTGTATGCTTTGCTCGCTCGAAAAAATGACTTTGGCCATGTTCGAGGAAACATCACACTATTTTCTTGCATCAAAATGGATCAAGGTCGCAATATTGAATTGAGTGAAAACACACTCTTTAATTCAAGTGTAGCAGCTTTCTTAGTCTTGGAAGGACCACTCTTGGGTCACCTTGACTTTTCATCAAATGTAATCGATTTATCAGACCTTTCCTTTGGCGCTGTCAGCATAAATATCGAAAAAGCCGCTGATCCCTGGTTCATTCTTAACAATAATATCACAAATACCGTCCTCTATCCTGATCCTGTTTTATTCCAAGCCGAAAGATATGCCATGATTTACTTGTCTGTCAAGAACTTCTCACAAGATACCGATATGTACTTTACAGGCAATCGTTTCCACGAGGTGGTCTTGCAACTCTCCGATGATAGGCCAACATCAACCGAACTTGATCTCGTCACGATCCAAACTTATCAAGCAATGCTCCTCTATGACAACTCGTTTTTATTTGTCAGATTAATGTCCCCAGGCAGTCTCTTGAACTTTTTCAACACTCGAAAGGCCTCGATGTATACTACTGAGTTTTACAACATCACTTTCAGTAGTAGATATGGACTTATCAGGACATGCTCCAATGTTACACGTATTTATACATCTAATTTTACCAATATTAAGAGTCTTGGGCCTTCTGGCTTATTATACCTTTCCTCAAATGATCAATACAAAGTCCTTGAAATCTCTGAGTGTCGTTTTGAAAATCTGACATCTGATTATAGTTTAAAGGCGGACGAGGAACAATATGGACTCATATTTAACACAAAGCCATTTATAAATATGATAGAATTAACTCCAGAAACTCAAAGACTAAGAGTCGAAGAGCAAAATCGATTCAAACTAGACTTCCAAAATAGTACGATCAAGAATGCCATCAATGGAATACCGATCCACTTGTCTGCAATTTTCTGTACAGACTGCGTTCTTCGAAATATCTCCTTTATTATCTCAAACCCTCGCGCCTTCAAGGCAGGATTAATTAAACTGGAAGGCAATGTTGAAGGAAACTTTTTTGTTTTCAACACCACCTTCCCAGCTTATGCTCAGACTGATGAAGCCATGATTGACATCACAGGCTGTGGAGTCAACTTTACAATTGCAGAAACACAGCACCAAGGAGAAAATAAGCAATTCTCCCTGTTGCAAGCGAATTCTGGCACAGTGAATATCTACAATTCATCATTTACAGATATCATTCTTGACTCATTGCCAGTCATAGCTGTCGGCTTTGAAACTTCTCCAAAAGCATTAATGGCAAAGCTCAACTTGAACAACGTCACTTTTACTCAAATTAAAAATGCCCAGTATCTTGCAGAAAATAAAACTCAACAAGCTCTCTTTGTCGAAACTCTCAATTCCCATTTTGAAAAGAACTTCCCTCCACTCCTGTTTTCCGCCGTTTTTGCAACGACAAGAGCCCAGATCCAAATCAATAACTCCAAATTTGATGGTCTGGTTGGAGTCTCTGCAATACTCTATTCAAAATTCCAAGATCATGAGCCAGGATACAGTGATAAAGTCTCCATCGATGTCACCAACACAACGTTCCAAAATCTTAACTCCACTCTCGGCCCAGCAATCGCAATCTTGGATAATTATTATGTTCCCATTATCACTGTTTCCGACTCCACTTTCAATAACAATTCAGCTTTTGCT
>PJUD01000867.1_pt1 | contig 11877 bp, 10 predicted proteins | sample 1512341 | NCBI WGS metagenome assembly PJUD01 (sample SAMN08177675, study PRJNA422409) | Feces metagenome, whole genome shotgun sequencing project. | isolation source: Chicken feces (3) enriched on wood chips: beechwood xylan treatment | host: Gallus gallus | place: USA: Madison | collected 2015-01-15 | reverse complement strand
CCGTGGCCAGCCGGCGGCTGGGGCTGAAGGCGCATGCGACCTTCTCCGGCGCGCTGGCCTGGCCCTTCGTCTATCCCTGGCCGCAGCGGCCGGCGGGTCTGGTGGAAGAAGCGTTCGCCGAACTGGGGAAGCGCTGGCGCCCGATCCTGGACGCGTTCGACGAACAGGGGATCGACCTCTGCTACGAACTGCATCCGGGCGAGGATCTGCATGACGGCCTGACCTTCGAGCGCTTCCTGGATGCGGTCGGCGGCCACAAGCGCGCCAATATCCTCTATGATCCCAGCCATTTCGTGCTGCAGGCGATGGACTATCTGCAGTTCATCGACATCTATCATGACCGCATCAGGATGTTCCACGTCAAGGATGCGGAGTTCAACCCGACCGGTCGCGCGGGCGTCTATGGCGGCTATGCCGACTGGATCGACCGGCCCGGCCGCTTCCGCTCGCTGGGCGACGGCCAGGTCGACTTCACCGGCATATTCTCGCGCCTGACCCAATATGGCTATGACGGCTGGGCCGTGCTGGAATGGGAATGCTGCCTGAAGCATCCCGAGGACGGCGCACGCGAAGGCGCGCCCTTCATCGAGGCACACATGATCCGCCGGCCCGAACGGGCCTTCGACGATTTCGCAGGGGGCGGTGATCCCGCCAACAACCGGCGCTGGCTGGGGCTCAGCTGACGCCGCAACCGACGATCGACACATGTCCTGACCGGAAGGCCGGCGGGACCAAAGGGAGAGGAGCCGACATGACGGCGATTAACCGGCACAGACTTTTCTGGCTGAGCGTCCTGGCGCTGTTCACCGCCTCGATGAGCGCATCGCTCCGCGCGGCGGTGGCGAGCAGCCTGAAGGCGGAATGGATCGACCCGATCGCCCCGATCGCGGCCGGCGAGATGATCGGCGCGGCGCTGGGATCGGCCTTCCTGGGCTTTTCCATCACCGTCTTCGTCGTCAGCGCCTTTCTGGATACGCTTGGCATCCGCCGCGTGCTGATCGGCTGCGGCATCGCCTTCCTGATCGGCACGACGCTGATCGTGGGTGCCGGCAGCATGGCCACCGGCATGACCGTCTATCACCTCGTATGGCTGGGCATGCTGCTGTCGGGCATCGGCTGGGGCTTTGCCGAAGCATCGATCAATCCGCTGACCGCCCGCCTCTATCCCGAGGATACGACCCATCGCCTCAACGTGCTGCACGCCTGGTATCCCGGCGGGCTGATCGTCGGCGGCCTTGCCGGCGTGTTCCTCGCCTCGGCCCTTCCCTGGCAGGCGATCATGGCGCTGGCCTATATTCCGGCCATCGGCGTCGTATTGATCGCCTCCACCACCCGCTTCCCCGCGCCGCCCGCCACCGCCGGCAGCCGGGCGATGAAGGACATGATGCTGGAAGTGGTCCGCCGCCCCAGCTTCTTCATCTGGTTCGGCGCGATGTTCCTGACCGCCTCCTCCGAACTGGCGCCGGGCCAGTGGCTCGATGTCGCGCTCAGCAACCGGGTCGGCATGCGCGGCATTTTGCTGCTGGTCTATGTCAGCGCGCTGATGTTCGTGTTCCGTCATTTTGCAGGACGGATCGCCGGTCGCCTGTCCAACCCTGGCCTGCTCTGGGTGTCCAGCCTGCTCGCCGCGATCGGCCTGTTCATGCTGTCGCAGGCGCAGTCGCCGGCCTCCGCCATCCTCGCCTCGACCGTCTGGGGCCTGGGCGTATGCGCGATGTGGCCGACGATGCTGGCATCGGTGGCCGAACGCTATCCGCGCGGTGACGCCTGGGCATTGGGGCTGGTCGGCTCGGCCGGCGCGCTTGCCAGCTTCTTCGTGCTCCCCCGGCTGGGCGAGATGTTCGACCAGGCCAAGGTGGAACTGGCCGGCGGGCCGGAAGCCTTCACCCGCCTGACCGGACCGGCGCTGCGCGCGGTGGAGGATGCGGCGGCGTCGCAATCCTTCGCCCGCCTCGCCTTCGTGCCGCTGATCCTGCTGGTCGTGTTCGGGCTGATCTGGTTGTCCGACCGGCGTGCCGGTCGCCGGGCGGAGGCCGTGGCATGAAGCTGTCGCGTAGAAACCTGATCGCCGCCGGCGTCGCCGCGGCTGCCAGCCCCGCCATCGCCGCTGCGGCCGGCAAGGGATCCTCCAATGCCGCCCGCTTCTCGCTCGGCTACGCCCCGCATGAAGGCAGCTTCGCCAGCCGGGGCGGATTGCTGGAGCAGATCGCCTATGCCGCCGACCAGGGCTTTCGCGCCTGGGAGGATAATGAAGCGCGCAAGCGACCGGTGGAGCAGCAGGAGGCCATGGCCAGGGCGCTGGCGCAGCGCGGCATGACCATGGGCGTGTTCGTCGCCAGCATGCCGAAATGGGCGGAGTTCCGCCCGCTGCTGGGCAGCAATGACGATGCCGAACGCGAAGCCTTCCTGGCCGACATCCGCACATCGGTGGAGGTCGCCAAGCGCCTCAACGCGAAACATGCGACCGTCGTCACCGGCTTCATGGACCGCAAGGTGCCGCAGGATATCCAAACCGGCCGGATCATCGATTGCATGCGCCGCGCCGGCGACATCGTCGCGCCGCATGGCCTGACGCTGGTGATGGAGCCGCTCAATACGCGGACCAACCATCCCGGTGTCTATATGCAGTCGATCGCCCAGGGCTATGCGGTCGCGCGCGGCGCCAACAGTCCGGGCGTCAAGATATTGGCGGACCTCTATCATGAGCAGATCCAGTCCGGGAACCTGATCCCGACGCTGGAAGCCTGCTGGGCGGAGGTCGGCTATATCCAGTTCGGCGACAATCCCGGTCGCAAGGAACCGGGCACCGGCGAGATCAACTACGCCAATATCGTCCGCTGGCTGCGGGGCCGCAATTATGGCGGCGTGATCGGCATGGAACATGGCAATTCGCTGGCCGGACGCGAGGGCGAGGACCGGCTGGTGGCCGCCTATCGCACTATCGACCAAATATAAGATGAGAGGAGGACGAGGATGAAAATCATCCCGACTGGCTTTGCAGGGACGGGCATCGCGCTGGCCACGGCTCTGCTGGTGGGCACAGCGGCGCAGGCGCAAGACAAGCCTGGCAAGCTGGGTTTCAAGGACACGCCGATCCTGCCCGGTGGCAACTGGCATGTCCATGATCCCGACCGCCCCGCCCCCACCGTCGTCACCCCGGCGGCACAGGCCGGCGGTGCACAGGCCGGCGGCGCACCATCCGACGCAACCATCTTGTTCGACGGCAAGTCGCTCGACGCATGGCGCGGTGAGCGCGGCCCCTGGACTGTGGAAAAGGGGATCATGACCATCCCGCCCCGCAGCCAGAGCGGCGGCGAAAACAACCTGATATCGAAGCAGGAATTTGGCGACGTCCAGCTGCATCTGGAATTTCGGTCGCCCAATCCGCCGACCAAAAGCTCGCAGGATCGCGGCAATAGCGGCATCTGGTTCATGCAGCGCTATGAAGTGCAGATCCTGGATGGCTATCAGAACCCAACCTATGCCGACGGCACGGTCGGCGCGGTCTATGCCTGGAAGCCGCCACTGGTGAATCCGTCGCGCCAACCGGGCGAATGGCAAAGCTATGACATCATCTTCGAACGGCCGCGCTTCGCCGCCGACGGCAGCCTGGTCCGCCCCGCCTATGTCACCGCGCTGCTGAACGGCGTGCTGGTGCAGAATCATCAGGCTATGCTGGGCACCACCAAATGGCGTTCGATCGCCCAATATCAAGCCCATGGGGACAGGGCGCCGATCCAGCTGCAGGATCATGACAGCCCCGTGTCCTTCCGCAACATCTGGGTCCGGCCGCTGCCGGACGAAGCCATCGCACAGGATCTGAAGGGAGCAGGACAATGATGGACCGCAGACATGCGCTGGCGGGCATGGTCGCCATGTTCGGCGCCGGGCTGTTCGCGCCGCTGGCGCGCGCCGCCGGGGTGATGCCGGCCGCCGGCGTGATCGACCAGGGCGCACCCAGCCTGCAACTGTTCACGCCCGATCAGCGGGCGCTGATGACCGCGCTGTGCGAACGCATATTGCCGGCGACCGACACGCCCGGCGCGATCGAGGCCGGCGTCCCCGCCTATATCGAGAAATTGCTGGCGGACTGGTCGGTGGCGGAGGATCGCGACCCGATCATCGCCGGCCTCGCCGAAATCGATGCGCGCAGCTGGCAGGATTACAAGATCCCCGCGACCAAGGCATCGGCGGCGCAGCATGACGCGCTACTGACCCTGGCGATGAACGACCAGATCCCCAAGGGCGAGGAGTTTTTCGAGGCGTTCCGCCAGATGGTGATCGTGGGCTATTACACGTCCGAGATCGGGATCACCCAGGAACGCGAATATCTGCCGGTGCCGGGCGAATATAACGGCGCCTTCCCCTATTCCCAGGTCAACAAGGTCTATTCCGCATGAACCTCAACCGTCGTTCCATGATGCTGGGCGCCGGCGGCCTGGCCGCCCTCGCCGCCTCTCCCTTCGCCGCGCAGGCGGCCAAGGCCTCCGGCAAGATCGCCAGCGTCGGCCTGCAACTCTACACCGTGCGCGAGCTGTTCGCCGCCGATCCGGTCGCCACGCTGGAGAAGGTTGCCAAGGTCGGCTATCGCGAGGTCGAATTTGGCGGTGGCGGCTATGACGCGATGGATCACAAGCTGCTCCGCAGCACGATGGACCGGCTGGGCCTCACCTGCCCGTCGCTGCACATCGGCTATGACGCGCTGCTCGACAAGTTCGACGCCAGCGTGGCGATGGCAAAAACGCTGGGCGCAGGCACCGTCGTCCTGCCCTATATGGTCGACAAATATCGCAATGCGGAAGCGTGGAAGGCCGCGCTGGTCAACATCAACCGCTTCGGCGCGCAGCTCAAGGCCGCGGGCCTGGGCTTTGCCTATCATAATCATGATTTCGAATTCACCACCAAGCCGGACGGCGTCAGCCTGTTCGACCAGCTGGTGAAGGCGTGCGACCCCGACCTCGTGAAGATCGAACTGGATCTCTACTGGGCGATCTATGCCGGGCAGGATCCGCAGACGCTGATCCGCAGCCTGGCCGGCCGCATCTATTCCTATCATGTGAAGGATATGCGCGCGGACCGTAGCATGACCTCGGTCGGCAGCGGCACGGTCGATTTCGCCGCGATCTTCAAGCTCAATGCCATCGCCGGCGTCCAGCATTTCTATGTCGAGAATGACCAGGCGCCCGCGCCCTATATTCCCGACATCACCAAGAGCTTCCAGACGCTGCGCGCGCTGCGCTTCTGACCTTCCAACCTGCTTCAAGACAGAAAACTCCAGGAGAGGACATCATGGCTTCGACAGACAGGTACGATGCGATCGTCATCGGTTCGGGCATCAGCGGCGGTTGGGCCGCCAAGGAATTGACGGAAAAGGGGCTGCGGGTGCTGATGCTCGACCGCGGCCATATGGTCGAACATGGCGAGGATTATACCTATGACGGCAAGCCCGCCTATGAGGTGCCCGCTCGCAACATCATGCCCGACCCGCTCAAGCAGAGCGATTATTTCATCGCCCAGCATGGCTATGTCGCGCCCAGCAACCAGGCTTTCTACAATAATGACCGCCTGAACCCCTATGATTATGGCGCGGGTAGCAAATTCTACTGGATCCGCCCCGCGGCGGTCGGCGGCAAGTCGCTGATCTGGGGCCGCTGGAGCTTCCGCTGGAGCCCGGCCGATTTCGAGGCGAACAAGCGCGAGGGCATCGGCGGCGACTGGCCGATCCGCTATGAGGATCTGGTCCCCTGGTACAGCTATGTCGAAAAATATATCGGCGTATCGGGATCGCGCGAAAATCTGGCCTATCTGCCCGACAGCGAATTCCAGCCGCCGATGCCGATGAACATCGCGGAAAAATGGATGAAGCAGCGGCTGGAAACGCAGTTCCCCGGCCGCAAGATGATCAATGCGCGCCTGTCCAACATGACCGAGGACAAGCCCGAGCAGAACCGCACCAAATGCCAGCTGCGCAACCAGTGCGGCAATGGCTGCTCCTTCGGCGCCTATTTCTCGACCCAGGCGGTCACCCTGCCGGCTGCGCGGGCGACCGGGCGGCTGACCTTGCGGTCCGACGCGGTCGTCACCAACCTCGATTATGATCCGGCGACCAAGAAGGTCAGCGGCGTGCGCTTCGTCGATGCCAAGACCGGGCAGGCCGAAACCGTGACCGCGCGGCTTGTGTTCCTGTGCGCATCGGCACTGGCCTCGACCCAGATCCTGATGAACTCGCGCCCGGCGGGCAGCGGCAAGAGCCATTTCGACAGCAGCGGGACGCTGGGCCGCTATGTCATGGACCATATCTTCCGCGTCGGCGTGAAGGGCGACATCCCCGGCATGGAAGAGTTCATCGAATATGGCCGCCGCCCCGGCGCCATCTATGTTCCGCGCTTCCGCAACAATGGCGACAGCGAGGATGTCGGCTTCAAACGCGGCTATGGCTATCAGGGCGGCGCCTATCGCGAGCCGTCCAAGCCGGTCGGCTTCGGTGCGTCGATGAAGCAGGGCATGCGCAAATATGGGGGCTGGAAATTCCAGATGGGCGCCTTTGGCGAATGCCTGCCTTATGAGGATAATTATGTCGCGCTGAGCCCCGACAAGACCGACCGGTTCGGCATGCCGCTGATGCAGTTCAACGTCACCTTCCGCGACAATGAGATGCGGATGATGGCGGACGCCCGCGAACAGGGCGAAAAGATGCTGCGTGCGGCGGGCCTGACCAACGTCACCAGTTCGGTCCGCGAACATGTGCCGGGCGACGCCATCCACGAAATGGGCGGCGCGCGCATGGGTGCCGATCCGCGCGCATCGGTGCTCAACCAGTGGAGCCAGGCGCATGATGCCAGCAATCTGTTCGTCACCGATGGCGCGCAGATGGCGTCCATCTCCTGCGTCAATCCGTCGCTGACCTTCATGGCGCTGACCGCCCGCGCGGTCGACCATGCGGTCAAGGAAATGAAGGCAGGCCGGGTCTGACAGGGGCGGCCCACTCCCGACGCTGTGCTGCGCTGCAAAACCGGCTATCAGGGGCCATGAGGATGAGCTTCTGATGGCCCGACGGCGGGAAAATGGCGTGACGATCCGCGCCGTGGCGGAACGGGCCGGCGTGTCGGCGATGACGGTATCCAACGTCATCAACGGCGCCGGCCGGGCCAGCGCGACCACGGTCGCGACGGTGCAGGCGGCGATTGCGGAACTGGGCTATGTGCCCAATCTGGCCGCCCGTCGCCTGGCCAAGGCGCGGGCGACGACGGTGGGCCTCATCTACAGCAACCGGCGCACGCCCTTTCTCGATGCGGTGCTGGTCGGATCGCTGCGCGCGACCAACGCCAATGGGCTGCAACTGATCCTGCGCGACGGCGATGGTGTGACGCTGGACGAGGCCGAACGGATCGCCCAGGAACTGGTGCGCAGCGGCGCCGACGCACTGCTGCTGATCCCGCCCTTTGCCGAACAGTTGAGCGGATCGGCGATATTGCCGGCGCTCGGCGTGCCCTTCGCCGCGATCGCCACCGGCACGCCGCTATCGGGCATATCGACGGTGCGGATCGACAATCAGGCGGCGATGGAGGCGCTGACCCGGCGCGTCATCGCCGATGGCCATCGCCGCATCGCCTATGTCGCCGGCCCCGATCATTACAGCGTGGTCGCGGCCCGGCTCGACGGCTTCTACGCTGCCCTCCAGGACGCCGGCCTGCGCGTGGACGACAGCCTGATCGTCGAGCATAGCGCATTCGACCATGCAGCCGGCATGGCGGCGGCGCAGGCGCTGCTCGCCCGGCCCGACCGGCCGACCGCGATCCTGTGCAGCAGCGACGATCTGGCGGCGGGCGTCATCGCCCAGGCCGGACAGATGGGGCTGACCCTGCCCCATGATCTGAGCGTCACCGGGTTCGACGACACCATCCTCGCCTCGCGCGTCTGGCCGCCGCTGACCGTGATCCGCCAGCCGGTCGAGGACATGGCCTTTCGCGCCACCCAATGCCTGATCGGTGCGCTCGGCAAGGGTGGGATGCGCGTCAGCGACGAGATATTCGACCATCAACTGGTGCATCGCGCGTCGATCGCGCCGGCCAGCACTTAGGGCTTCACCGGGTGGCGCGGATCGCCACCCCTTCAGCGACAGGGAACAGAGCATCATGGAAACGAGCAGAAGGGAATTGGCGGCGATGATGGCATTGGGCGGCGCAGGCATGGCCCTGTCTTCGACACAGGCCTCGGCACAGGCCGCGACCCCGGTTCAGGCGAAACTGGTCCATCATGTCTTCTTCTGGCTGAAGCGGCCGGGCAACCCCGCCGATCGCGACCAGTTGATCGCCGGCCTGCGCACGCTGCGCGCGATCCCCGTGATCCGCGACCTGCAGATCGGCGTGCCCGCCAGCACCGAAAAGCGCGACGTGGTCGATTCCTCCTTCGACGTGTCGGAACTGATGGTTTTCGACAATGCGGTCGACCAGAAAGTCTATCAGGACCACGAAATCCACCAGGCCTTCGTCAAATCCTGCGAGCATCTGTGGGCGAAGGTCGTGGTCTACGACATGCAGGTCGTGCCGGATCGCTGAGCCGGGCATCGCAAGACGGCCCGATCAGCGCTAGGGTCGATCATCAGCCTGAACGAGAGAAGATCATGATTTTGCCGGATATTCTTGCCCCCACCTATGTCCAGATGCTGGGCGCTTTGTCGGCCTGGCTGGCCAAGGCCGAGGCCGGGACGCAGGATGGCGCGGCCGAAACATTGCCGGGCGCGCGGCTGGCGCCGGACATGTTCCCGCTGTCGACCCAGATCCGCTTCGCCTGCGTCCAGGCGCAGGAGGGCATGTACCGGTTGCGCGGCGAAACCTTCCCTCCGCTGGTCGGGCAGCTGCTCGATGAAGGCCGCAACGCGGGCGAGCATCCCGGATCGATCGCCGATGCGCAGGAGAGAATAGCCGAGACGATTGCGATAGTGGAAAGCCTTGCCGCGGATGCGCCGTCCATCGATCCGGCGGCGCCGATCGCCCATGCACTGCCGCAGGGCATGATCTTCGACCTCACCGTCGGTCAATTCGTCCGCGACTGGGCGCTGCCGCAATTCTACTTCCACATCATGACCGCCTACGCGATCCTGCGGGCACAGGGCGTGGACCTGGGCAAGGTCGATTATGTGGCGCACATGTTCCCCTATTTGCGGCCCGGCACCCTGCCTGCGCAATGAGGTGACATGGCGGAGGAAACGATCCAGCAGCATTGCGCCGCTCTATATCGCAGAGATCTCGGCATTGGCGGGCAATGCATAAGCCTCGACTGATGCTCCACCCACTGGGGCAACAGAGGATCAAGCGAAAGACATGCTCACAAGGTAACGTTGCCGGCGGCAACCGGAACGCCTCTTTCGTCAGCTTTTTAGGAAGTTCCTATGGAAGGAATGGTGCCGCTTACGTGATGCGGTCAGGAAGAACTCTTGGACAGCCAAAAGCCCCGGAATTTCTGGCTTTCAGAGCCTTGCCGTTCGAGGGACTTGTACCTGTTCCTTGTACCCTCCGCAAGTAGCTTAGATGGATCACACCGCGCCGTCTTACGGGGCCCGCAGGGCGAAAGGGAACCCATTCGAGAAATAGGGACCCTAAAAATCGGATGGTCGGGAAATCTCAGGGCGAGCGTGCATGCACCTGGGGTCCGATGTCGATGTTGGCGAGCGAGCGAAGCCGTCAGTTTCGAGCCGGATTAGAGAATGGCCGATCAGGGGGGAACCCGCAGCGTCGGAAGGGGACCCGTGGAAACCCAAAGGCCGGAGGGGACCCAGTGCCCTGCCCGCGTCGAACCTACCGAGCCGTGCCGGGCGCTACCGCAATCCTGGGCGGGGCACCATGCGCGAGGACAGGGCTGGCGGCATTAGCCCATGATCGCCCGCCTGAAGCAACGGGACATTAGCCGTAGACATTGATCCCCGCCGCCAATTGGCCTGCTGTGCACTTTGGGTACACTCATAGAGGACGTACACCGATCGCTGTAACAGGTGTGCACTTAGGGTCGTTAAGCCATTTAGTTGACGATCTGCGCAAATGGTCTTAGACCTTTTTACACAACTCCAGCTAGGACACATTGCATGAGCATGATCGGTTATGCCCGCGTCTCCACCTCCAGCCGGTCCACCGACATACAGGAGGCAAAGCTCAGGGAAGCAGGATGCAACATCGTCCGCATGGAGAAGGTATCGGGCCGCAGCCGTGAGGGCCGCACGGAGCTTGAGACCGTTATGCAATTCATCCAGAAGGACGATACGTTAGTTGTCGTCAAGCTGGACCGACTTGGCCGCTCAACACGCGACGTCCTCAACCTCGTGCATGAACTGGAGGAGCGTGGCGCGGCCCTTCGGGTTCTCGAGCCTGCGATTGATACCAGCGGACCTATGGGCAAAGTCGTCCTCACCGTCCTGGGTATGGTGTCCGAAATGGAACACGGTTTCATCCGCGAGCGCCAGAAGGACGGCATAGAGAAGGCAAAGGCGGAAGGGCGCTATAAGGGCCGCCCGGTAACGCTGGACGCCGTGGAGCTTCGCAGACTCAAAGCGGAGGGCCTGGGTGCTACGGAGATAGCGCGGCGGCTCAACTGCTCGCGCAGCGCGGTCTATAAGGCGCTTGGCGCTAAAGCTGGCTAGAGAACCTACGCTGCCGGGCACCTGCGTAAGATCATGGCAATCAGGAACGGAGCCCGTGGAAGCTGCTAGAGCGGACGCCAGGCGACCCGCACACTTGGCGAAGATGCCATGTCGGACTTTGAAAGCAGGCTGGCGCGGGGTGTTGAGGGCGACACTAGCCACGAAACTTGTCGTCGCCCTCCTAGACCTTCGCGAGAAGTTCTAGCGCCTAGGGGTCGTCCGATCCTGCAAAGGGTCGGATGGCCTCCCTCTCCTTCCATACAGAGCCTAGCGCCAAGGGAGAAGCCTGAAGGCCCACAAGGGGCGCAACGGCGCGTGGACAAATCCGGACAGAACAAAAACGACCAAAAAGTGGCCGTTTGCCTCGGCGCTTGCGTTGCCCTGAAGCGGACGCGCTCCAGAAAACATCAACCGGATCATTTAGCCAGGAAGGGATAGGCGGGTTTGGGGAACTGGGGCCGGCAAGGTGGACCTTCGAATTAAGTGCAGTGTCGCCGTAACTCGAACGCTTTTCATCAGAAAATGATGCCGCTATCCTACTGAAATCTTGATGCGATTCAGGGAAGAGGAGAGCGTCGTGCCGGTTCCGCAGCGCATTCGTGATCTAGTCAAACTCTTTGACGACAACAAAGAAGCATACAAAAGCCCCGCGTTCAAGGAAGCGCAGACTAGGAAGGAGCTTATCGACCCCTTCTTTCAGGAATTAGGGTGGGACATGGCGAACCATCAGGGTTTCGCCCAGCAATACAAAGAAGTCGTACACGAAGATACACTAAAAATCGGCGGGAAGAACAACGCGCCAGACTACTCATTCCGTATCGGCGGCGTACGAAAGTTCTTCCTTGAGGCGAAAAAGCCGTGGGTAAACGTTAAGGACGACCTTGAGCCGGCCTATCAGCTTCGCCGCTATGCCTGGAGCGCCAAGCTCCCGCTCAGCATCTTGACCGATTTCGAAGAATTCTCGGTCTACGACACCCGGATCAAGCCAAAGAAGACCGATAAAGCAGGCGTCGGCCGCATCCTCTACATGCGGTATGACGAATATAAGGATCGGTGGGACGAAATCGCATCTATCTTTTCTAAAGACGCCATCCTCAAAGGTGGCTTCGATAGGTGGGCTGAGAGGCTGTTTGGAAAATCGTTGGCGGGGGTTGTCGCGAGGCTCTGCGTCTGATTCAGGCTCTGGATGTGGACCCACCAGAGCCGAGGGCGCATGGCCCAGATTGCCAAGAAGACGAAGCGCT
>PJUD01000865.1_pt1 | contig 11896 bp, 13 predicted proteins | sample 1512341 | NCBI WGS metagenome assembly PJUD01 (sample SAMN08177675, study PRJNA422409) | Feces metagenome, whole genome shotgun sequencing project. | isolation source: Chicken feces (3) enriched on wood chips: beechwood xylan treatment | host: Gallus gallus | place: USA: Madison | collected 2015-01-15 | reverse complement strand
AATTCTATTGGAGCTTTAAACAATCATAAGTATTCGTGTCAAATATAGGTTTTAAAGGGGGCAGAGTGCTCAAATTCTGGGAAAGCTGAGAGAAAGGCGTGAATTTAAAGGACCAAGATGAAACCTCCCCCGAAAAAATCAAGTTTTAACAAAAACAGCTAAAAAACCTGGTCTAAAATAAATTAATTTAGCTAGGGATAAAGTTCAAAATTAATTTTGGAAAATTTGGAATATTCGATAATTCATAAAAATCCCTCTATTTGAGCGCTAAGGACTCAAAGCACGAACATCAAGGAGTTCTATGAATAATCAAGGATGTTCTTGAGGTTCTAGAATGTTATTTGACATATTTTACTCAATATTTCGAAAAATAGTTTTCATAGTTCTAGAAATTAAATATGGCCGCTCTTTGGAAATTATTGGTTTAAAAAACCTTATCTTGACGTCTAGAGTGAAATTATACTTTTATTTTTTCAAGGACTTAAATGCCTGCGCACTAAATATAAAATTATTATTAAAACTTTTTTTCAAAAATGCTGAAACAACTCTTTAACCTTCAACTTCAAAAAGCTGCTGCCGCCTTGACCGGTCGTAACATGATGGCAGCCTTCGTCGTACCAAAATACAATGTCGCTCTCAGCGGAGCTTCAGGAAATCACATCATGAATATGAAGCTTTACGACGTGAAACCCGACGAGCCAGTCCTTGACCCAGAAGAGCAACCAGGCTACTACAATGTCTATGACGAGGATGAGTTCCCCGAGGAAGAAAAGGAACACTCTCCTGAACCAGATATCGGCAGAAAAATTGAATCTCCCTTAAATAAACCCAGCCCAAAGAATGAACCAGAACATAAACCCAAAGGTCCTCTCGGGGAAGAAGTTCTTTAAATATTGCAAGTCATTTAATTTATGAGCTTGATTCCTAATCTCTACTATACTCTGTCCATTATTTTCATGATTAGGTTTCTAAATAAAAGGAATAACCCTTTATATGGCTGTTATGTAAAATACTAGTATACCATAACACTTTCAAACTTTTCTTCCCAATCAATATTTTATAGAGTATCATTCCATCTTGAGTATATTCGCTGGTAATTTTAAGGTAAATCTTTACTGAAAAAACAAAAAAACCTTCCTTTTTTAATTTTGAATATTTTTTGACACAGATTTATTGTTCTTCAGTGATTCAGAAAGTAGGTTAAGTGAAAAGAACTGCGAAATTAAGTATGAAAAATTTGGATAAATAAATATTATTGTCTCGTTTGAAATTGAAAAAAATTCTTATCGATGTGAAATTTAAAGTTATATAAGGGAATATCATCAATCTTTTCCTGATGAATTTTTTGTATGGTAAAAGTTTGAAAAATGACTTTCAAAGGTTCTGTTAGTCTTTAGGTGGTGCTTCTTTTTGAAAAGAAAGAGAGACAATTTTTTTTTTTATGTTCATTGATTGGAGAATTTTCTCGATTGATTAAAAGTGAAACAATTGAATCAAGAAGCGATTTCGATAGTCTTGGGATTAAACGAACAATCTATTGAGTCGATGATTATTCATTGATTTATCAAGAGGGAAAATTAATATTTTCTAGAAATATCTGAGAAATAGAAATTTAAAATTGATTTCTTTTTTATGGAAAAAAATAAGTTTGTTCTTTGATTAATGCTATTTATCCAGAAAAATCCAAACTAGAAATTTCGGCTGGTATATATCTAAATCTGTTACCTTTCCCTCCTTAATATTGAAATAAATTCCAAGAGCTAATCGTTGAAATAATACAAATTATAATTTAATCTCCTTTATTAAAAAACAAAATAATGAACTTCTTGAACAAGACTTTACTGAACTCCAAGGGAGCTGTCTTCATTGGACTTGGAAAGCAAGCTCCATGCCTGTCTTACTCAGCAACTCGATCATATCTAACCAATGCACAAAAGATAAGGTATAGTAAAAGCATTTCATCTTTTTGTGATAGTTAAATAGAGATCTCTACGAATTTCGACAAAAGAGACTTGTCTTGGACGACCCACCACTTTACAAAAGTGATGAACTTGCTGATAAGCTAAACAAGCTCGAACAAATGAAATATGATGACTATGAAGGAGGCACAGCTGCTGCAAGCGCTGAAAGATTGGCGCTAGAAGTTGAGGATGAACTAAGTGAAAGAAGTCTCCAAGAGTATATCAGAGAGATAGAAAATGAAGAAAAAGAAAGAGAACGAGATGAGGAAGAGATTGAGGAGGAACTTATTTAGGATTGAAAAAAATCGAATAACGAAAGAAAAAAAATATATTTAATATTAGCTTAATGTTTATATGAGTACCTTACTACTACTTTGTGTTAAGTCTAAAATAGGACTTTCTTTGTAAATAAATCATTGAATTGATTACTTATTTTTCTGAATATTCCTTGGAAATATTCTCTTTTTCTTAAATTTCTGAATTCCTAAGTTCCAGACTTTTGGAAATTTTCTCTGATCAATGGAAGAAAAATTTTTTCTCACTTGAACTACCAGATGTTTTTTCGATTTTTTTGGAAAGGGACAAATTTTGTTGGTACAAATAATCACAATTTAGGAAAAAATAGTTTGAAGTCAAAAGAATTGGAAAAAGAAAAAATTAGAGAAAGAATAAAAGAGAATTTTATCTTTTGTTTTAAGAAAAGAAATTTATAAGAGAATCTTCTAAACGAGAATCTAATATTTTATTTTCGAGAAAATTTGCTTTTTTCAATAAAGATGGAACGTGTATCAAAAAAGGAAAACCCCAAATTGTCATTTGTACCTGAGTACTTGACAACAGGAGAGCATAGAAAAATATTTATCGACTGGCTTTCAGGACTTGTTGGTGGTTTTGTGTCAGTATCAGCTTGCGCTCCATTAGATCTGGCTAGAACCAGACATATGATCCTTGTAAGAAATATTGAATGATTTCGCTTGATAATTCTTCGTAAGGCGACAACCAACAGTGCTGATAGAGTTTCTTACAAAGGGTTTCTGCAAACAGCCAAGACAATTGTGAGAAACGAAGGCATAAGAGGACTGTATAGAGGTATAAAGTGTTTGGGTTTATCTAACATACTTTCAAGGTTATAATGTGACTGCAATAAGCATTCCTCTGTTTCATTCTTTATATTTTTCAATCTTTTACAAAATCAAGAGACTTTTGAACGAAAAAGGGATTCCACAAACACAGCAATTATTGACAAATGTCACAGCTGCTATCTCCACTGGATTTATCTGTGACACACTTACAAATCCTTTGTGGGTTATTAGAACAAGAATTCAAAGTCAATATCTCCATATTGGGCAGCAACATAAATATACAGGACTTGTCAGTGGATTAACTAAAATGTATAAAGAGGTACGTACTATTGAATTTCTTTTGTGTTAAAATTTGTTGAAGGAGGGTATAAAATCCTTCTATAAAGGATTGTTTACATCTTATGTTGGCTTATCTCATGCTGCAATTCTTTATCCACTTTATGAGCATTTGAAAACGAAACTAAGACTCTGGAAAGGAGAATTATCTGGCGTCGATATATTTTTAACATCTTTGGCTTCAAAAGGTAGTTTTTTATTTGCTGTAAAACTCTAAATTCAATTGTACATAGTGACTGCTATGGTGATTACTTATCCTCATGTGGTGATCAGAACAAGGCAACAAGATCAAAGAACTCCTATTAAAGAAGGAAAAACTGCAAATAATTATGGAACTTCCATGATATCAATGATCAAAGGAACTGTGAAGAAAGAAGGAATTAAAGGATTGTATTCTGGGTTGAGAATTGATTTGGTCAGGGTTCTTCCAGCTAATGCAATAACATTTGTAACATTTGAACAAGTCAAGAAATATTTAGATAATAATCTTCCTGTGCATTAATAAATAATCCAAGTCTTCATTGTATTTGTCTTTACTATTTTTTGAGAGTTTAATAATTTCTTAATCAAGACTAATTGTATATACATTTTCTACATTAACTGCTACCCAATGATGAAACGCGAAAATTTATTTCAGAGGAAAGTGAGTCCTCAAGATAATGAGAGAAACAAGCAGCTAACTTTGGCTGAAAAAACAAACAACTTGAAATTAGGAGCTTTCTCCCTTAATTGTTGGCCACAACCCGTAAAACCTTTTTGATTACAAAAATCGAACCTTTATTCCTAGATGTTTCAACTTACAAGCTTGAAAATAATTGACTTGAGCTTCAACAACATTGAGGCCATCCCTCCTGAGATCAAGTTGTTTCAGGATTTAGTCGCTTTATATATAAATAACAATCCTCTTTCGGTTGTTCCAGTGGAGATTGCTGAATGCAAGAAATTGAAAACCTTGGATTTGAGCACAACATTGGTGAAATGGTTACCAAGAGAAATGGCGGACTTAAAGTTTTTATCAGAAGTGAATCTCAAGGACTGCCCTTTGAAAACAAATCTTTCCAATAGTTATGATATGGGAATAAATACTTTGATGTTTTACTTTGAAAGGAAGTTTGATAGAAGAAAATACAAGGTAAATTGAGTGAGATGGTCTTTTTGTACTAAATTATTCCCAAATAGGATCTTATTGTGAGATATTTGAAAGAATGGATTTATGTGAGTGATAAGGAAGAAGTTATAAGAAAGAATGTTGACCATGTTTTCAATTATATGAAGGATCTTGAGACTAAACACTTTAAGAGAATGCTAAAAAATGCTCAATATTTGTTCCCCAAAGATATCAGAAATATCAACCCTGGAAAAATAAAACAGCAATTATTAGATTCTTTTAATGAAAGAACTCTTACAATGACAAAAACAAATAAAACTCTTTATTAAATAATTAATTCTTTGCTTTTTTGGTATGTTGACTTGAATTTTGTGCATCAGATAATATGATGATTTTTTATGAGAATATTCAAAAAGATATTTACACTGCTGTGCTTTATTGATTAATATGAATACAAAAGTATAAAAGAGAGAGAAATTAATTTTGAGATTGGTAGAGTTGGTTATCATATTCTCTAGGGCTCAGATTGAGGGAATGAGATGTCCTGATTGTTTGAATATGCAGAGGTGGAGTATTCATCTCTTCTGCATTTTCTTCATATTCCGTGATTGTAATAAATTCTGCCTTGTCTCGATTATCAACTGATTGTTGTTGTGTCTCAAACAAAGATCCACTCATATTCAACTCATTCTGGAAATGATTCAAAATAGTCAAAAGGAATTTTCTTGTTGAATCTGAATAATAATGATTCAATTTCAAAATTTCTCCAATTGAATATATTAATCCTGGTTTTTGATGATGTTTATCACTTTGAAAAAATTATTATTCAAATCATCATCAAATAAATTACTTGAAAGCTTGAATAACAATTTCAGGAGAAAATCTAGATTTTAATGTTGCAGCTGTTGCTAATCGAACAATTTCTTCATTATCTCTCAATCCAAAAAGTAAAGTTCTAAATGTATGAGCTCCATATAGCCCTAGTCATTAAATGATAAGAAAATTTATTTATTGATTATTGTGTTACCAAGACCTCTTGCACATTCAGCTCGAATGATTGGAGTTTTATCTTTAGCAAGTCCTTCTATTAACATCAACTCTCCTTGTGGTCCAAACAAATATATTGATTGTAATGCCATCTATTTCATTAAATGAGATTTAAAGAGATTTTCAAAAATTTACTGCACGAAGTTCATCATCAGAATCACGAAGGAAATAATAGAACAAAGGAAGTATATTTCTGGATTTGAGGTAAGTTATATTATTGTTGTGAGCTTTGAGGCGAAGTTTTTCAAGAGTGAGCAAACAAGCTTTACGGACTTGAACCATTGAATCCGCTGCATTTTTGAATAATTCTTCAATTACAAAATCAATAGTTGGGCGATCAACATCAGCTAATTCAAAACTTTGAATAATAGCTGATTTTAAACCATAGTCTGTATTGGGAGCATTTTTGAGGATATCAAGGAGAATATGTTCGCCTTGAACTCCTAATCTAACAAGAGTTTCACAAACAACAACTTTATTGATGGTTCCTTCTTTGAGTACTTTGATAAGAATTGGAAAGACTTGCGAGCCCATGTTTTCTCCCATGTATCCAAGAGAGATACAAGCAGAGGTTCTGACCTTCCAGAATTTATCTTTGAGCAAATCAACAAGCCGTTTGGCAGTTTTGGGTGGGGTGATGTCACCAAGTTTACCGAGTGCCCAAGCAGCAAGAGCCCTGACTTGACCTTCAGTATCATATAAAGCCTTATCGAGAATTTCAAGCGCATCTGCAGCTTCTGGAGGTCCAATCTGTCCAAAAGCATGGACGACAGATTCTCGGACACCAGAGTCTTTATGATTAAAGATCTGAATGAGAGTTTTGATGATATTTGAAGAGACTTGTGGATGTCTTGTGTGTGCATCCTCTTTATCTTCCTGATTTGTAAGGAAATCAGCAAGAATAAGATGACTGGCATTATTGAAGTTTCTGAGCTCTTCTGAGTTGTGTAAAAGAGAAGGGGAGATTTTTTCAGAAAGAGCATTTTGTTTTTCTTGAGTATTGAATTCTTGATATTTGAGAGAAATAAGTCTTTGAAGAGAAGCAAGGAAATCTCGAGAGTTGATTTCAATAAGATCCTCTGTTTGAGAAGAGGAAGATAAGTCTCCTGCTATACCCAATTGCGATAAAGGTTTGATACTTCCTAAATATGTGCACATGGTTCCAGGATTGCTTTTATAATGTTCTGAAACTTTGTAAGGCACGATTCTTATTCCAACAAAGTTTCGATCAAATCTTTCAATTCTCCATGGAAGAACACTACAAATTGCTTGTTTTATTTTGGCATTATTCGTTGCTTTTAATATCTAGGGAATATGAGATGTGAGACGAGTTTTTGTTACTTTTAAGAGAGTTTGTTCACCAGATGGTCCAGAAGCCATGATACAACTAGCAATGACTTCTCGTTCAATATTCCCTTCAGTCAAGAGATTGATAAGAACTGGTAGCCCACCACCATATCGAATCATTCCAAACATTCTATTGAGAGCAGCAAGGGAAGAGTATTTCTTTTTGGAGTCTCCTGAGCTGAGACTATTCAGGAGAGAAGGTACTATGACTCTTGCTTGTATTTCAGGAACTTGTGCAAGACGATTCAAGATGTCAAGAGGAAGTTCATCAAAATCTTTGTTTGTGAGATCCAAGAGAGCAAATAGCCCAGGGTAATCAAAGTCAGCAAGCGTCTGAATGGCTTTTTCTTTGATGAGCAAATCTGAGGAATCTGTAATGAGTGTCATTAAGATATTTATATTCTCATAAACCGTATAATTTGGTCCAATTATAGCTTTTTCAAAAAGTTAGGTGTGATTCAAAAATAATTTACCAAGTGTTTCAAGTGAGAAATACAAAAGATAAAAGTCTTCGAGAGCTTGATATCTGGGTATATAGTTCAATAATTGTAAGCAAATGGTGTTTAGTTGTTCTTCTGAAATATTTGGTTTATTGTAGTAAATCATATCAAAAATGTTGATAATGGCGCCTAATTTCAAATCGGTGTCGGGATAGCTAAAATAGGAAAGCGACTCATTGATGTAAGTATAGACATCAGCATTCTGCATCATAGGGTTGAGGTGAAGTTTCTCAAGGAAACTTTTGTAGGCATTATTCAATATTTCAAAATTGATTTCTGGCTCCCTGATTCTAGCAGATCTACTTCCCTGAGAGCTTTTTTCTGCTTTTGAAAGCTCCTGGAAAGACTCTTGGGTTTCCAACTTTTTTCTGCTTGGTGAATGGAGAGAATATTCTTCATCAAATACTTTTTTCATGACTTGAACGGAGGAGGTTCCGAGATTGATCTTCTTTTTGCCAGGAGATTCATAAAAAAAGCTTCCAGGTTCAAAGCTCATGGAAGTCGGCGATCCTTTACGATAGGAGTAAAGAGGCCTTTTATCATGAACAGGACTGTAGGTATGCGTTCTGATATGGCTGGTTGTAGGTTGGCGATCAAGTTTCCAAAAGCGAGTTTTTTCAGTGTCTGAAGTATAACTTGGCTGGGTCATGGCTCTGGGAGGACTCGAAGAAGTGTTTGTATGGAGTCTTTCCTGGTCGCTTTCTGTGATGGTTCTGTAAAGGAGACTTGCTTTGGTTTCACTATTTAGGGTTTGGTAGGATCTTGCAGAAGAGAAATCTGTAACATTGACTTCTTTTTTTGGTTTTCCAGCTTTGCCAGAAGAATGAGTATTTTTCCTGGATATGCTAGATTTGGTTGTTGTTTGTTTTTGTGATTTATTTGGCGTTTTGTTACGTCGGCTACTTTCCATATCTCTAGGGAAAACAATTTTTTTGCAATATACGTTATTTTTAAATTGTTTGTTTGAAGATCTTGACAAAACATTACAAAATAAAAACCAAAAGTTTGGATGGAAAATTTGGTCAGGATCCTTGGTAAAAAAATTCAGAAAAAACCAAAGTTACCTCGAACACCTTTAAGAAAGGTGAAAAAACTCAAAGCGAAGCTTTCAAATTCGATGAATGGAAAATCTTACACATTTCAGTTCTTTTTAGAGAATATACAAACAATTATGTCAAAGAATTGTCCATTCAGACTGGTGAATGTTCCAAATATGTTTGGCTATCCTAATAATGTGGAAAATCAAGTCAAGAACATTCTGGAGAAGGCTGGCTCTGGAGCTTTGGATATTTCGGTTTCAGCAAACAAGGATTTTTCAGGACATTATTTAGAGCACAAAACAATATCTTTGACTTTTGCTCAATTTTTGGATTATAAAGGTGAACATAACCTTTATCTTGCCCAGTTCCCTTTATTTGAAAAGAACAACAAATCTCACTCTGGGTTATTCTCAGAACATAAAATATTTCAAGACTTTTGTCAGAGATTAAATGGAGAGATACATCGAATAAACCTTTGGTTTAGCAAAAAAGAAACTTTTAGTAAATTACATTATGATTCTTATGACAACTTTCTTTTCATGTTGAAGGGGAAAAAAGTTTTTTATTTATATCCTCCAAATGAAAAAGGGGTTGTCAGTGAATCGATAATAACCAATTCATTCCATCAATCAAAACGTGTACAAAAGAATATTGAAAGTCGAATAAAAATAACTCTGACGGAAAATCAAATCGTGTTTGTTCCTCAAGGTTGGTACCATGAGGTGGCATCAGTTGGAAATGAGAATATTATTGCTTTAAATATTTGGTTTAATTCAATTGAAGATTTGTGCAATGGTCGAGAAAAATACTTGCTCAAGTATTTGATTGCAAAACAGTTGGAAACTGAAATAAAAGATGAACTCTTACCAAACTATAGAAAAGGATTGTTAAAAGAGAAACTCAATTCTGTTGATGCTGAAGAGATAATCAGAATTTTTAAAGAAGATGATGAAGAGATGGGAAGAAATCTTTTCCTTGCGAATCTCTTGAAAATTCCCAAATATCATGTGAGATCTTGGATTCTAGATTTTGTGAAATTTGATCTACAAATACTCCAAAGAATGTTGCTGACAATGAGTTATATAGGAGTAGAATGTTTAACAAGGATATTAGAGGAGATTGATGATAAATTTCCAACTTCATTTGAAGCAAAGAATGAAGAGAGTTTTATAAACATTGATGAATTTTACACAATGCTGTATCAAACAATTGACTTTAAAGCTGTTACAGAGTATTTTATAGATTGTAAAAAATGTCTAAGAGAATTAGTATTAAAAACGAGTTTTATGAATAAACTTTGTAACTCTTACAAGTTTTAAAATGAAAGAGTATTATAAATTACATCACTCTGAATGTTAATATTCAGGTCTAAAATAATCATATTTCTTTTTGCTCAAGTAAAATTTAACTTTGTTACGGGATGAACTTCGGCTCTTAGTTATTGGTAGACTGGTGTTTCGAGTGTTTGTAATGATTTCATGGCCAAGTTTAGCCATTTGGGTCTGTAATAAAAGTTGATCTTGAACGAGAGAAGTGTTTACAGTGCTTGTCGTATTGGTTCTGAGTTTTTTGGGAAGTCGAACTGAGCTATTATGCTGAGAGTTTGCAGGAGATTTATCAATTTTATTTTCCCAATTTGGTATTTCATATTTTCTGAAAGAGTAATCATCCTCTCCAGCTGGTTTAAGTGATGTGAGGAAAGATGAACTGTCTTTTTGAAGACTATTGTGAGGTCTGAAAAATGAACTGGTTTTGGGAGTTTCCGCTGTAGTGTAGTCAATTCTGAAGTTAACAGGAGTTCTTGGGAGATCTTGACTGGTGGTGAAGTTTGTTTTGGTTTTTTGGAGAGGTGCTGGTTTTGCTGCAGTTCGCCGTCTGAAAGTTGAAAGTAGATGGTAATTGACATGACTATCTGGGTCTGGTGGTGGGGTTGTTGGTTCTGGTTTATCATCTTTGATAGCATTTCTATTTTTGATATTTTGAGCTAAGATCTGCATGGGCGTTACTTCTCTTTCTTGCTCATTTCTTCTTTCCACACTTTTTTTGGCTTTGCCTGTTTGTCTAAAAACAAAGTTTTTGCCAAAATCGAATTTTTGAGAGATCAATTTTGTGGGTTCAAAATCGTCATCAGCACTATCAAGGCATTCAGATGGAGATTTGACATCTCTGTCTAAATGTTCCATTCTTTTAAAGCAAGCAGTTTTTCTAAAGTTCCACTCTGGATTGCTATGAAATGCACTAATATTATTATCTTTCATCATATTTCCAGGTGTTGTGAGAAATTTTGAAGAAGTCGTCTTATTGATAATATCTTCAGATTTTGGTGTCATCGTCAAGTTATTTGGAATAAATTGAGGAGTACTTTCGACTTTTTTCAGGAATCTAAATAGTTGATGAGGATTTTTTCATAAATTGTAAATTACTTGAATTTATTGGGTTTCTTTCGGATTGTATTTCGAAGAAAGTTATCAAGTTGGAGTTTCATATCAAGGAGATTATGACTGTCTGATTTTGGATCATTGGGCTCAGCAGCAACGGCAGAAAGTTCAGAAGAAAAATTAAAGGCTTTTTGAAACAAGTTTTTTTCGCTGTCTGAATTTTTCATTTGAGTTGATTGAATCTTCTTGCGCATTTGCGCGAAGGATCCTGGTTGGATGTAGCGAAAGATTTGATTAGTTTTGAAATTAATTTTATTTTGGGGGTTTTCAGTAGATTCTTCATGGAGTTCTTGTGAAAGTTTTTTTATTTTTTGTTTATGGACATGCTCTTTGGCAAAAAAGTTTTCAATGACTGCCTTGATTGTATCAGGAGGAAATCTTTTCAGAAATGCATCCTTCTCGACATAAAAGATGTTTGCCAATGCTGATTGTACTCTGATGGTATATTTATATTTTTGATCTTTTGAAATGAGAATTTCCTCCCCAAGACAGCTTCCAGACCCAAATTTAGCAATAACTTTGGTAACCTTGACTGGTTCGTATTCATGATGATTATTTTTATCGTGAAAAACGATTTCTTTTTCCAATTGACAGTAACCAGTAACAACAAATAAAATTCTATTCCCAATTTCCTTTTCATGGACAATGGCAGATCCATGACTATGGTCCACATCTTTGATGAGATAAAAGATATCTTCCCAAATATTGCTTGAATTGATTGTATTTAAATAGGGGATTTGGTTTTTCATAAACTCTGTTTTTGCTTGCCGACGTTTGTCATATCTCTTGATGATATCCAAATAATCTTTTTTCATGATCACAATGAATTCGCAAAATGTGTTTGTAACGACAGAAGTTGTTCTTTTTGCAGACTCATCAATCAAAGCTTTATCACCAAATCCTTCTCCTTCTTTCATGTCCTTGATTTTTACTCCCAAGGTTGAAATCAATTGAGTCAATGTATTCGCTTTAATTTCAGTGTTTTCTGGTTCAGGACTATCATTAAGAGCAACGAGTGTTCCAGGTTTGGAGCCATT
>PJUD01000864.1_pt1 | contig 11933 bp, 9 predicted proteins | sample 1512341 | NCBI WGS metagenome assembly PJUD01 (sample SAMN08177675, study PRJNA422409) | Feces metagenome, whole genome shotgun sequencing project. | isolation source: Chicken feces (3) enriched on wood chips: beechwood xylan treatment | host: Gallus gallus | place: USA: Madison | collected 2015-01-15 | reverse complement strand
TTTACCCAGAACGCCGACGCCATCCAGCAGATCGGCAACCGCGAGCCGGACAATATTATGGGCGCGATTACGACCGCGCTGATCAGCTACGCCGTATCGCCGGACGACAAGCACCCGCGTCATAAAGACTACGTGACGCTGCCTCCGCTGAAAGGACCGAACGGCGTGCAGCAAACGTTGAATTTTGCCGGGATCAGCCGCTCGCAATTCGCGCTGACGAACAAGGCGACGAAGGAGCAGCAGATCGCCGCGATCCGACTGGTCGACTTCCTGTTCACGGAAGAGTCCATCGTGCTTCAAGAGCGCGGACCGGAGGGTAAAGACTGGCGCAAGGCGGAGCCGGGCGAGCTTGGCATGGACGGCAAACAAGCGAAGTATGCGACGATTCCGAAGGCGGCGGAGAAGACGACGCACAACGACGGCTGGGAGCAGATCGGCCCTTCCCTGCGTACGTACCAATACCGCGATTCGTGGATGGCGCCTCAAGATCCGTTGGCAGAAGGCTCGTACGAGGTTCGGCTGAAGCGGGAATCGCAAAATTACGAGCCGTACGCCTCCGACGAGCTGTATCCGGGCAGCGTGTTCATCGCGCTTGAGGATACGGAGATCGCGGCGCAGCTCAGAACGACGATTCGCGATTACATCAAGAGCAACATGGCGCAGTTCATTACGGGCAACAAGGACATCGACAAAGATTGGGACAGCTACGTCAAAGGCTTTGACGGCTTGCAGACCGACAAATATATTCAAATTCATCAGAACGCGATTGCCGTTCGCTAGGAGCTAAAGATGGCGCAAGAAGAGCAGATTGTAGAGGCCGGGGTGCATCATTTCAGCAAGGAAGAGGAGTGGGTGAAACCGGAGGACCCGCTGCTGCTCGAACGGCTGGAATGGTTCAAGGATCAGAAGCTCGGCTTGATGATGCATTGGGGACCGTATTCGCAGCTTGGCGTGGTCGAATCGTGGGCGCTGAGCGACGAGGACGCGGATTGGTCGCGCGAAGGCATCGACTGGGAGACGGACGGCGAGAACCTCAAGCGCGAATATTTCGGACTTAATCGGACGTTTAATCCGATTCGGCTTCAGCCCGAAGCTTGGGCGAAGCTGGCGGCGGATTCGGGCTTTAAGTACCTGCTGTTCACGACGAAGCATCACGACGGCTTCTGCATGTGGGATACGCATACGACGGATTACCGCGTCACAGGGCCGGACTGTCCTTTCCACGCACACAAGCATGCGGATATTTGCCGCGAGCTGTTCGACGCTTTCCGCAGCGAAGGCTTGGCGGTTGCCGCCTACTTCTCGAAGGCCGACTGGCACACGCCTTACTACTGGGCTCCGGGCATGGCCCGAGGGCAGACGACGTGGCGCGGTCCGTCCTACGACCCGGCCGAATATCCTTGGCTGTGGGAGCAGTTCGTACAGTTCACCCACGAGCAGATGAACGAGCTGCTGACGCGTTACGGCCGGATCGACGTGCTGTGGCTGGATGCCGGTTGGGTACGCTCCGGCGGCCGGGTGAGTCAGGATATACGGCTGGGCGAATTCGTGGAGCGCGCCCGCCAGACGCAGCCGTGGCTGCTGGCTGCCGATCGCACCGTAGGTGGTCCGTACGAGAACATCGTCACGCCGGAGCAAGCGATTCCGGATCGTCCGATGAACATTCCTTGGGAGAGCTGCATTACGCTCGGAACGTCTTTCTCCTTCCGTTACGAGGACGAATACAAGTCGACTCGCCGTCTCGTTCATATGCTGCTGGAGATCGTCTCCAAGGGCGGCAATCTGGCTCTGAACGTCGGCCCTCAGCCTGACGGCCGCCTGCCGGAAGGCGCGGTCAAACGGATCAAGGAGCTTGGCGCATGGCTGGAGCAGTATGGCGAAGGCATTTACGGAACGCGAATTTGCGATCCGTACTTCACGGGCGAGTGGGCGTTTACGAGCAAGGCGGACAATGTCTATGCCTTCAGGCTGTACCCGGATGAGCAAGCGCCGGTAACGGCGGAGCTGGTCATCCCGTATGCGCGGGAGGTCGTTGCCGTAGAGGAGTTGGGCTCGAAGCGGCGGCTGGAGTTCGAACGTTGCGGCGAAGGAATCAAGGTTCATTTGTCCGAGGCTGACGGCTGGGCGATTGGCGAAGCGCCGATCGTGCACGCATTTCGAATATTGACCCGTTAAGCAAAAGCAGGCGGACGGTTCGCGGAGTCTCTACATGAGATTGCGCGAACCGTCCGTCTCTACGTGTTTTATTGCACCAACATCCGCCGCCCTGGGCATGCGCACCTTCCTCCAACTGTCCAATCTTCTGTTGAATGTCTCTCATACGCTGTAGGGGAGTCAGAACATTTAACTAGGAGGCTGCGAAGGATGGAGGAAATGTATCACTTATGCCGGCGTCATATCAACTGCAGGGTTAGGGTGCACACGCGCTGCGGGTGTTATGAAGGCGTGATTGTGAACGTGGATAGTGAGAACGTTTATTTAAGAACTTCCGGGGGCGACGGCATGCGAATCTCGGGAAAAGCGCAAATCTCGGGCTGGTTCGGTCCCGGATTCGGTCCGGGCTACGGGGCTGACATTTTGACGTTGTCGTTGTTTACGCTGCTGGCGATCGCCCTGATCTGACGGCTCTCTCGTTAAGCGGGTGTATATACCTCCCTCCGCTGCTATACGCTCCTGAAATCCGAATGGGGAAACCCGCGATAGGGTAATTTCAGGAGCGTATGAGGCAGTCTCCGGGAGGGATATACATCTTCTTTTTTATCGATCATCTTAAACCGGTCCGGCTGCCTCTTCGACTATCCCCGACACTCAACTCAGGCCGAACTTAACGACGCGGCTAATCGCCGCAGGAAGCACGCTGACGTGCTCCTCCTCGGGAAATTTGACGAACTCCGGACGGAAACCGCCGTTGTCGTCCTTGAACGGCTGAAGCTTGGCGAACAGCTTCTCCGCGTCTTCGACCATGTCGCTCAGTTCTTCGGCCCCGAGGGTGAACAGCAGGCGAACGGACGGAAGCCGGCCGTCGAAGCGGCGGACGAAGGCGTCGAATTGTTCCAGAATCGCGCCGTTGCCCCACCAGATCGACGGGCTTCCCGCTGCGTAGCGAGAGAACAGCGAAGGCTGCGAGAACAAGGCATGCAGCACTAACAGGCCGCCGAGCGAGTGGCCGAACAGCGTCCGCCTGGACGCATCGACCGGGAAGAGTCCGGCTATGAACGGCAGCAGATCATGTTCCAGAAAGTCCAGGAACAAGTCGGCCCCTCCGTTCTCCGGCCACGGTCTCCCGTCCGGTCTTTCCGGCAGCGTGCCTTCCTCGGCGGGCATCGTGAAATCGTAGCAGCGCCGGCTCATGTCGAAGGGCTCGCCGGACGGATAACCGATGCCGACGACGACGGCGGGATCGAAGCCGTGAGGCTTGCGCGTCTGCAGCCGCGTCGCCTCCGCCATTGTCAGGAAGGTAGCGTCCCCATCCAGCGCATAGAGGACCGGGTAGCCGCCAGGCGGAGGAGGCTCCGTCGGCATAGCGATTAGAATGCGGTATTCCCGTCCGTTTCTTTGCGCCAACAGTCGATGCTCTTCGCAATAATTGACGCTCAACGCGGAGCGCTTCACTTCGCTCATGGCGCCAGCAGCTCGACGACTTCATCGATGACGTTGCCGCCCGCGATCAGGCCGCCGTTCAGCCATGCGTCATTCGCGATCTTGAATACTCGATCTTCCTTAACCGCAGGAAGGTTCCTCCATAGCGGACTGCTCTCCAGCTCCTTCAGGAATGCGTCGCCCGTACCGGCATGGTTGGCGATGAAAATATAGTCCGCATCCAGCTCCGGCAGCATCTCCAGCGACAAATCCGCGCTGCTCTCCTTCTCGACGAACTTAATCTTGCCAAAGCCCAAATCCTGGGCCAACACGTAACCGCCGTAATAATCTCCGCCCATCAGGAAGATGCCCCTATCGTTCATGCGGATGATTACGGTTTTTTTTCCTTCCGCCACCGGAGCCAGCTTGATTCGCGCCTCCTCAACCTTACGCTGATAATCGCTCAGAGCTTGCTCAGCTTCCTGCGACTTGCCTAATAGCTCGCCGAGCTTGCGCAGGGAGCCGTTAAGATCGGAGGCGGATTGCTTAAACGCATAGGTCGGCGCAATTTTCGCGTACTGCTCGTATACGCCGTTATCCGCATAATACGAGTTGCCCAGCACGATAAGGTCCGGTTTGTACGAGGCGACGACCTCGGGAGTAGGCAGCCCTGCGGAGAAATCCGCCTTAGCTACGTCGCCGAGCTGTTCCTGCAAGTATACGGGCACGATGTCTCCGTTGGCCCATTGGGCTGTCGGCTTGACGCCTAGCACGAGCAGCGAATCTTCCATGCCGGGAGCGAAAATCTTTACGGGAACGGCAGGCAGCTTCACCTCGTGTCCCAATTCGTCCTGGAAGGTTTGGGGATATGCAGGTGCGGCTGAAGGCTCCGCCGCTGGGGAAGGGACGCTTTCGGACGACGAGGATGCCGTTACCTCCGGGGAGGAAGCGGCGACGGATGAGCCTGCAGGTTCGGAGCTGTTGCTGGAGCTGCAGGCGGTCAGCAAGCCGGCGACGAGCAGCGCGCCAAGCGCGGAAAGCAGGCCGATTCTCCCGAGCCGGGCAGACAAATTGCGATAACTGGAAAACACGGAAATCCCCCTCTAAATGATAATCATTCTCACCAAATGATTATAATTCAGAGCGTCTTCCGTCTCCATGGACGTATTCCAGATCGTCGTTTGGACATTTTCCGGTAAACATCATGAGCATTTCATTCAACATGCGATTAATCGAGAAGGCGGAATACTCGAACCAGGGATCGGATGGTATCGAATAAACCCGGCCGCCGCTCACCGCGGCAAGAGTGCGCCATTCCGCCGAATGTTGAAGGGCCAGCCAGGCCGTCCGCGTCTCGTCGTCCGGACAGACCAGCAGCAAAATGCGGTCGGGATTAAGGCTTTTAAGCTGCCGGAGACTGATTTTTTCATTGTACACATCGGCTTTCAGGCAAGCGGCGCGGAGCTGCAGGTCGTGGTAGACGACATCGCGAATCCCCCGATTGCAGTAGAGATAAAAATTGTTCCCGCATAAACGCAGGACGACGAACGTATCGCGGCCGACCGCCTGACCGACGAGCTCGCGCGCTTGCTCGGCTTTGCGGCGGTAAGCGGTTATCCAGGCCTCGCAGCGTCCTTGGGCGTCCAGAAACTCGGCGATCTGACGAAGCTGGACCTCCCAGCCGAGCTGACGATCCGGTACGAACAGCGGGAGGGAGCGCCGTTCAAGAGCCGCCAGCAGGCGCGGGCTTCTCGGCTGTTCATAGCCGATCACAGCGTCGGGCCGGCCTCTCAACAGTGCGTTGTCGGCGTCCGTCGCATCCATTTCCCCTTGCTTGAGATGAATCGAAATACGGGAATAGTAGGTGTGATAGTAATAGGGAGTCCATTTGGCATCAATCGGGGCGGCGACCGGAACTATTCCGAGCGCAAGCAAGTATCCGACGGAAGACGGGGACAGGGCGGCGATCCGTCTTGTTGCGCTACGCGTGTAGGCGGAAGGGGGAACCCCTACTTCCTTTTTGAATTTGCGGCTGAAATAAAACTCGTCGGCGTAGCCGACTTTGCGCGCGATGTCGCGCAGCAGTCCGTCCGTGTCGCGTAAATAGCGTTTGGCCTGACTGATTCGAACTTCCGTTACATAGTCGGTTACGCTTTGGCCGAACTGTTTTTTGAACAGCTCTCCGAAATATTTGGGACTGAGCGACGTCATGCCGGCCAGCTGTTCCAGCGTTAACGGCTCGTCGTAATGCTCGGCCACGTATTCGCGAATTTTCTCAAGAGAGCTCCGTACTGAATCCGCCGCCGCATCGCTGTCCGCGTGTTTCAAGAGGCTCATATTCTTTTCTCCTTGAATGAGAATGATTATCATTTATTTCGCATTATAGATGATTAAGGGGAGCTTTGCAAAGCAGACTTTATTGTGCCGATTGCGTTTCACACCCGACAACTCCTGATTCGAAAATCCAACCTAAGCGCTCGAAGAAAGAAACGCCCCAAGGAAGAGTCGAATTGCGATGGGGAAATCGACTATTTTCCGCTGGGAAGTGCCGGTTGGATGTCAATACGCTAAAGCGGAAAATCGATCTTAAATTTGCGAAATGAGCCATTTTGAAAAAAATAGAGTGGATTTTCCAGCTTAAATTCGAAAAAAGCCGATTTTCCGAAAAATAAAGCGGGTACTCCGCTTTAATCCCGCCGAATCTGCCCGATAGCTGAAATTAAAGCGGGAAACCCGCCTTGTTTACCATGAGGTATCGGGGACGCCTGCGCATTATCGGCAAGTCACTCCGCCAGCTTTGCTTTCTCATCCTAACGCTGCGAAATTTAGCATGCACTGTGCAAAAAGCTTATCAATCAATATTGACAATGATAATCATTATCACTTATGATATTACCGAGAAAGCCGGACTTGAGGATACGCATTGCAACAAAGGCACCCATTCCTTTCGGAATACTATAGACACCTATAACGTGATGCTGCTTTGGAGGCGGCGGACGGCAAGAGAGGAGACTGCGGCTTTGGCGGACATCGTTCTGATCTACGCGAGCATGACGGGCAACACGGAGGAGATGGCCGATGCGATCGCTGCAGGCATCCGTTCGGAGGGCGGCGAAGTCGTCGTCAAATCGGTGATGGATGCCAATGCCTCCGAGTTGGAGAGGTACGACGCCGTTCTGCTCGGAGCGTATACGTGGGGAGACGGAGAGCTGCCCGACGAGTTTCTGGATTTTTACGAGGAGATGGACGACATCCGGTTGACGGGACGCAAAGCGGCGGTTTTCGGATCTTGCGATTCCTGCTACCCGGAATACGGCGCAGCGGTGGACCTGTTGGTCAACAAACTGAGGGAGACGGGGGCGGATGTTGTGCTGCCCGGACTGAAAGTGGAATTGTCTCCTTCGACGGAGGAGGCGGAAGCGTGCAGACGGTTCGGAAGCGAGTTCGTCAAGCTTGCCGCAAGCGGAGCTGCCCGATCCTGACAACGATCTTTAACGATAAAGGAGGAGCAAGTAATGGGATTATTGTATAAAATCTATCAGTCCGTCCAGATCGACCGCGAGCCGGACGAAGACGACTTGGCCGGGAGAACGGAAACGTTCGCCCCGGACGAACTTCCGGTTTCGCTGCTGCAGCTGCTGGCGAATCCCGTCGGCGGAGCCGCAGGCCGGAAGGACTGAGCGGACACAATCAATCATGACGGGGGCTGCCCCATAAGCAGAGTTACTTGAGATCATCGACTTATAAAGTAAGGGGTATGTACCTTTATTGTCGATTATCTTTTACAGCAACTTGACCTGCTTATGGAACAGCCCCTTTCGTCTGCTTAACGTCGTATCTCCGTATCTCCGTATCGTACTCCCCCCAATTCCATAAAATGACCGAACCACGGCCGCGGACGCATGAGCTATAATGGGAGGAATAAGCATCTGCCGCCAGGGGAGGCCCGCATCATGAATACCGCGCTGCGCCGCATGCCGTTTCGCTCCCTCAGATCAAAGCTCGCGCTGCTGCTTATTCTCGCCGCAGCCATTCCGATCGTGCTGATCGGCTACATTTCTTACAGATGGATCTATATCGTTCAGACGGAAAAAATAGAAACCGAATGGGTCGAGAAAGCCGAGCGGGAGCGGGACGAGCTGGAGCGCAAGCTGGAGGAGCTGGCTCGAGTCTCGCAACTGCTGGACGTCGAAGGAGGAATCGGCCGCGAGGTCGTGCGCTTTATCTCCAGCGGCGATTCCTACGAGCGCTCCATGCTCTACCGCGATATTACCGATTCAATCGCCAACGTCAATTTCTCCAATCCGAATCTCGGAGCGATGTTCTTCTACGCACCGCAGCTGGAGGAGCCTCTCCTATTCCCCAACTTGACCGGCCCGATCTCGTTCTCACTGGAAGTGTTAACCCCGTTCTACAAACAGAAGGCGTTTACGTATTACGGCCCGCATTCTTCCACGGCTGAGGAGAGGGATGGGGAGCCGGTGTTTTCCTTGCTGCGAAAGTTGGACTATGGGCAGGGAAAGTTTCTGTACGCCTACATCGAGACGGGAATCGGCGGGCTGGAATCGCTGTTCGAGACGGAGCCGAGGGGCGATTCGGGCAGAGCCTTTCCCGTGTACCATGCGCTTGTCGGCCCCGACGGCCGCGTCGTATACGGCAATTTTCGTGCGGAGACCGAAATCGTCGGACAACCGTTCCGGCAGCCCGCGGGACAGTACCAGACGTTCCGGGCGGAGGGCAGGCACGGCTGGACGCTGTACCAGCTTATTCCCAGATCCGACTATGATAGGGAGATGAACAAGTGGCTGAAGCAGTTCGCGCTGTTCGCTTCGCTGTCGCTGCTTGCCGGCATATCATTGGCCTGGCTGATCTGGCGTATGGTCTATCGGCCGATCCGGATCATTAACCGCGAAATTTCCAGGTTCAGCTACAATCAGACGCCTGCGAAGACGGCGGCTACCGGGCTTCCCGAGTTTGACCGCATACTCGACAATTTTCAGGCGATGGGGAGACGCATCGCGGAGCTGATTCTCGATATCGAGGACAAGGAGAAGCGCAGAGGTCAGCTGGAGGTCGAGAAGTTGCTCGTGCAGATCAACCCTCATTTCCTGCACAATACGCTGAATACGATCCAATGGCTCGCACGCATTCAAGGACAGGCCAATATTGCTACGCTCGTATCGGTATTTACGCGGGTACTGCACTATAATCTCGGCAAAAAAACGATCATCGTAACCGTACGCGAAGAAGCCGATGCAGTCCGCGACTACATCGAGCTGCAAAATATTCGTTACGACCACATTTTCAACGTGCGCCTGGATATCGGAGAGGATGCGCTCGACATTCCGATTCCGAGGTTTATTTTGCAGCCGCTCGTGGAGAACGCGCTTTATCACGGCTTCGACGGAGACGAGGTTGGCGCGATCGACGTGACGATCTCTAGGGAAGACAGGACGCTATTGCTGCAGGTTAGCGACAACGGCAAGGGCATTCCGGACGACAAGCTTGCCGACATGCTGGAAGCGAGCGGCGACCGCAAATCCGGGCTCGGTATCGGTCTGCGCTACGTGAAGCAGATGCTATCCGTCTATTACGGCGAGGAGGCGACGCTGACGATGGAGAGTGCGCCAGGCGAAGGCACGCGCGTGACGATTCGGCTGCCGGACGAGATGAAGGGAGGGGACCGTCATGGACAAGATCAAAGCGCTGATCGTGGATGACGAAAGCTTGGTTCGCAAAGGGCTCAGGCTGATCGTCCCGTGGGAGACCTACGGCATAGAGCTTGCGGGAGAAGCGGCGACTGCGGAGAAGGCGCTGGATTTCGTCCGCAGGGAGCCGGTCGATCTGCTGTTGGCGGATATTACGATGCCGGGCATGTCGGGGCTGGAGCTGACCAAGCTTCTGCAGCGGGAGCATCCCGGCGTCAAGGTCGTCATTCTGACCTGCCATCAGGATTTCGACTATATTCAGGAAGCGCTTCGCCTCGGAGCGATCGATTATATCGTAAAAACCCAGCTGGAAAACATGGATATGAACGCCGCGATGGAGCGGATCAGCAGGACGGTTCGAGAAAGCAGACGGGTCGAGCCTGTAACCTCCACTCGGCCTATCGAGGCTATGCGCCGATTCGCGGAGTTGTCCGCTGGAGTCGGCTGGATCGCGGAAGAAGCAGGCTTCGCTGCGATGGGGGCGACATTGCGCGAGGCGGACGTCGACGGAGGAGCCGAGTTGAGCCGGACGCTGGAGGCCGCCGTCGAAGGCTGGCGGCTGAGATTGCCCCAATTCGCATGGGAGGAGCACCCGTTGCCGGAGCAGGGCGCGCTTCCTTCATGGCTGGAGCGGCTGCGCGATGCGATACTGCGCTGGCTTCGCCGCTCCCAATATTCGGAGGACGTCATCCAGGCAATTCTCAAAGCCGTCGACCGCATCGCCGAACGTCCGGGGAGCCACGAGAGGCAGGGAGAGATCAGCCAAAGCGTTAATCTGAGCAAAAGCTATTTCAGCACCTGCTTCCGCGACATTACCCGCATGACGTTTACGCAGTTTCTTCAGCATATTAGCGTCTACGCGGCGCGGGACATGCTGCTGCAGACCAACTATCCGGTGTACATCGTCGCCGAGAAATGCGGATTCGCGGACCAGCGCTATTTTAGCAAAATGTTCAAGGAGCAGACGGGTCTGCTTCCGTCCGAATACCGGCAGCAGTTTGCGGATCGGGCTTAACGAAGGAAGAGGAGCAGCCTCCGGGACGGAACGGGGAGTCGCTCCTTTTTCGCTTACACGGGAATACGATCCGAAATCGGTAGGACGACGATTCGGGGAACGATAAGAGCCCGGATAATTCTCCTACAAGACGCGGAAAAGCCTCGCTCACACCGGCTTCGGGCCGCTTGCTATAATGACGAAGAAGCTAAGTCAACGCAAAGGGGAGCCATTCGCATGAACCTTAAACAAGGAATATCGGCTATTACCGCTTCCGCTCTGCTGCTCTCGCTGTTGTCCGCATGCAGCGGCGACAACGGCGGCAGCCCGTCCGGGGAGTCAAGCCCCGCGGCAAGCTCGCCGAACGCTTCGGCATCAGCCTCGGCCTCCGCTCCGGCCGATCCGCTCGGCAAGTACGAGTCTCCGATTCGGGTATCGGCCGTCCGGGCGATTTCGGAAGGGATGAAATTCAACGAAGGCGAGTCCATCGACAATAACGTCTGGTCGCGCGCCTACGAGAGCGAGCTGGGCATCGCCGTCGATTACCTGTGGACCGCGCCGGCGGCGCAATACGACCAGAAGCTGAACATCGCGATCGCGACGGACGATCTGCCGGACATCATGCCGGTAAACGCTTCGCAGCTCAAGCGTCTCGTTCAGGACGGACAGGTCGAGGATCTGACTGCGGTCTATGAGCAGTACGGCTCCGATTTTACGAAAAAGATTATGAACGAGGACGGCGGGAACGCGCTGAAATCCGCCACCTTCGACGGCAAGCTGTATGCGCTGCCAAGCATGAGCTCCGGTCTCGGCCAGACGCATGTGCTGTGGGTACGCACCGATTGGCTGGAGAAGCTGGGCCTGCCCGAGCCGAAGACGATCGACGACGTGGTCGCGACCGCCGAGGCCTTCGTTGCGCGCGATCCGGACGGCAACAGCAAGGCCGATACGTACGGACTGGGCATCAACAAGGACATTTTCGGCTTTTACGCCGGCATGGAGGGCTTCTTTAACGGCTTCCACGCTTATCCGAACATCTGGGTGAAGGACGAAGCGGGCAAGCTGGCTTACGGAAGCGTCCGGCCGGAGACGAAGGCGGCGCTGGCCAAGCTGCAGGAGATGTACAAGAACGGATGGCTCGACAAGGAATTCGGCACGAAGGACGCCTCCAAGGTGAACGAATCGGCGACCTCCGGCAAGCTCGGCCTGTTCTACGGTTTCTTCTGGAACGTAGGCTGGCTGCAGGACGCGAAGAACGCCAATCCCGACATGCAGTGGAAGGCGCTGCCGCTTCCGTCGGCGGACGATCAGCCGGCCAAGGCGCAGGTGCCGTTCGCGATCAGCAAGTACTATGTCGTGAAGAAGGGCGCGAAAAATCCGGAGGCCGCCGTCAAGCTGCTGAACTTCGGCTTGGAGAAGCTGTGGGGAGCAAGCGCGCAGCCTGACGTGTACAACGTGGACGGCAACGGACTCGCGCTGTTCGACTATGCGCTGCTGTACGGAGAGGCGCCGCGCAAAAATCTGGACGCGCATCTGCACGTCGTTCAGGCGCTCGACGCGAACGATCCGTCCAAGCTGAACGCGGAGGAGAAAGGGTACTACGACAACATCGTCGCTTACCGGGGCGGAGACAACAGTCTGTGGGGCAATGA
>PJUD01000863.1_pt1 | contig 11940 bp, 16 predicted proteins | sample 1512341 | NCBI WGS metagenome assembly PJUD01 (sample SAMN08177675, study PRJNA422409) | Feces metagenome, whole genome shotgun sequencing project. | isolation source: Chicken feces (3) enriched on wood chips: beechwood xylan treatment | host: Gallus gallus | place: USA: Madison | collected 2015-01-15 | reverse complement strand
TATGTATACAAATTATGTTTTCAGCCACACCACGTCCCCAATTTGTCCCCTAACAGTCCCGTTCATTAATACAATTAAAATGCCCGCGGTTACATCGGATTGCTCACTCTCATAATATCCAGGAACGGAACCTTGACCGTCTCGCCGTTTCGGTAGACATGAACAAGTGTCGTCCTAGAGTCCATCTCCGTGATTATGCCGTGTACTGTCTCCTCCATCCCCCAAACGGACAATACGACATCGGTTTCTTCCCTTTTGGCTTCAGTCAATTGGTCGGCCAATTCCTCCAGTTCAAACACATCTCTTGTCGGCCTCTTCGCCTTATATGCCTTTCCGGGCTTAGCTATTGCCAGCATGATGTTCACTCCTTTGTTGGTTTAAGTATGCTCTCGACAGCTTTGGCAAGATGATTGCTGATTTCCGCCCGCATGATCTCCCGTTTCATCCCAAATTTGTCTCAAGGTGATAGAGACCCCTACGTTTCATCACTCAGGATCAAGTTTCTACTTGTTCCATTCATAACGACCCAGCCGTTTCCCACATCTGCTTTATCCGCTGTCCGATACCCTCTATAGCCATCTGTTTATGCAACTCCAAGGTGACCTCATCAATGCCATGCAGACCGGCATGCCCCATACAGGAGTATCGATATCGTCCGTCTATGGGCTGCTCCGCAATCCACGTTTTGTTGTCCCGCATGGTCATCTTAGATTTTTGCAGCTCGGTCATAATTAATTTGCCCACGCTACGGATGGCCATTTGAGTGATACCTTTGTGCTTATCCATTTCGGCTGCGAGTGCATCCCGTATATGTAGTAACGCGATGTGATGGTTTAGCGCAATTGCCGGGTCAAACATACTGCACCTCCTCGATCGGATACCACTTGCCGCTGATCAGTACGCGGTCATCCTCGTCCAGCTGCTCGACCAGCCCAATGATGCGTTTGCCGGCAATAATGACATCAACATGGCAATTAAAATTGTGCGATACGATCAATAACTCTTCCACGACGATCGCCTCCATAGAACGTTTGTTCTTATAATAATACGAACAATCGTTCCCCGGCAATACTCAATTTATTCCTAATCCAACTTCCCTTGGAGAGGAAAATGAAGGTTGGAGTCGAATAATAGTGCCTAAGTAAAATAACAGCAATGGGAGCGCGGAGATCTTCCCAGCTCCTTTTACTTATTTTTGGAGGTCGAGAGCTGAAGTATTATCTCGCCTATAACGGGCGTCGTGTCAATGTACCGTTATCGAAAGACGAGGCATTTCGACTGCTCATGGAGACTAAGGGGGCTATTAAGGGGCTCAGTATCATGGTTTACGACGATAAAGGGAAATTTATTAGAGAGATCGGGAGGGATAAGCGCCGATGATGGATGTCAAGATGATCAATCATGCTTTTTTGCATGGACTGACTGTCGAGGTTTGGAAGGCTGGAGAGCTAATTGGCATCGGTTGGATCCTGGAGCATACGAGGGATTTTATAAAGCTGAATGATGGTAATTTTTACTTTAAAGTGGGGTGTGAAGTGCGAGTTAAATAAAGGAGCCTTAGTTTTCACTAAGGCTTTTATCAGAATCAGATTTTTTCATTATTGTTAGTTGTTTTGCGATAATACCAGTAATTCAACAGAAAAAATCTCATACTTGTACCGAGAAGCATAACGCAGGAAATTATCGAGAAAAAACAAAGATAACTTACAATAACTGTCCAAATGAATAACGTAAGTTTATTCATTTCAAAGGTTAAATAAGTCGAAATATAAGATACTACCAAGGAAACAATCGTAATACCAATTAAACCGCCTGTAAAATAATAACTGAACATTATGTTAACTAAGTGTTTAATTTTCCCCTCCTCGTTTACCGCTTCGATCATTTTGTTGCTAGTTGTGGCACTCAGGATAGACAATCCCGTAACTATAAATCCTAATAAACCCAAGAGCCCTGCGAATGTAGTAATTAGTAATACACGCAATAGGTCTATAACAGACGAAATATTCACTGAATCTAATTTATTCTTTGTAAATATTAGTTGCACGTTACTCCAAGAACTTACCCCGGATAGAACAGTTAAAAGCAACGTTGTAATGACTAGTGCAAGAGAAAATCCAACTACAGCCTCTTTACTGTAAAATAAGTCTTTGTACTTTTTCGAACTCCTTAATAAATGATAAAATCGATTATTTTTAAAATAGTATTCTATACTATTAGTCTTTTCCTGTTCCCTTTTCTGATTTTGGGTCTCCATCAGTCATCAACCCTTTACTGATAACTTTAAGCGCAAGAAGTTCAGATATACCCGCTCTTGTTTTTTCTGCAACATCGGGAATTGAATCCTTTGAATTATTATGGATAGGTCGTGTAAAAAGCGCATCTGTTTTACTGTGCACAATGATCTCATCATGAGAGCTATTTTCACCTTTAACAGACATTTCTCCATAACCTCTGGTGATTGCACCAATCCACTTTTGAATATAAGTTGATGCAATGTTAATACCCTTCTTTGCAGTCCCCATAAACGACATTTCAAACTTCGTAGCTTTTGTTTCTTTAATCTGCTCAGCATTCGAACCCATTAACGCTGCGAAATCATCTCTATCGCTATTAGGCGGGATCACGCGGACATCCACTGATTTTACAAACGAAAAAACTTTAAGCTTTTCTTGTAATTCCTTCAGATCCGTTTCAAGATACATTTTAACCTCACCGATCTCACACATACCCTCAACTAATCGAGAAAATTTCTCGACAAACTGATTTTTTCCAAAATTACGCTTTGGGACAAACCCCACTATCTCTTTTCTTACATGAAAGCTAAAGGTGATGTATTGCGCCATTTTATCATCCTTAACTTCATTAACGTCATCTTTATCTTGATTGTAACTAATGTGGGTGCCTGGAGCATACAATACAACTCTTCCATTAATAATATATTCATCACTATTTTTATGAAGTGATATAAATTTAAAAGTTCCATCTTTATCCTTGATGCTAAGTTTTGAATCTATTCCACTAAACACTTTGTAAAGAAATTCTTCTCGTAATTCATCGTTGTCATAAATCTTATAAATATCTTCATTGAAATTGAATTTAGCATAGTGAATTCTCGACATTGGTAATCCCCCCAGAATATTCATTTAATATGAAAATTCGACGGATTTCGAGATTCACCTTCATTTGATAAATTCTTTCCCTCTATTTTCGCCTAATTCCCCCGTTGTTATAACAACAATGAAATACCCGAGAGCCGAAGCCCCCGGGCTGATAGATTAAGATGCGGAGCGCTGTGTATCTGCGCCAATCATTTTTTGCACATCATCCCGCCAGCGGATCGGCACATCGTTGATCGTACGCAATCCGGTTTTGATCAGGTCATAGTATACTTTCGCCCCGGTCATGAACCTCCGTTAAATTTAAGCCAGTTAGGCCAGCGCGAGTTGTACGTCTGCTGCTCTTCGGCCAGTTCAGCAAGTGCGAGTTTTAATTCAAGGTTTTCGGTTTCGAGCTGCGCGATGCGATCAGGTGGATCGGGCGGGAGCGGATCGTGGCGCATGGTTCGGGATTGTTCGATATACTGATACTGCTCATCCTCTAGACTGAACATATACATCACATCGGCGACTGTATCGTTATCAATCCTAATTGTTTCAATTTTTTCAACAGTCCCATAAAATGATGTTATATGGCTGTCTTCGCTCAACTCGATTCTAAAATACACTATTCCACCATCAATAAAGTACAAACACATCACCCCCTTCATTATTTTATGGCGATCCAAGTTCTAATGCATATACCACATCGGCGTTTACGTACCACCCTCCGGTAGAAACACTCATTTCAACTTTTAATGATTTATAAAAATATATTGGCTCAGACGTTGGCACTGGATTTGGATTTGATCCACTTGTTTGTTGTACGAGGAAATCCGCTCCCTGCGATCCCCCGGAAAACTCCTCGACTTTCCCGTCAATAGTAACCCTCAAATAAGGAATTCCTCCGGATACCGCTACCGCTCTGGCGAGCTGCAATCTTCCTTTGACGTTAGAAATCTCAAGAACAGTTGAATATGTTGGATAAGCTAAAGAGATATTACCTGTAGTTAACCTCCGAGGTCTCCCCACTTGAATATTCCCCACAGTTTTCCACCCCGTTCCATCATAAAATTCAAGTGCCCCCGCATTAACCCTAAACGGCACCCCACCAGTGAACTTGTCAATTGCCTGCTTCGTCCGCTGCGGCGTCATAAACTTGTTGGCGACCACTCCCGCCTCGGCTTCCGCCTGCGTGGCCGTGCCGTAGTTGTCGACGCTGCCGAGACCTGCCTGTGCCTTGGTGATCGAGTCCAACCGGGCTATATCATCACTTGAGGCGGGAGCCGCCACCTTAGCCCGGCCTGTAGCGTCGCGAATAATTAGTCGGCTGGCCGTAGCTGCCGAGGTTGCTCCGTGGACGTTGGTCGCTGCTACGTGACTATTCAGCGATCCAGAAGCGCCCGCAGCCGCATCCATCGCATCTTTCACCGCCTTCGGCGTCGCTGCCTGATCCTCTGCAGTGCTGTTAGTCGCACTGCTGAGCTGCACCTTGCCTTTAGTGGTCAGCGTGGCGTCGGGGATGTCGGCATTTTCAATTGCTTCGAATAATTCCGTGATCGCCCCCGCTGCATCCTTCGTCGCCGTTGGAACCGCTGATAGGTCGCCTAATGCCGAGTCAATCATATCCATGTTGTCGTTAATAACGGATATATCCGCTGTTTCGCTCCCTAACGGTTTCTTCAGACCGATATGCGGCGTCACTTCAGGCATCTGCTTCAACTCCTTGTCTGCATTAATTGTCCTTTCATCTATTAGTGGCAATCGTACGACAAACAAATAAAAAGCCCGAGAGCCTAAGCCCCCGGGCTGATTTTATTAGAATGGTTGGCCGCCATTAACTGTTATAGGCGTACTACTTAATATAATATATGGGCTAGATTGTACTCCCTTTATTTCTCCATTGGCCAAGATAATTCCTTCATCTGTCTCAACAACAATTTTTCCGTAGGCAGGCCTATCTGTACACGAAAGATTGGTTGCGGCTCCACCAAAGCTACGTAGATAATGCTTTGTTGTCTTTCCATTAAGTGCAAAAGTATTGTTCGGAATAATATTAGAAGAGTAATATCCATTAATACCCGTCGTACCCGGAGGGGAAATCGTTGTAAGAGTATCATTCAATTCCACGCCAGCTTCGTTATATAAATGAAGTGTCACATCGGCAGTACTATTACTTAAATTTGTTATATTAAAATATAACGTCGTGTAATGAGTATTTGGTGCACAAGCATTATTATTTTGAAATGTAAAGTAAACTACCCTACTCACATCCGCCGATACCGGAATAGCAGACACCGACATAATCGCGATCAGCACAGCCGCCGCAGACATCCAAACCTTCTTAGTCCATTTCTTCATGTTCGTTTCCCCCTATTATGGATTTTCTACTTCGTACTCGTCCACATCGAACGTCAGGATCTTATCGAAGATCACGTACTCGGTACGCGTCTTGAACGGTCCTTTGTTCCACGTCTTCTTGAATGCGTACTTGGCCGGGCCGCTACCGGCATCCTTCGCATCGTACCAGTTAAGGAAGGAGTTCAACTCCGCTGCAGATAGATCATACTCCTTGATCTGGCCGCCGGATATATAGATTGTCAGGAGGGCGCGTGAAGGAGTATTATAGGCAATTTCTACTTCGTTTGAATTTATACTTTCTGAGGCACCGTTTACAGTTGTTACAATGTAGTAGTAAGTCTGGCCCATTTCAACGGTAGAATCTGTATAAGTTGTGCCGGTTACAGTAGCAATTGTTTGATATGGGCCCCCAGGTGTCGCAGATCGTTTAAGTGAGTATACGGGAGCTGCCAGCACGTTACTCCAATTTAGCTCGGCGACAGAACCATTTAAGGCACCACTCAATGTTGGTGCATCAAAAGTAGATTCATTGCCAAAGAAGTCAAGTTCGTATATCTTTTTTGCGCTTCCAGAGCCTTGCTGGAAAGTTACTTTAACAATTTTGTTTTTATTAACAGTCTTAAGAGAACCACTAACATCTACTGAGGCATAAGAAAATTGACCATACACATCGATAAAGTAAACTTGGTTTGGAGTTGCTGTAGACTCAGCCTTAATTTTATATCCTGTAATGTCGACCGGATGTTCAAAGCTAAACCACATTGTATCATCTACTGATTGAGATGCGGACGACGTTGGCAGACTATAATACGTTGATTCATCATTATCAGTTACTTGCGGCGTTGTTAAGCTAAGTGAATCGGAATCTGACCCAATATTCCAAAGCGTTCCGTTCGTTAGACCACCCGAATAAGCACTAACTGACGATACGGGTACGAACAATGCAATTAATAATGATAGACTTACTATAACCCCAAAAAACTTCTTCAATTTAAGTCCTCCTCTTATGTAATGCCACCATCATACAAGGAAAATTCAGGAATTTGCAGTCTGATAATCGACAGGAATCTACAATATACTGGAAGGTTAGAAGGAATATCCCGGAAACGGTGGTCTCCGGGACGATTATCATATCGTAATACGTACGGCATTCGCTTCTTTATCCCATACAACCTTCGCTCCCAGCGCCTCGGCGATCATTCTGATCGGCACGCGAGTAACGCCTGCTTTAACCTCGCCCTTCTCCGGAAGTTCTTTGTCGTTAACGATTATTACGATCTCGTTCACACTCACAGGCTTCTCCTCCTCACTCTTTGCAGCGTCCCAGAAAATAGAATCTTCATAGCACTCGTTATAATCGACGGTATGCCCGGCCATCGTGACATTGTTTTTGTATTGCCAGAGATGCGCCCGAAGACTCTTCCGGCTTTTGCTCCATGCATATGTCTGCCAAAAGTACCGGCAAGCACCGCGCCGTGACATCTCTTCGATCACTCCGTAATGGCCGTAGACACCAACATAGTATTTCGGAAGCTCGGCCTGAGCTGCCCGAAGGTACGCCTCGATTTTATCGTAATCGTTAACCGGAGCGTCGTAGTCGACGGCCATGAAGATTGCCGAGCCAAGAGGTTGTCCAATCGCTTTGGCCTCAGCCAGCGCGGCTTTACCGTCTGCTTTACCGTTGGCAGCCCCGCCTTTCGGACGATCCTCTCCGAGCTGGAACACGCTGGCCAGTCGCAAGCCCGCCGTTTGGATCGCATCCGCCTCCGACTTGAGTAGCCGCTTCCACGCGTATGCCGGCGGCACCAAATAGCGGACCGCGAACTTTACTCCCTCGGCCGCCAGCGCCTTGGCCTTAGCTGCTGTCAGCGGAACTGCGCAGTCGACGCCGAACAACCCCGGTGGAAGCAGTTTGGCCTTGTCCACTTCGACGACGACGGCATGATGTACCGTGCGCGGCGAGCTGGCGCTCAGATCGGCGAGATGATAATTGCCCTTTTTTATGTCGAGAGCCGCCCGGAGCTCGGGCAAGCCTGCGAACAGCGTCGCGGATCCGCCGCCGTCCAGGTTGATCGCGTCACGGGCACCGAAATGCAGCATGGCCGCGGCCAGCTCCGACAGGTACAGACCTCGGTCAGCGTTGCCCCGCCCGTCGACAAGCACAAGGATCAGCGTGCCATCCGTCTTAATGCTGGCGGCCAGACGCGGTTGCAACTGCTTAATGTCAGATTGCACATTTTCTAGTTTCGCCGAAGTGTCGGCAACGTTTTTGCCCGCCTGTACAAGCCGGGGCGCTCCCTGTGCTGCCCATGTTAATCCAGTGACGCCGGTGATGTCCCCGATGCCGAAGCGTCCGTCGGCGTAATAGAGATGATCGCGGTCGACCGTCTTGCTGGCGATGTCCGCAGCGATCTGCTTGCCGTCGGCTATGGTCCGCCCGAGCAGCGCACCGCTGGCCACATCTACATAGGAAGCATTAAAGGCGATTACATCGCCGGACTGCTTGGCCGCGATCGCCGGCACACCGCTGCCCTTGCTGTAAATGTACCGGGCGGTCCGGATCGCCGCCGGCGGAAGCTCGACAATCCGGATATCCGTCCAGCCCTGCGCCTTGCTGTACCCACCGCTGTACTGCAGCGGGCCTTCCTCGACTTTCCCGTTGATGACACGTATGCGCTTATGAGCAATCATTTGAGATCGTCCTCCTTGTTCAATTGCTGCAGACGTTCTTTAATCCGCCCGGGGACGAGCACGTCAATTGTTCCGAGATTCTCAATAATAGACAAGCCTTCGCGGCCAATATAAAAATACAGTGCGATTGTCCGAAACACCGGGTCTCCGTTGCTCATAAAATCATCCAGCATAACAGCCAGAGCAATTACGCCGATCACAACACCTTTTCGCACGCCACCCCAGAACATGACCTCGCTATCTACTTTCCTCTGCTTGATAGCCCCCAGAAGGCCAGTCACATAATCTGCGACCATACAAAAAATAAGGAGCCTGAGCGCAATGTCCCACCCTCCTAGTGATGCCGCCAATGTCGTACCGATCGTTGCGGCGAGTCCGCCAACTGCAGCCTCTTTTCCGTTTGCTCCAACAGCTGCTGTAAGCAGCAAATGACCGACCTTTAACATATCTGTATCCCTCCAATTAAATAGGCCCCGCTTAGGTTGCGGAGCCTTGCGTATCTGCACCAATCATGTTTTGCACATCGTCTCGCCAGCGGATCGGCACGTCGTCAATCGTTCGCAATCCGGCTTTGATCAGGTCATAGTAGACTTTGACCATCACGCATCCCCTCCAATTAAGATTTCAGCAAGCTCCGCAAGTGCGAGCTGCACGTCGAGCTTATCTGTCTGCTGCGCTTCAGCCAACTCGGCAAGCGCCAGCTTGAGCTCAAGGTTTTCAGTCCGTAGTTGCTCCATCTCGGAAATCGGCTGCGGCGCGTTGCGAATCGCGTCAATCTCCTCTTGGGGCATCCCTTCGACCCAACATTCCGGACGTGGAGGCTCGGCAAAAACCGGACGCTCGCCGCGCTCCTCCTCCGGCAGCGCATACCAATCGGCTAGTGCTTGGTCATAAGCGTCTTGGGCGTCGGCTAGTTCAGTTTGATAGTCCTCCCACACAGCAAAGTCCCAGCGGGGCGAAAACAGCCCGTTTGGGACTTTCTCGGCGATGATATAGCCGGTTACGATCTCTTCTGGCTCTTCGCCATCTTCTGCGGGCAGCAACTCGCGGTTTTCTGTAATGCCCGTTTGTGAGAGCGGGACGAGGATTGGTTCGACGTAAAAACCTTCGAGGTCGATTAGCATGGCTTCTTTCATGTTTGTCCTGCCTCCTCAGTTAAGTGGGAACGAAATTCCGTCGAGGTAGATCGTTGTTGCCCCTGACGGCACGAAGTATAATTTTACATTTCCACTTGTATCAATTGCTAAATTAAACGATCCAGTCGAAGTTCCTCTTGATAAAGCGATGTTGTTGACCCCCCCTTTGGGGCGGTAATCTTTAGGTAGAACAAATAATACTGTAGCCTCTTCTATAATTCCAGAAGTTGCAACACCTTGAATATGAAGGACATTCCTATCATCCTTCATATACCTGACATTTCTGTCGCCCGATGCTGCATTAACCCAATCGTTGCGAAGAGACGGCTCAATCCATTGCGGTTGTTGCTTCTGCGCCTTCGTGTTCGCCAAGACGGACGTTTCCGTACGAGACTCTACCAGTTCCCGAACGAGCGATTCGACCGACTCCCGGATGTTCGGCGCATACTCCGCGCTGATCGTCTGCGGGGCGATGCCGAGTGTGTAGGTGTCGAGTGCTAGGTAGGTGACGGAATAAGCGGCGGTTGGGTCGTATTGGCTCGCTGCGATTTCCAGATAAACGTCACCGAGAATGGGGTGTGTTGTCGCATTTACAAACTCGCGCCAATTATCCTTTATTCCATTTCGGTACACGCCCCTAGAACGTTTGGGGCGATATTTCAAAAGATATGCCGGATCAGACGCCCCCTCAATCCAATACACTGTTCCATCGGGCTTCCGGAAAGGCTTCGCCGCTTCTCGCACCACGATACCCGTTCCGACTTCTACTTGATTTTCACCCTCATGCAGCATTAAGGAGCCTTCATTGGTGACTGGCTCGTCTATGCTTTGGACGAGTTGGTACATGAGGCGGTAGGGTGAAAAGTTTGGAGCTAAAGTTGTTGGTAGGGCTGTTGTTCCGTCTGTCATCGTGGCGTCTGACGTCGTAACACCGTCAACACGTCGCGCCCACCACTTTGTGCCCGCCCCGTTATAGAGAGCCGTCCCGGCATTTGCACCATTAGGATACATTCGCCATCCATTGAAATAAGCCTTAATCTCATCTGCTGTAGGTGTGTAGGATTCTCCCCAACCGCTATCGGTGTCGGCAATCCATAAATACAGAATACCGTCTGTACCGATATTGATTTGGTCGGGACCGTTGCCGCTCGTATTTGTGTTTAGAATCTTTCCATCGTACTTTATTCCGATTTCATCTGTAGCGATAAAATTTGAAAAAGCGTTCGATATCCGAACTCCTTTGTATCCGGTATAGTCTGTGTTAAACACCCACGACAACGCCCCATCCAACACCATTTCCCGGAACCGCCTTGTCACCCTCGGTTTACCTTGTCCATCCGTATACAGCCGATCTGCTACGCTGCCGTCTACGTTGGAACGGAGGTTGCAGTCGGGTAGATAGAGATAGGATGGTTTCTGTGGTTCGAACGGGTGGGGGCCGGAGCCGATGTTGAGCATTGGATTTGCAAAATTGAATGTTCCTGACCCGTTATAAGTCCAAGTCGCCGGATCAAATTCGTCGGTATATGCTGTAATTGCTGATAAGTTAACTCCAATTTGTTCTGCATTCGAGTGCAATGTCACCGTTCGAGATGTACCCGGTTCCACGAAAAACCCTTGTAATCGAACACCGGCTCCGTCATACGAAGAAATTCTCACTTTTCCATTCCCCACAGGATTAGTAAGCGTATAGACTTGTCCGGCTTTAATTGTTAATCGTAACGACAGGACTGCATCCGTCGCAGGGTACGCACCCGGTGCTTTCCCTGACACTTTGTACTGATCGAAAACTGTAGCTTCGCCACTCCACTCCGAAAACGGCGAAAGCAGATTCTTCCCCTTATTCTCGATATATACGGCATTGACGTGCTTCATGTCGTCTACGTAGGGGTAATTGGCGGCAATCTGATCGGCGGTCATGCTGGCTAGCGCGTTGTATTCAGCTTGGGAAATCTCGTAGACACGAACCGCATCCAAATATGCAAATGCGCTGTCATTGCCGGTTACTATTACCTCTAGCACTATGTTGGAACTGCTGGAATTTGCAGCAACCTTACAGTGGCCAGTTCTGAACTTCGTAATATCGGTAATGAGATCGGAAGAACCCAAAATCCCGCCCGAAGTTTCCGAAATCACTCTAAACCTGATTGCCGCACCCGAACCGCTTTTCATATCTGCAACAAAGAGAAAATTCTTCGTCTTATCAAACCTCTGCGAAAACACGTATCGACCATAGGTAACAGTTGTATTGCCTGTTAGTCGGAAGCTGTTATTACCTATTGATCTATTCGTGCTGTCTAAGGTTACAGCGCCTGCCGCAACAGTTATTTTACTTTTGTCCTCGCAATTCCCATCCCGCCCAAGCAAATTGACGAGTGTTCGCCCCTGCATCGTTGGGTGAATGATTGCCGGGACGTCGCCGCCTTGGATGACCTGTACGCCTGCATTGAGGGTTAGTGGCTCCCATGGCTGCTTGTCCAGGTTGTCGGCGAGCCTGTCGGCGTTGGCGTTGATCTCCTCGCCGATTTGGTTCATATCCTCCGGCAAAACTGTGTCATCCAGCATCCAATCTGTTTTAGCCATTAAGTCACAACCTCCTTGATTTCGACCGTCTGCAGCATACGTGTGTCTGAGGTGATCGGGATCTCAACCTC
>PJUD01000861.1_pt1 | contig 11951 bp, 4 predicted proteins | sample 1512341 | NCBI WGS metagenome assembly PJUD01 (sample SAMN08177675, study PRJNA422409) | Feces metagenome, whole genome shotgun sequencing project. | isolation source: Chicken feces (3) enriched on wood chips: beechwood xylan treatment | host: Gallus gallus | place: USA: Madison | collected 2015-01-15 | reverse complement strand
ATCTCATCAAAGACTCTGGGTTCTTTTAGAATTTTAGTTTGTAAATCCCATATAAATCAAGCTATAACAATCTCTTTGCAACCAACTACATGATTCAAAATTATTTAAGAAAAGTTTAACTGCAAGGATGGTGTTAGACAAAATTCTTTTTTTAAACAGGAGAATCCATCTGAGACCTTTGAAATCCTCTCAATCTGAGGTCTTTGAATTGAGAACTAGTGCCGCAAGGGGGAGAAAGTAAAAACTTTCCTTCTTTCAAGGGATGGCTTTTTGGGTGAGATTAATTTAAAAACCTCAAGCATTCTATTTTTTCTTTTAAAAATGAATTTGTAAAATTCGTTCTAAAGGATGACAGAGATGGTCAAGAAGGAAGAACTTCTTCCAGAAATGACGAGTTTTCAAGTAATTTGGGAAGAAAAATGTATGATGAAGGTTGCTTTCAATTTTATGATATTCTCGGAAATTTAGGATGGTGTTATCAAACTGAATTACAGAGAGCAAAGAATCACTCCTTGACAAGAATCTTGAGAGCTTGCAAACTCTATATCACCAAGGGATACTTCAACTTTCATCTCATTCCAAAATAATCTGATAAGGATGAAATGGAAGAAGAGTGAAAGGGTGACAAGTCTTTTCCAAATGAGGTGAGCCATAAAATTGAACTTGTTTAGGTGTTTACTCATTTTCAAGACCAAACCAGGTATTATCAAGACGTCTCCATAAAAATTAAAATTTAAAAAGACTCTAAAAAAACTAAATTTTGTTGTTATATGAGAGAAAATTTGAATTAATTTCGACCTTGTACTGATAAATCAGTAAATAAAAAGTTCGTTGATGAAAGTTACATTACAAAAATAAGTTGTCATTTGCTTTCCTCCTGAACTCAAACATTATTTCGGGATCATCAAATCACCAAGAGGGCAAATGAGGTAAAGGAGTCACCTTCAACACAAATGTTATGAGAATATGTTTTTTTCAGGCTGTTTATTCAAGATTCCAGCATTTTGATTACAATGAATCATTAAAATCTTAGCTTGGAGTGGAAAAAACATGAACAAGCATTGAAAATTGAAGGAAAAATTTTGACAATTCAAAAACAAATTGAAAAATCATTTTCTAAGTTTATTCATATTTTAATTGACCCTTTCTTTTTTCTCTCTCTCTCTCTCAAAAATACTGCTTTTCCTTGGAAAGAACTTAAAATCATGTTCTTCTCATCAGATTTTGATGGAATTTTGAATAATATTTTTCTCCATTTTGAGACAAAATCCTTTTAAACTTTTTTTTTTGTGAAAAAATTTCATCTCTCAAGATGATTTCAAAAAAAAGTTTTTACAAGAAAATTCTTTCAAAAAATTTTTTTCCGATAAATTTTTATTTTTTAACAAACAAGTAAAATTCAAAAAAAATAAAAAAAAATCGAAAATGAATTATTTTTTGGAAATTCTTTTCACATTTTTTTGCTCCAAATAAAAAAAAAAAGGATTGAACTCAAAATATTTTTCAATTAAATTTCCAATTGCTCTTTCCCCCAAAAAATAATTTTTGAAAAATTTATAATATGATGAATAAAAATATTAGCTTCAATCCATTAAATATTCTTTGGACCTAAAGATACTCGAAAAGAGAGAATAACCGTGAGAATCTCAGGTTTATACTCTAAATATTTGATGATAAAGGTGGAAGAGCACAACTAAAATCAAAGTTATTCAGAGATTTCTTCAATTTTGACAGATCGAGACCTGGAATATTCACCTTTTCTCATTAAAAAAATCCTGATCAAACCGTTGATAAAAGACTATAAGCAAACCAATTTTTCATTCAAAGTTCGCATCATTTCAAAAATTCAAAAATCTTTAAAATCTCAAAAAGGAAGAAGAGACAAAGATAAACTCTTTGAAGTGGTTCATGCAAATTCTCTCCAATCAATACAGAAAATCTAATTGTAGGTCTGTTTGTTATGGTTGGTGGTTTAGAAGTCTGAGTGTCTAAAATTTCAGAAGATGCTTTAATACATTGATTGATCATATAGTTTCGCCCAAAATTTTGAATTTATGGGGAAAATAAATTAGTTTTGTTCGGTTTTAGATCAAAATAATCAAAAGCTGACAAAAATGTTAGATTCTAAAAATATTTTTCTTTTAAATTTTGATAAATGACTTCTAATTAAAGTAGTTTGATAACGTAGAAAACTGATTTACTGAGTCCCGAGTCAGAAAAGCGGTTTTTAAACAGTTTGAGTCATTCATTTCAGACTTTAATATTTGAATTTTTTAACTCTATTGCCTTTGAAGGAACGAGAAAACTCTTGAGCTGAAGCTTTCACTTCATATATTGACTCTTCCAATATCCATAGAAAAAAGACTTTCTTGAGATTTCCAAGATGACTGAGCTCATATACTCTTATTGAAGAAGAGTCCTTCTTTTTATTGAAAAAGCGTTGAATCGTTATTTTCACACCTGGAGATTCCACAGGTGAAGCCTTCTTTTGATTCACTGAGGGGTTTGCTTCTTATTTCCTTTGACAGCAAAGAAAAAGAAGCCCGCTTTTTGAATTTGGCCAAACATTGAAATCTCAACAAAAATCAAGTCAAGTGACAAAACTCTGTATAAACACAGCGAGAGATCAGTTTTCTGATGAAGATTGGAAAGCCGTCTAGGGGATAAAAGAAATGGAAAGAGGCTCTGGTAAGTCAATAAGTTTATATGAAGTTTGATGGGTTGAAATACTGGAAAAATGAGCACATAGAAATTAATAATTTCGTATTTTGTGCTTAAAAATAAATCTTATAGAAATAAATTTTAAAATTTTGAAATTCAAGGTTGAGGATAAATTACGAGAGAAATGGTTACGGCCACTCTTTGAAATTTTAACTGTGAAATTAATTTGTGGAAATAGAGAGAAAATAAAAACAAATTTTATTTAACTGTTAATCTATTGTCTTGTATTTTAGTTTAAGTTTCTCCTTATCTTGGTCTGAAATTTTCCTCAGAAGGGCCAAGGAAAGAAAGTGTCTCTTTGGTATTATCAAAATAGTCGCTTATTGTGAAAATGATGGGGTAAATGAGTGGAATATACAGAAAATCCTGTTTTCATAAATTTAGAGTCCCGTGCGGGATAAAATGCTCTCGTGCTATTCAGATATTGATCTTTGGGAAACAGAGAAAGAAGAGAAGCATAAGAGATCAAAATTAGGAAGAAAATCGAAAAGCCTTGATCAAAAAGGTTCTTTCATTGATTTCTAAAGATTTCAAGAATTAAATGAGATATTTGCACGTTTTTAATGATTAAACTCATTAAAATGCGACGGTTAAAAAAGAATTAAGCATAACGAAGAAGTGCATTGAATATTGATTGGTATGCTTATCTTAACTTTTGATTTTCATCAGCTTGATTATTAAACTTACCAAAATGACTATTTCGGAAAAGACCCTTCATCTTGAATATTTACGATTAGTTCTCCTGAAATAGCAGATGTATTGGGGGAGTTTTCAGAGAAAATGAAAGGAGATTGTGTTAAAAATCTAGAACTTTCTCTTTGAAAAGAGGTCTCAAAATTCGAAAGGGATCATTAATCTTTATGACCATCCTGAAATGAGATCATTTACTAGTTTCATTACATTTGAAATAGGGATGTGAAAATGGGAATAGTTTTTCTTGGAGTGTTAAATCTGACTCTCTCAGGTTTGTGTTCTTCAGGAAGAAATCCTCAATTTGAAGATTCACTGTAAAATGAAGAGCAGTTTCTGTCATAATCCATATAAGTCTTTGCAGAATAAGTCGCCAAAATCCTTTTGTTCGACTTCTTTTGTGTAAGTCAACTGAAAATAATGGAATAATGTTATGCTCAGAAATATAAGAGCTTTGAACGATATGACTTTTGTTTCAGAAACGAGATATGGATCAAAGATGTATCAAACTCTTCAAGCTTTCATTGTGCTAGCAGGTTTATTAAATCGGTTTTTGCCTTAAGATTTAAGAAGTTTATGGGATAATTGCAAAATATTTATGCTTTTTGATAAACTCAGACCCTCAAAAGTTGAGAAAAAGAGATGAGGTTTTATTCTCGAGTTTTCTTTAATGGAAAATGACTTGAGGTATGTCCAGAATATCAGTTAGCATTCTAAATATATTTGGTGAAATCATCTTGCTCATTTTTCACAAATTGTTGAGTATATTCAATAGAAGGACAATCACACCAACATCTGTAGAAGAATCATGATAAAAGTATTTTGAATTTATTTCATGTGTCCCAATCGATCGATGTTCAGGAAATAACATTAGATTAAAGTCAAAATAAAATAATTTGTTTCAAAAATTATTTCCGAATCATCAACCTCTTTTGATCAAAGTTTGTTCAAACGTTTCTCTTTAAAAGGAGACGAAATCAACCAGCAAAAATTTGAAAGAGAAGAGAGCTTTTTAAAATCAAGGGGATAATGACGTACTATTTTTTTTTAAATAACTTTTGGTATTAAAATTTAGACATTTTTTACTCACCTCCTATATTTTTGTTGTCAGTTAATTCAGAATCTTCCAAATACATACAAATAGAGGAGGGAAAACCTTGAAAAGATCAAAAGAAAAAATCTGAATATTTACGCTTATTTTGGTGGTGATTCGGATGATTGTTTATTGAGCTCAGAGCAACTTTTTTCAAAATTTATAAGGATTACTGAGTAGTGATAAAGTGCGATCTTCTCTTTCTGAAAGAGCGGGAGATTGAGGGAGAAAGTGGTCTTGAAAATTAGTCAGGTTTGACAGTTTTTAAGAAAAAACCGTCTGAGAATTTTTTGGTGACAATTTTCTCTTTTCAGAAGTGAACGGAGATTTTGAGGTTGAGAACAAATACAATGAATGAGTATCGAGTCAGCTGGTCATGAAAAGGATGTATCATACCCGCTCAATTCGTTTAGAAAGGAACAAATTTTATTCGAAAATTAAATTTTTTTTCTGAAATCTGATAAAAACATATTAAAATTGAAATGCTGTATTTTAGACGAAAGTGCCTCTCATAATTTTAATAATCCTGATCACTGTTTACTGACTTTTTAAAAGTCGTCTGGGTTTTAAATTCTTTCGAAAAAGTAAAAGTCTCAAACATAATTATTAATTTTATTCAAGAGAATTTACCATGAGATATCTCAAACAAAAAATCACAAAGGCTAGTGAATATCAGAAGCTTCTTGAATCCTCTAGACCTCTCAGAAAACAGCCAGAAGCTCCCCCATTCCCTGAAGTCCAAATCAAGATCGAAATTCCTGATATTGAAGAAGATTATTTTGAGAAAATCAAGCCAAAAAGATCGATTGGAAACAATGTTATGAAGAATTATGCCAATGCTATGGTGGCCTTTGCTCTTTCAAGGCTCGCAGAGCCTTATTTAAGCAAATCTCCACTGGTAAAGAAGATGCCTATCCAGCAGTTTCGACAAATGCTTGCTTCAAAAAAGCGAAAAACAAACTGCATAAAAAGCTTTAGAGAGTTATTGGTGGTTGATGAGACTCAGGATTCTGAAGAGATAAAGATATCTAAAGGATTGTTTCAAGAGACATGTCGAGCTTTTTTGAAACATTTTTGGGTGAACTGGATTTATAATAGCAGATTAAGCGATAAATCGAAATATTTGAAATACAGAGGAAGGTTGCTGAGGAGAGTTGAAAATCCTGAGTTGTTTACCTATTTGGAGAATTTCTCGACCAAAATGTCAAAAAAGCGAGGCCTCAAGAAGCTTCAAAAAGGGAGAAAATGTGAATGACAACCAGCTTCTTATTATTCAAAATTAGATTTTATTTTTCTGATTCAAGGATTTTCGTTTTATACAAAATTTGAAGTATTCATTATTTGTTTAGATTTCTATTGGCAGTTTTTCACTCTTGTCTTTCCTTTTGTGACAACCTTTATTGAAAAAATAGAAAATGAAAATAGTTTCTCCACAATCGAACAATGAGAAATTGAATTTTAAAAATTCTTGATTTTTCTTTCAAAATTATTTCAGTTTGGCTCGATGGGGATATTTGTCCAGATCACGAAAAATAGTTTCATCAACTCTTGTTTTAACAGAGTTTTTCAAGTAGTTTCAGCCTTGTTTTGTGTTCAAGATTTTAGATTTGCCTATGTCAGAAGGTTATGTTGGCTGATCTTCGACATTTTGAGAGATGGGATGGAAGGAAAGTCTGGAAAAATTTATTCGTATAAAAAGTCTAAAGGTGAAATTTTACTTTTACACCAAGGCGAAAAAAAATCAATAATTTTAATCAGAGGGCAAAGTTCTCAACAAATTAAAATTAACTTTTTTCTTCAAATGAATGAATCGAGAAAGAAGGAATCTAAATCAAAGACAATGAGATTTTCTTCAGGATTTTGAGGGATCTAGTTTGATTAAATTTGTCTTCTTAAAGAAAATTTTCAGAAAAAAAATCTTTTCAATTAAAGAGAGAAAATTATGAGAGACAGAGATCCAATTTCCCTATCAAAAGAATGCCCTTTAATTCATTATGAGAGTTAGAATTTTAGAAATTTAGGAAGAAAAGAAATCATCAGACCCCCATCTCATTATTTTTTTCAATGCATAAATTGAGAACTCCATAACTTCACTTCCTTTGCAATTTCAAGATTAAATATCCAAATTATTTAATCAGAATTCAGAATATCAATAAAAATGTCCTTGGTGCCTAATTTAGAGAAAGGCAAAAAGTGAACTAATAAAAAAAAAAGGAAAATTCTAAAACTTGAATTTTTCAAATTTTGTTTTAGGAAAAATAATATTTTAACTCTATAACTTCATTAACTGACTGAAAGTATCTTTGATCCTCCTCTTTTTCCAAAGAGGCTTTAAAAAATCAAAGAGGTCTTGTTTTGAGAATTAATTTATTTTTTTGCTGATAAAGTATGGAGTTGCTCTCAAGAGTCTTTTCTCCACGCTCAAAAAATTATGAAAAAAATTAGATTTTCCCAGACATCAATCATTGAGAAAAATTATTTGGTGTGAAGGAAAATCCGAAAAAAACCCCTTTTGCCATTTTTATTTCTTTCGAGAAAATTTATTTTGAAGAAAATTGTTTATTTAAATAAAATACAATGAATAAAATCACAAATTTTCAAATAAGTACGGAACAATTTATTAGCATTGCACATTACTACACAATGAATAGCGCTCTCACACTCTTTGAATAAAATCATGAAAAATAGTAAATCGATAAGAATACAGAGTAAAGACAAAACAAAAACGAGACATAAATTTCGGTCAATTTTTTTTTTAATTTTTAAGCTAATCAAAAGTCTTCAGATTTGGCTTCAAATTTGACATTATTTTTCGATTTCTTTGATTTCTTTTGACGAGGTTTTTTCTCTGAAAACGTTTCCAGATAAGTAAAGTTTTCAGGATTCTGCACTCTCCTCAACAATCTTCCTCTATATGTTAAATATTTGAATTTGTCACTCAGTCGACTGTTATATATCCAATTCACGCTGAAATACTTTAAGAAGACTCTGCAAGCCTCCTGGAAGAGAGTTTTACAGACAACTGACTCTTCAGAGTCATGTTCTTCAATAAACAAAAGTTCTCTGAAGCTTTTAATGCAATGAATTTTTTGTCTTTTTGAGTGCATAATTTGTCTGAATTTTGCCAGAGAGAGCTTTTTGACAAGCGGAAGTCGGGTCAAATAGTAGTCAGACATTCTCGAAAGAGCGAAGGTAATCATCGCAGCAGCGTAATTCTTCATTACGTTATTTCCAAGGGACCTCTTTGGTTTTCTTTTGCCGTCACTTTCCTCGTTAAATGCTTCACAAGGGATTTCGATTTTCACCTGGAAGTCCTCGTTTGACTGAAAAGACGCTGTTTCTGAAGCGAGAAATGGCTTGTGCTCGGTTTCGGGGGTCTGGAGGAGCTTTTGATGTTCATTGGCTTTGGCGATTTTTTGCTTTAAGTACCTCATTCGAAGTTTTTTAACAAAAAATTAATTGATGTTTATAATTTTAGTAATTTATCAAATGTATTTAAGGCACTCTGTAAATTAAAACACCAGTAAACGTTCACAGTTCTGAAATTAATAAAAAGAACGAGTTTCTTTCAAAAGATCGCACTTAAAATTTGAAACTAAAATTAGAAGTTTAAACTGGAGTTTTAATTTGTTTCTAGCAACCACAAGCTCTTTATTAAAACTTCAAACAGAACTTTCAGTTTTTCTTTGTTTTTCGAATTTTCTAGTCTCTCTGTGTCGTTAAAATGGCTCTAAACTGAAAAAATATGGACTTTTCTCAAAGAAGCACTGGTCGAACCATAGAGAATCTTGGTCAGATTAACAATCCGAAAAGGAAGGAAAAACGACTTGAGACAGTCAATCTCTTAGGGGGCAGAATTTCTTTCATTGAAGCTTTGTTATACATTAATTTCTTAGTTTAATCAGACAAAAACTGTGAAAATAAATAATTTCGGCTTTTTCTTGATATTTCAACTATCAGATCAGAGACGTCTCTTTGAGGTTTTAATTCAAGAGGGGGAAAACATCAAAATTTTTGCAAAGAACTCAATCTAAAGAGTTTTTATTTGTTTTTAAAAATCTAGAAAATTCTAAACCTGATATGAAGAAAAAACAATCAAAGAACTTGACCTGTTTTCATAGAGAAACGTTTACCTTTTTGCATTCAGATTTCTTTGGGAGACGTTAGAGTTGATCCATAAGGGAGAAAAACGGATTCTCTTTACAATAAACATAGATTTTGTATCTAAGCTGATTGTCAGACGAAATTGTAAATTAACAGCGAAATATACAAAGATCATTTAATACTAAAAATAATACGTCATCGTTATAACACCGATATCAATTGTCTCAAAAATCGGTCAAAAACAAGATAGCCTCCACGAGGGAATTTAATAAGAAATGAAGAGAGCTCCCTCAGGTTTTCAATCTTTTAAATGCTACCACCTGAAAATATAAGACTATGGAGGAGAAACAACCTTCATACTGGATGAATATTCACTATTTAATCATTGTTAGATCATGGAACCGTCTTTTAAAAAAGTCTCTCAATTTACCTCTTTGTATAAGGAAAAAATTTCATGTAAAAACTAGATATGGTTTCTTGTGAAATTATATATTCTCTCCAAGTCACTATTGAATCCCCACAATAGTTTTTTGAAGAGATCAAATCCATACCATCATTTTATTCTCTTCATTCAATATAACTGAGTAAAGCTTGCCCATCAGCCTTGCTTGTTCTTCCACAAGATTTTGAACCACTTTTCTGCAAGCCATCATGCTGAAGAAAAAGTGTTTTATCCTTAAATCAAATCTTCTCTCTTGAAAGGGCAATAAAAACCGCATTTATATTCCAGATATCTTGTGTGAAGGGTCAGGGGGTTTAAACTTTTCAATTTCTTTTTTTCTCTCTCGCTGTTGAGACGGCAATTTTCATCTTGGACCCCCATCTTATCATTTCAGCAAGATCAATATGGAATTCTATCACCTCAACTCATCTCCATCTTTTAACAGAGATTTCTATTCAGGGATCCATGTGAACAGCCTCTTGTAATGAAAAATTGAAAATAAAGGCTTCTTCCTATTCGCTTCAAGCTCTAAGGAGCTATTTCATTGAGAGTTTCTCTTGAATTTCAAAATAGATGATCTTCATGATCAAAATCTTCACGCTTTCAGCTTCTGTTTCTTTCAGGGTATCCTTTCTGTCATTAGAGGATCTCTCTTGAAGCCAGCGAAACCTGTTCTGCTCAGATGTTTTATGCCCCTGCAATTAAAGTTTTTATTGACTGAATAGATTATTCGGGAATCTTTTGTTACAAAAGGGAAGGAAAAAAACCATACAGAAGTACCCAGAGTCCCAAGAAGAAAATTGTTTCTTTAAAAGTTTTTCTCTTGAGAAGCTTTAAAATCGAAGAGATCTATACAACAAAAAGGAAGTCAAGTGAAGTTTACTTAATTAAACTCGAAAATGTTCTTATTCTCTTTTGCAAGCTAGATATGGAGATTCGGGCAATATGCCGTATGAAAGGAATGCTTAACTCTATGGAAAAAGTTATTTTTGTTTTGTTTGAAAGCTTGAGGCTTCATTCATTTTTTAATTTTTAATTATCTTGGAGTTCATGTTTGAGTCTTTTAAGAATCAATATAAATTTTATAATAAGCAGAGTCAAAAGATAAACTGTCAACCTTCATCTTATTTCTGATTCTCTTCTTTAAATAATGTCTAGTGAGAGTTCTGGATATTTCATTTTCTGACAAAAAATCTATGATTCTCCAGAATCGAAAATTGTAATCAGTTTCTCAATTTCAAGGGCAAAATCTCAGTTTTTTATTTAGAGTAGAGGTGATTTTGCAGACCAAAAAACTTGCCATTTTCTCCATGTGTTTCATTGAGACCAGAACGGTGTTAAAATTATTTTTCCCAGGAAAATTTTTTTTCAGGGTGTTAGCTTCAAAAAATACCACAGGCCAGTTTATTTGTTTGCAGTTATTTTGTCTAATTTTAGAGGCAGTTTAAATATTTAAAATACACATTTTTAAAAATACCCGACTATTTCATCATAAAAAGAATCTTCCTTTTTTGTTGTTAAAATTATTTGTTTTAATCATCACTTTTTGGCCCATTCATCTGCAAGGATTTTATCAACTTTTTGGTTCATCAATTAAATTTTATCTCAACCGAAGAAAGCTTTCTATTCAATTAATTTCCCTCCTTTTGAAAAGCTCTGTTATCTTCTCGTTTACCTCCCTTGTTAAAACTTTCTTTTTCTCTCTCTTTTCGAGTTTTTATTCACAATTATGACTGACAAATGATGAATAAGAAGAAATTCTTGGGTTCTCAAGACTTTCAAAGATAATTAGGTTTTTAGGAATCCATCCTAGCTTATGCTGTTGTGACTCATCTTTCTTGCATTGGAGCAGGAGTTTGCATTGAGATCTCCTTGCAAAACTGACTTTGGAAGATGATTCAACAGGCTCACATTGCGAACCAGAAATTTTTAACTTATAATGAACAATAAAGGTAATATGGACTCTGCATTGAACTTTGATGAGCCTGCCAAGATAAAAGAAAACTTGAGGCTCAACCTTAAATCTTCATGATACAATTCCTTATCTTTCCTTGAAAAAAAATCGCTCAGAGTCAGTTGAAAACTTTCGAATGTTCTTGTAAAGAGAAGATAATTCTGATTGCTTAGAACTTTTCAAAGAAGACCCTGAGAAGAACAAAAGTGTGAAAAGATTTTTTCTCTTCTGAATCTCAAAAAGAAGGCGATAACATTTGCTAGCTCAGCTCTCAATTTGAACTAAAAGTAACTTATGAGTACCTTTCATGATATCCCGAAATCTTTTCATTATCCCTCTATCTAAATGGGGTGTTTCCTATTCTCTTTCTTTTCTAAACTTGCCCTGATCAAGCTTTGAGGAGATTTTTTTAATTGAAATCAAGATAGAGCTTCAGACCCAAAGAATCTCGATTTGAACAAGAAAAGCAGGGAAATCCTTCAGAGAAGATGCCCAATAGGTGGTTAGTGTAAAACTGAAAGTTTTTTTGAAGGTTGATGAAAATTTTGAAATGAAATTAGCACCCAAAATCACCACAGAAATTTCTATGATTTTTTGCAAGTTCAAACAAAATGTGTTATTAAATTTATGATGTGATTAAAATTCTTTAAACACATCCTCAAAAGCTGATTCAAAAAATCTCATTTTTTATGTTTTCACTTCGTCCGATTGGAACAATAAACTATGATTCAACCTTATCTTCTTTTCGGATCTTCAATAGATTTGTCTTGAAAACTCTTCTCATTTTGAAACCCTTTGATAGTCGACAAACAACTTAGTCAAATTGAAACAAGCTCAAAAACTTCATCACATGGTGTTGCAAAAGAAAATAACATCAAGTGAATTCAATCCACTCTTTACCTGTTCAATTTTCGTTATTTATCAATTTTTGCAATCAAAGTTAAACT
>PJUD01000860.1_pt1 | contig 11968 bp, 15 predicted proteins | sample 1512341 | NCBI WGS metagenome assembly PJUD01 (sample SAMN08177675, study PRJNA422409) | Feces metagenome, whole genome shotgun sequencing project. | isolation source: Chicken feces (3) enriched on wood chips: beechwood xylan treatment | host: Gallus gallus | place: USA: Madison | collected 2015-01-15 | reverse complement strand
TAAAAATAAAATTACTTCAAATTCTTCCTTTTAAATTAATACCTTGACTCCCATTTTATCATTTATAAACATTTTACTTCTGACATCTTTACTTGGTGACCAACTTTTTTTACAATTAAAAAATTTTTTTCAAAAAATGATTTGCTTACTCTTTAGAGCCTTTAATAGGAGAGATAGAGAATCTTGTTGCATGAGCTTTCACGACAGGATCAGTAGCTCCTGGAGGTTTCTTATGGCTCGTACTTGTTCCTCTTCCTCTTGTTTCGATACCAATCGATGGCAGTTTCAAACTTCTGACATCTCTTGCTTTATCATCATTCACATTATTGTTATTATTATTCACAGGGTTGAATCCCACTTTTGTCTTTCTTATCAATGGAGATCTATTCTTTAACACATTTCTTGTTTCTCCTTCTGTTGCATTATTTATCTCATTATCTTTTCATGAAAATTTAGTTTTTATCATTCCAAAAAGTCTCTTACATGTTGGTACGGGACTATCAAATTCAGCTCCAGTTCTTGCAGAATCAGGGCTATGAGGTTTACCCATATTGCTAACTTGAGACTTTGTCAAGAATTTATCAGTTCTTTGAGTGACTCTCAGTTGGTCGGCCAATTGAGGACCCATGCTACTTCTCAAAACAGGAGATTTCTTGACAGTTTTCACGGAAATTGAATTGCCATTGGAGTTGATTTTGGGGATGATTGGGCTGTTTGGCCCACTGGCAAAAGTTAAACTTGATGTTGCGGCTCCGATGATTGTATTTGTGCCTCTGAAGTGGAGTTTCTTAACGAGATTATTTCCTGCATCCCCTTCAAATGTCTTGGCTTTTCTGATCATTGCCTTACTCTATTTCAAGATTAAATTATAATTTCCCCATGTCAATATCAATACATCATCAAGAGCAGGATCAAGCATTTGAATAGAAGTATCATTTTTCATTGCTTTAATATCATCACCTTCTTTTGGTCCTTCATATTTAATTGGCATGACTGACAATGTGAAGTGAAGTTTCTTTGATCCATTATATGAATTTTGTGCTTCGGGAAGAGTGAAATTATCTCCAGTATATCCCATTGTGACTCCTCTTTTTCTTTCAACATTCAAATTAAAATCACCTTCCATATCCTTTGTTGTTTCTGTCATCATTGTTTCTTGAATTGGCAAAAGAGGCTGACTGTTGAGAATTGGGTATTTGGGACTGAAGCCGATGCTATTTGAAGAAGCAGGACTTCCTGATCCACTGTCTTTATTGGGATTTGATGTTGCAGTTGTCAATTCCAAGTTGTTGTCATTATTTGTATCAAAGAATAAACGGTAGTTGGCACCCATCAATGGACTTTTCTTTGCTAATGAATCAAATTTATCATTTGTTTCGGCAATCTATTGGATAAGAGGGATTAAACAAATTTCTTGTTATACCTTTTGTCGATGTTGACCTTCAACTTCAGTTTTTGCTCCTGGGAATTTATATACCATATACATCGTCTTAAACATCTAAAAGTCAAAATTTTAATTTTCAACATCATTCATCGGTTTACTCTTGAGAGGGTTTGACTTTGAGAGAAAGCTCTCATTTTTTCAGGAGATGTAAGAGGGATATCATCTTGAAATCTTCGAGTAATCCAAGGATGGTTCATAGCATGTTCGCACGTATAACGTTCAATAGGATCTCCACAAATTAACTTGAGAAACAGATCTTTTGAATATCTACAATTGTTAAAATGAGAAAAAATTCCGGCCCTAATAATTTGTACCTATTGAAAGAAGAAGGGAAGACCCATTCAGGATTTTCAAGTTTTTCCATATAAGATTCTTCAGTATCATGATTTTCGTATAATGGATGTTTTCCGCCTGATAAAAGCATGTAAAGAATTATTCCACAGCTCCATAAATCAACAGGCTACAATAACCAGTAAATATGCCAAATCTTCATAAATCAATTATTACTTTCCCGTATTGTTTCTTTTGGTAAAGTTCTGGTGCCATAAATGTCCTTGTTCCACATCTCATAGTGAATTTCGCACTTTGTTGATCTGGCTCGTATTGTACTGAAAGCCCAAAATCACATATCTTGATTGAACTCAAATTATTCTTATCAGCCAATAAAATGTTTTCTATTTGCCCAAAAAGTTATTCATCACATCAAAGAAATTTCATTACGAGGTTTAAGATCACGATGGATAATGTCTTTAGAATGGAGATGGGTGACGGCAGAAAAAATGCATCGCATAATAGTGGAAGCTTCTTCATCATTGATAGGATTTCCGTTTTGATATCGTTCTTTAATATACTCTTGAAGCTGACCACCAGAACTGAGTTCCATAACCAAAAATACACGGGTTTCTGATTCAATCATTCGGACAAATTTAACAATGCTGTCGTGGTTCAATTGTCGAAGAATATCAGCTTCTCTAATGAAAGCTTCGTATTGAACAGCATCAAGAATGTTCTTTTGGATAATCTATATTGAGAGATTTAGAAATTTATTTCATAAAAACAGAATAAAAACCTTGACTGCGTATTCTTTGAGATTGGCTTTCATGATAGCGGAAACGACGATACCAAAAGCACCTTTGCCAAGAACTTCCTGAAGGACGAAAAGTTTGGAGAATTTGACACGTTCATCACCTTGATCATAAGGGTTTTCTTCTGCTTCAGACTCTGATGAGGACATTATCTTGTATAAAAAAATATTTAAAATCCAAGCAGGCTTTATTTGGTTAATTTCCTCACTGAATAGATATAGGTAATATTTTCTAATTAAAAACCCTGTGAATTTGTACAAAGATTTTTTAAAGGTTTTTCTGTATTTCCCCTCCTTCTCCTTCCACACGTTAAATTCTCACTTCTGAATTGGTCTAACCAATTCTTCATTCGCATATCTATTCGGAACAAAAGATTTTTCCCATTTTCCCTTCTTGATGAATTAAAATCTTTTTAATTAGTACAGATCTTTGTTGGCAGACAAGACAAGACTAATAATTGAAATTCAAACAGAGTCATTTAAAAAATCCTTTAAATAAATCAAACTTACTTCACTCTCATCCAGGATCTTTCAAAATTTCCTTTGCCAGACTCTTTAATCTCAAAATTACCATCACCAAATTCCGTTTGAAAAATTTTTTCTTTCTTATTTAACTTGCTTCTCTGAAGCATTCTTTGGCTCCATGAATCAGAAGGGAAAGGGTGAGACCAGCCTGAAGTTGGGATCAGAGGGGCTCAGATTTTCCTTGAAGCTCGCATTCGTTTTGGAAAGGCAAATAAAATTAATGAGGAGAGGGTTCTAATAGTTGTCTCAAAATACAGAAGAGAAAAGCTGTCAAGATAAAAAAAACTTTTGTTGCCTAAAAATATTTCAAATGATTTATGAAAATCCTAGAATGATGCACTATGATTAAAAACTGATGTCTGGAGAGCCAGCTAAGGTTAATTTCTGAATTATTAGAACCAGTTTGTTTCTTGATTAGATATTTTTATTCTGTTAAATTCATCATCGCTCACAAGTTTAATTATGACGTTCATATTTAAAAATTATTTAAAAATTCAATCAAAAACTCGGCTCTTTTGATGTTTAATGAGGCACTATCTTCTGTGAGCTCCAGTAGATATCATTCAGATACCAATTTTTCATTGAAAACTTGATCTTTCCGGAATGATTTATGAAATTTCTTTTGGAATATTTCATAAGAAATAAAAATTTTTCTTGAGATTGCGCCAAAAATTAGTTTTTAAAAACGAATTCGAAATAAGAAAAAATTCCAGAAGAAAGAAATTATGAAATTGAATTTGAAAGATAAAAACAAATGAATAAATGAATAGAGCTTCTTTGCTTGGACGATTTTATAAATATAAACATAAACATACCAAAAAGTTCTTTAGTAATGTATGAAACATATCATTAACAAAAAGAAATATATGAAAAGTAAATATAATTTATTTACTTCATCCCCTTATTTTTTAAAAGGAAGGGGGAGTAAAAAGAACTTTTTTTTATTATACTGTCAATAATTTTTTTGTTTTGAAAAAGTTTTAAGAGAAACAAAATTTCTCTTTGCACTCTTATTCAAAAACTCTTTTCAAGAAAATGAAAGAAAAATATTCCTTTTCCTTCATTTCTCATCATTTGGTTAGTGGTTTTTAACGATACTAGGGAGGAATTTTCTGCGAGATAAAGGCTGCTGCTTAGTTTCATTCATTTCTGGTTTAAGATTTACACCGACTAAATCGCTTCTTCTGATGCCTCTTTGGTTCTTCCAAGCTGCTGATAGTTCAGCTCTTAATCCCTGTTGAGGTTTGGGGTTCAAAACATGACCAAGAGGTGACAAATTGCTCAATAAAATTCTATCAGTTTGAAGTTCGGGCTTCTTTTGACTCAAACCTCTTCGTTGAGCTCCACCGATTTCCTTCTTTAAAGATGGAAGATTTTGAAGGTTCTTAAAGCCTGGAGTGATATTGAGTTGATCGAGTTTTAAAGGTTTTCCTATTTGAACCAAAATTAATTTTTACCATTGTCAGATTTCTTACCTTTTAATGACATAGGCACCTGAGGTTGAGGCTGAGGGACGGTATTCTCATCAGCTTCAGTGATGCTAATGAAATATTCTTTGCGGGCCATTCGCTTTCTGCGAGTTCCGTTGGCAGCATGTAACGGTCTATCCAAAATATTCTCACTCTTTATCTTTTTTTCAATCTCCAATGGCTGGCTACTACCATTGTTATTTATCGTTATCGTCGTATTGTAATTTATATTCAACAGATCTCTCAACACTCTTCCCGTTCCCATCTTCATCTCTGGAGGAGGAAGCATAATCTTTTCATCAGATTCAGTATCGGATTTCTCAGTACTAAGCTGATGATTTGCTGACCATAAATGTCTTGTTGTCTTTTCGAGGTCAAGCAAAGGACTGCAAAGGACTCGGCATGGCTTCGCTGAAGCAGATTGTTCAATATTTGGCTTGTTGGAGGTGAGGAATCGGGGTGATAGGAGGCCGCTTGGGAGATTGACGGATGAAGAAACTTGATTGGTATCAATTTGGAAGAAATCTTTGGGAAAGACTTTGGAGCGACTGGGGATGAGCTTCCGAACTTGACGAATTTGCTTCCTTTTCTCTGAGAAACTAGGAGAATAAGAATGAAAGTATGAATAATTTGAAAAACCTGAATTCCTTTTCTTCTGAAAAAACAGACATAATTTAAAAAAATATCGATTAATTTTCTTTCTTTTTTCAACACTCTATATAAATATACCACCAACTAAATCAAATTCAATTCTTTTCACCGGATTTCCTGATTACTAATTTTATCTCATAAATCATCAAATTTCATATTTTTTTCTTTTCATAAATATTTAAAAGGATGAATTTTCTTTCCCAACTCCAACTCCTTTTATCAATCATAATATAAACATACTATATTTAGCGAGTAAGCAAAGACAGTTAAATATCTATCCAAGTTCCATTAATTTCCAGGAGTATAGCTTCCACCAGCAATACTACCACCATGAGTTCTTTTCTTAATATCATATTCCAAAAACTCATACAAAATTTTTGTATGATAGGCAGGTTGTTTCAAAATCATATTCATGTATTGCTCTAATCCCAATCTTCTTTTTTCCACAAATGCAGGTTCCATGGTTTGTTTTTGATTCATTGGCTTTGGAACATATTGACCAAAATATGGAATTGTCATATCTAATGCCTTTTCAAGATCATCATTGAATGTCTTGAAATCTCCATAACTTTTGGTCAATGTCCATGAACTATTGTGAGCCTTTTCATCAATCACCACCACAATATACTCATAATGATCTCCGTACATTGATTTCTGTACATGACTGCATTTCACTCTCAGTTTGGGGATAAATCCTTCATTCTCCCTTCTCTTTCTCTGAGAAGAAGTTCCCAGATCGGTCAATTCAACCATTGGCTTATTTTGATTAGCAGCACGGGGAGTTGGCGATGTCTTTTTGTTTGTGCTTGCAAGGTAAGCCAAATACTTGAGGAAACCGGATTTCCAGGGCTCTTCTATGCCCAAAAATTCAATCACTCGGTCGTTCATATATCGAGGATCAGCACCGAGAACGTTAAGCCATCTTTCCAAAATCTCTATTCTTGCATTCACAAAGCTCTTTTCATCCTTATAATTGGAAACTTCGACCTTTTCGAACTCAGGAGGGGATCTGTCGATCCATGAAATTTTAGCAGGATCGCATCTCTTCTTGATATATTCTTCTAAATTCACGAATTCCTTGTAATTATGCATTGTCTCAAAGGTCTTGTTGTCCACATTAGTAGTCACCTCATAGAACACCTTTGTCTTTCCTCCTGCTTCATCCTTTGCAACAACATTTCTACTTATACTACATGTCACTATTGGTAAATCTTTCAACCAATCTCCTGCTTGTGCACTTGCTACAATGGGAATATTAATTAAAACTTCTCCAAATCCGAATTCTTACTTGTATTACCAATTTTATGTTGTTTCATAAAATCTTTAAATTCATGAGCAAAAGGTTCAGCAAAGGAGGATTTTCTTGAAGAAAAGTCCAAGAAAGGAGCTCCCTTTTCATAATCTATTTCTCCAATCAATGAGTTGGTGCAATTAGCTTCTTCGATCTTGACAAGCAAGTCTCTGATGAAAGGCAAGGGGTTTGAATGACCTTGAGCTTCATCAGCTTCTTCACTGTCAAATGGCTTGGCAATTGCATAAAGAGTCAAAATTAAGCCTCCAATTATCTTTAAAATATTGATCAATAATGGGCAAAGAAGTCTCTAAATATTTGATTGATTAGGATAAAGAGAAACTAATCTTGGGATTACCTCAATGGGCTTCGCAATTTTGATGCAAGCAACAGCAAAACTGAGGACCCAAAACATTCTATGCTCAAAATAGAGTTGAGGAATTCCTCTTTCAACTTCTTTATCCAAAAGCTTCATACTCAAGACCCAGGCAACAATTTCAAAGAGATAAACGAGAGCTGCCCAACGATGTTCAGCAACCCACCAGTTCTCCTTCTTTTGAACAGCAGCTAAAACCATTTGCACCACAAAGATAAACACATGGAAAAGGCATAAAGCCTTTTTGATATAATATGACTGTTGTTTTCTCACACCAATTTTTGTAAACTTTTCTTTGTGTAAAATTCTGAGCTTCTTGTACGAAATGAACAAGAAAAAGAAGCATGGCAACATAAAGATTACAAACTCATAAAAAGCTTCACTAGCATAAGACTCGCCTGTTGAGGTTTCAGTGTTTGTAACAGTGTCTGTGTAGGTTGAATTTGTTGTATTGGAAAGTGATGGGTCGTCCATCAAAAGCTAAATTAGTGTCCGACTTAAATAAAAGTTTTATATTTGAGAAAAATTAATTATCCTTAGCTAAATCTATATTCAATTTATCTGCTCTCTGTGTGTGATTTGATGCCCTATATTTTATCCTCCCTGTGTTTACCTTTATTCTCATTACCATCACAGAAAATACTGAAATCTAAAAAAACTCCTGAGAACCTTAAAATAGAATTTTAAGGTTTCTCCAGCGTGATTTGGAAATTCAAAAAGATTTCATTCATGTCCTCAATCATGTGACAACTGGAACAATTCCCATAAATATTATGAGATTTTTATTTGAAAAACTTGAAATAATCCCACGACAAAAATTGGTTGATTGATTGGGATTTGTTTGAATGTCAGAAAAATATTTTGAGAATTTTGTGATTTTTAAGGGTTGTGTCAAAAATGAAATTCTTTGCAATGATTTATTGCTAACCCTATAGAAATCTTGTCTATTATAAGATCTTTGGTCAGAGGAAGGGAAGATCAATTGAATTCCCTGTCTTTATCAATTCTGAAAAATGTTTCCACACAAGCTCCTTCAACCTCTCCCTTTTGAAAAAATAAAAAAAATTTCTTGCTCTTTTTTTGTGAAATTTTTTTATTGATCATTTCTCAACAAGTTTCTCTCTTATCTCTAATTTTCAAGTTTTTATAATATCAAAGTCAATTTTTTGATTTTTAAACCAAAATCTTCTTCTAAGAGAAAAAAATAAAACGTCTTGTTGACAAATATAAAGAGCGCACACAGATTTTCAATTAAAAATAAATCTCAATAAAATCAGCCTGGAAAATGCGAAGAAGTTATCATATAATTTAGCCCTTTTTCTTATCCCATCTTTAGGTCTTGCTATTGAACAACCTGACAGTGAAGCTAGAGACACTCTAGAACACGTTCAGAAAAGCCTTAAAAATGCTGATTATGATAGAAAAGCTTATGCTGAAGAAACTCTTGCCAATGTTAAAAAGCAAAGGTATATCTATCTTATGGCATCCTATTGAACTCTGAATTAGAATACAAATTGCCAATCTTCAAAGTGAAAATCAAGCTCTTAAAGAGACTCTTAGCAAATTGAATGATCAGCAAGCCAAAAATATTTCATCTAAAGATGAAAATTTCGAAGTTATGAGACATAGTTATGAACAAGCTATTGAAAATGAAAGACGAAGAATTGTATATTAGGATCTTTTGGGAGTACTCATTAACCATAAATAGGCTGAATATGACAGTCATATAGATCAAATGCAAGCAACCATAAAAAGTCAAAAACAAATCTCTGGAGGCGTAACAGGAAAAGCTCAAAACCAAGCAGCCCTTAGCAAACAAGTATTTCTTGCAAAGTGAATAATCCTATTAACATTTGAGCAATAGGTGAAAATGCTTGAAAATAGGCTTGATCAAGCGAACCAAAAGTTTAATCAATCTATTTCAGTGAATAAAGATTTGAGAGCTGATATTGACAGTCTTAGAAGAGAAAGAGTTATCTTTGATAAGTAACAAAAAGCCTTTATTTTAGCCAACTTCTCATCAATTCTATATAGCCTTTACAAAAAGTTGGAAAAAGAATTACATGAAAAGAGAAAGAATATGGCGAGTATAATAGAGAGTGCAAATACTGCATATGAAGACAGAGATAAAGCGAATGATCAAATTGATAATCTGAGACAACAAGCCAAAAGAGAAACCAATGATTTTGAAAGAGAACTCAAAGATCTTTCACATGCAATGGTCAAGAGTCAAAAAGCTCTTGATTATATCAAAATGACTCAAACCCAAGGACAAGAAATGGCAAGAACTGCTGAAAAAGAAGCTGAACAAATTAGAAAACAAACTCAAAGGTATTACTATTGCATTCAAGGAATAAGAATGTTGATTTTGAATAGATTGAAAAACGATAAAATTCAAAATGATGCTGCGCTTGAAAAGATCCAAAGATATGAAGAAGATCTTGCAAAGATCCAGGCAGCTACTCATATCACAGATTTTGAGAAGCTTCTTCAAACTTTTGTTAAAAATGAAGAGAAAAATTATGCTGCTTTCAGATATGTGAATGAGCTCAGTAATGAAATGGAGTCTCTTGAGAAAAATATCTCTGAACTGAAGGAAGAAAGAGCGAGATATGATAGTCAGCCTTTACAGAGAGATACTAAAAAGACAAATGATCTCAAGAATTTAGAGAATAATATGGCAAAACTTGAAGAGAAAATGGAATTCTATGAGTTCAAATCTCATGAAGCTAATAAAACTATCAATTCTTGCTGCGTAAAAAGAAAGCTTAATATGAATTCTCATTATTTGATTAGAATTGGATTGAAAGTTTGTATAATTCACTTGATTGTGCAAAGATAGCACCAAGCGATATTGTTCCCCACGGAGTTACTGAAACCAATTTAATGTCATATCTCAGTGTCATTGAAGAAAGAGCCAATCAAATTATCTCAGCTTATACTGCAAAACGTCAAATTGAACTTAGCATGAAAACGTAATTTTTTTCTTGATGATAAATTCTAAATAATTCACATAGACCAATTGAATATCTTAGTAATGCTTCAGTAATGAAAGTTAAACAAGAAGTTCCTTCTTTTGGTAATCATTATTTCTTAAAAAAATAGCTTATAATATTTCCCCCAGATGAATATTCAGATGATGAAGGAGATGGAGATAAACCATTAACAATGGAAGAATTTATGCAAAAGGCAATGATGAAATTAGAAAGTTCCAACAAGCCAACACACCCAAAAACTAACAAATCCACCTATGCTAGTGGTAAAAGAAGATAATTTTTTTAAATACTATGTTGCTTCAATTATTTTTGTATTCATGCATGTATGTGAAATGTCATCATTATATATTTTTACACAAGATTTGTATCTTTTTACTTTAATTTTATTTCAAAAAAACACTCACCTAAAAATCCATCTAATTTTTTCATGTCAAATCTTGCTCCTACTGACAATTTCCTTTATGACAGAAGAATGGCTCTTGAAAGATTCATGAATACCTACGAAAAAGAGTATAAGAAAATCAAGGTACTTTGTATTTTTGCTTGAATTCTCTTTACCAGTATGTGAAAAAGAAAGTTACTCATGATTGTCAATCAGCATGTTATGATAAGGCCGATTTGAGTCGTGCTAGAGCTGAAGATTGTGCAAGAAGATGTCTTCAACCTTATATGATGCAAAGAAAGATTAACAATGGATTCATGGCTAAATGTGAAGTAAATTGTCTTATATGAAGTCATTTTTAAGGAATATTTTTTTAGGATAATTTACAAAGAGATGAATTACACTGTAGACCAATGACTGGTGATCAACAAAAGAGTAGAAAAATTAAAAAATATGAATGGGAGAATAATTTTTTTTGTAGGTTGTTTCAAGAATGTGATTGATACTTTTGATCAATGTTTACAAGATCAAGCTTCTAAAGTCAAGAAGTGTGTTTCTGAATATACCAAATCTTTCAATGATATTGTCTATGGAAATGAAAATAATAAATAATTGTGAAATTATGAATAATCAGTAATAAAGTCTGTTCATCCTGTATTGCTATAATATTGCCAAAAGAAAATTTCTTTTCCTCTATCAGATTGGCTTTCTTTCATTGAAAAAATTTTGTTTTTGTTGAGAATAGCCGTTAGAAGATCGTTGGATGAAATGACAAAATATTTGGGCCCTTATTTATTCAACGAGACCAACTAATTCTCATCCTCAAATAAAACAGTTACTTCTTTTGATTGAATAAATTTTCTCTTGAAATTTTTTTCTCAAGAATTAACACAAAGCCTTTGAAGCGATCTGAGATGAGAATGAAATGTGTTTTGATGAGTTAGAATATTTTTCAGTCAAGAATGGATCGTTTAAGGAGAGTTATCTGCAAATGAGGGTTTAAAAAGTAAAAATTATAATAATATGTTGCAAAATTATTTGCGTTGTAAAACGGAATTTATCGCTTTATTAAAACAACCTTGGAACTAGATATTCTTCTTCATCTGCATTCATATATTTCCACAAAATGATCTATCTTTTATTTCACATTCAATAATTCAAAGTTATTTCTCGAACACTCCCCAATCCAAAATTCACCTAGACTTTATAATATAACTTCCGAAAGTATTGTTTTCAAGAAAGAAAATTTTATTTCCCTCAGTTCAATTCCCACAATTGGACCTTATTATTAAATTTCATCTTTGTAACCAGAAAAAGAGAATTTTTAGGCGGGCGTTTCAACAATCCTTTTATTCGAAAATCTACAAAAAAAAAATCTCGTTACATTCCACACTTCCCTTAACATCATTACCTCTCTTTTAATAACTCCAAAGCGCATTTAATTTACCTCTCTCTAATAAATCAAGGATCAATCAATAAAATTTTACGATAATGAAACAGTAGCGTCACTCCTTTTTTCGCAATAAAATATCCCAAAAAAACTCAATCTCTCATAGGTCATCTCGGAAAATTCAACTATGTGGTAGCTTCTCAAATCAAATGAAATTCCATTGTTCTAGATGCGTTCAAAATGATAAACATCTTCCTTAAGGTTTAATAAAAATTAAAGTTTATTATATTGATATTATGGTGAGTTTCACATCATAGGCGTTAGTCAAACTTTAAACTATATTCTTCCAAAATTCTTCTC
>PJUD01000858.1_pt1 | contig 12015 bp, 8 predicted proteins | sample 1512341 | NCBI WGS metagenome assembly PJUD01 (sample SAMN08177675, study PRJNA422409) | Feces metagenome, whole genome shotgun sequencing project. | isolation source: Chicken feces (3) enriched on wood chips: beechwood xylan treatment | host: Gallus gallus | place: USA: Madison | collected 2015-01-15 | reverse complement strand
TTCCGGCCTGCTTGAGCTGGGGGACGAACTCCTCGGCGAGCTGCCGCATAAAACCGACCAGATCCAGCCCGACGATATTAAGGGGCATACCGTTGTTGATCCGCGTAAACTCGAACAGGTCTTCGATCAGTTTCTTGAGACTGATCGCTTTATGATAGGCGATATCGGTATAGTGGCGCAGCTCGACCTCGTCCCGGTAACGGTCCTGATTAATGACTTCCAGGAAGCCGAGAATCGAGGTGAGCGGCGTTCGCAGATCGTGCGACACGCCGGTAATGAGATCGTTTTTGGTCTTCTCGGCATTGCGCTCGTCGAGAATGGAGCGGTTCAGCTTGGCCGCCATTGCATTAATGCTATGTGCGACTTCGGCCAGCTCTCCGGAGGCGTCCGCCGTCTCGATCGGTCGGTCGAAATTGCCGTCGGCGATCTCTTGCAGGCCGGCGGTAATACGCTTCAGATCGCGGCTGAGCTGCCCGCCTAACCGCCCGATCATCTCCTGGATGCGGCCGATCTCGTCGGCGGAACGGGACGCGGCCAACTCCTCGAAACTGCCCTCTTCCATGCGCTGCAAGGAGTGATGCAGGCTCTCCAGCCTGCGCAGGGTTCCGCGGATAAGCAGAAAAAAGCTAGCAATGTACAGACCGATTCCGGCAACGATAAAGACGGGCAACGACCCTATATTGTTAATCACGTAGGCAAACGGCGCGCGAATCGACGATTGCAGCAGCAGGGCGACAAGAAAGTCGGCGGCATACAGCGTACCTGCCGTTATTGTCGCGCTGGCCAGGCTGTAGAAAAGCAGCTTCCAACGCAGCGTATCCTTCAAATACAAGCTCAATCGTTTCTCCTCCTTACCTTACGTAGTCGATTCCATCTTGTAGCCGATGCCCCATACCGTTTTAATAATCCGGGGATTTTGCGGGTCTTTCTCGATTTTCTCGCGGATTTTGCGGATATGCACCATCACCGTATTTTTGGATTCCATGAATGGCTCGTTCCATACTTTCTCATAGATCGCGTCCATGCTCAGCACCGCGCCGCGATTGACGGCGAGCAGCCTTAGAATGGCGAATTCGCGCGGTGTCAGCTTGACCTCCTTGCCGTCCACCGTGACGGTATAGTTCACGAAGTTGATGACCAGATCGTCGATCTCGATGATGCTGCCGTCGTTATGAAGCTGCCGCTTAAACCGGTCGTAACGCCGCAGTTGCGACTTCACGCGCGCCATCAGCTCCAGCGGGTTAAACGGCTTCGTGACATAGTCGTCCGCGCCGATGCTGAGTCCGGATATTTTATCGATGTCCTGGCTTTTGGCGGACAGGAAAATAACCGGCACGTCGTACAGCTCGCGGATTTTGATACAAGTCTCGATCCCGTTCAGATGCGGCATCATCACGTCCAGAACGACCAGGTCCACCGGATTGGCGGACATCAGCTCCAAGGCCGCCATTCCGTCGCTGGCCTTGAGCAGCTTGTACCCTTCGTTAAGGAGATAAATCTCCATCAGCTTAATGATTTCCTTCTCGTCGTCTACCAACAAGATCGTCGTGTTCGAAGACATTCCCATCACCTGTATGTTCGTTGTGCTTTCCTACGTAAATATAGCATAACCAGACGCCTGGCAGTTCTTAAGTCTTGTTAAGGAATGGCTGGGATAATTTTCTCTTCGCGTTCAAGGGGGCATTCGTCGGACAGTTATTGTATATTGAAAAGGAAGGCCGATTGGCGGATAGCGACGATCGGAGGAGGGGACGGTCATATGATGAACGCGGACAAGCTGGCCGATATTTTTGCCGGCGGCTCCTATGAGATCAATGGGGTTCACCGTTTGGTGATCCAGCCCAAAAGCGTGCTGCGCGAGTTCAAGACGATTAAGTACGGCTTTCTTTTTGTCGTTCGCGGAGAAGCGACGATAAGCGTGAACGAGAAGGAATATAAGCTGCGGAGGGGTTCGGTGCTTCATGCGGCTCCGGGCATGCGGATGGACGCTAGGGCGACCGGCTCGACGGAATATGAGTACTATACCGTGTTTTACAGCTTCGGGGATGCGTCCGGCGGCCGCAAATGCGATGTGCATTTCCTGCTGGATCCGGCAGCCAGCCCGCGGGTGGCGGAGCTGCTGGCCGTGCTTCATCAGAACGCGCGCACGAAGGACGGCATCGGACGGCTTCGCGCGAAGCAATTGTTTCTCAGCGTCCTGGATCAGGTTCTGACGGGCTGCAAGCACCGGGAGGCCGTCAGCGCGCCGGGCCGGCGAGCGATCGAAGCAGCGGTAGATTATATCAACGGACATTACATGGACCCGCTGACGCTGGATGAATTGGCGGAGCTGCATGCAATGAGTCCGAAGAGCTTCTCGTACTTTTTCCATAAGCATACCGGGCTTCGTCCGATCGACTACGTGATCCACTATCGAATGGAGAGAGCGAGAGAGCTGCTCGGCGAAGGCAATTATCTCGTGCGGGATGTGGCGGTTAGCGTCGGCTATGCCAATCCGCTTTATTTCAGCAGGGCATTCAAGAAGAAATTCGGCGTTTCTCCTACGGACTACGCGTTGCAAACCTCGAATCGACGGCCGGAATAATCGTTCCGGTCAATTCTCCGTTCAATAATGATGCATGTGCGATTAACCATTTGTGCATTCCTATTTCTCCTTTCTCTTGCTAAACTACTTGTCGATAATGATAATCATTATCAATAATATTTAGGGCGGGAAGAGGTGGGAATTTGCGCGATAAAAGACAGCTTTGCATCGGCTTGTCTCTGTCTGCCACTTGGCGGAAAGGGAAGGCTGGGCAAAGCGAAGAGAGCGGCGCGAAGCAGTTTTCAAGCCATTTTTATGTCGAACTGGCGAAAATGGCGGAGAGGGCGAAGCTGGATTTCCTGTTTAAGCCGGACGCCCTCTATCTCCATGCGGACGGGAACGATTATTCTCCGCGCTTCGCCAGTCTCGATCCAACGGTGATGCTGGCGGCGATCGCACGCGAGACGGAACGCATCGGGATGGTGACGACCGCGTCCACCACGTTTAACCCTCCATTTGTCGTAGCCAGACAGCTTCAATCGCTGCATTGGCTTACGAACGGGCGCGCCGGATGGAATATCGTCACCTCCCTCGGCGGCTCCGAAAATTTCACCGACGTTCCGATGCCCTCGTCCGAGAAGAGGTATGCCAAAGCGTTGGAATTCACCGACGTCGTGCGCAGGCTCTGGACGAGCTATCCGAACGAGGCGCTTCATGGCGACGGCGCGGCTTCGCGAATTGCTCCCATTAACCACGCAGGCCAATATTTCAGCGTTCAAGGTCCGCTTAACGTGCCCGCCCACCCGGCGGGGATGCCGCCGCTGTTTCAGGCCGGCGCTTCGGATGAGGGACGAAGCTTCGCCGCTGCGGTGGCGGACGCGATTTTCGCCTCGACGCCGGATATGGCGTCGGGCATTGAACTGCGGCAGGACCTGCGGAAGCGGGCCCAAGCGCAAGGACGCGCTCCGGATGCGGTGCGTGTGCTGCCCGGGTTGTATTTTTTCCTGGCCGATACGAGGAGCGAGGCACAGGAAATGTACTGGGAAGCGCATGCCCATCTGAGCATGGAGCGGCGCTACGCTTCGGTGCGGTCGATTCTTGGGCTTGAGCTCGAAGCTTTGTCGCCGGACAGTCGCGTAACGGCCGACTTGCTGCCCGATCCCGCCCAGCCTGTGCGAAGCCGGACGCATGCCGATCTGCTGCGCCGACTGATTGCGGAGCGTCAACCGACCGTAGCGGAGCTGCTGTCGCGGCCCGAGGTGATCGGCTCGGCGCATTGGGTGGCGGTCGGAACCGTGGACGATGTGCTGCAGGAGATGCTTGCTTGGTTTGAGGCCGGCGCTATGGACGGCGTCATCGCCTTGCCCGGCGGCTCAATCCGCTCCTTGGAGCTGTTTCTTGACGAACTGGTGCCGAGGTTGGCCGATCAAGGCTTGTTCAGATCGGAGTATACGGGTACGACATTACGCGAGCACTTGGGGATTGAATAACATTGGAGGAATCGAATATGCAAAGATTAACAGGCTGGATTGTTCCGCTTGTTTTGTTGATGGCTGTACTGACAGGCTGCTCTGGCGCTTCGGAGGGCAGCGGCGCTTCCGAATCCGCGCCTCCGCCAAGCTCGCCGAGTCCGTCGTCCGCGCAGGAGAGCGCCTCCCACGCCGAAGAGACTGGGGAGCAGGCATGGCCGAGAACGATCAAGGACGCCGTCGGGAACGAGATCGTGCTGGCGAAGAAGCCGAAACGAATCGCCGTGCTGCATCCCGTCTATTTGGACTATTTCTTTGCCTTGGGCGAGCCGCCGTTCGCCTCCGCCAACGCGGCGGAAGCGCTGCAGGAATACGGCACGCTGCAGCCTTATGCGGCGACGGCCGACATTTTGGATCTGGGGAGCGGCCGGGAATTGAGCCTTGAATTCATCGCTCAGGCCAAGCCTGATCTGATCGTGACGTTTAAGGGCCACATCGATACCCTCTACGACAGCTTGGTCAAGATTGCTCCCGTCGTTCAGATCGATTTTGCCGACAGCTGGCAAAATACGACGATGCTCTGCGCGGCGATGATCGGCAAGGAGAAGGAAGCGGAACGGTACATCTCAGAGACGAACGAATTAATCAAGCAAACCCAGGACAAGCTGGGCGACCGGATGAACCGAACCTTCGCGATGCTGCGCATCGACGGCAAGGCGAACTTCTTCGCTCCGGGGACGAGCAACACGATGTATTACAAGGCCGACAGCTTTGGCTTGAAGGCTCCGGAGGGGTACCCGGAGGGCAGCGAAACGCTGTCCCTGGAAGGACTGTCGCAAATGAATCCGGACTACATCATTATCCAGCATGATATTGCGACGGCCAAGGCATCGGTGAAGGAGAAGGAATCGTTAAAGGTGTGGAATTCTCTTAAAGCGGTGCAGGAAGGTCATGTGCTGTTTTTCGATAACTCGTTGAATACGGCAAGCGTGCTGGCCGTCCGCTTGGCGGCGCAAAATCTGATGGAGCTTGAGAACTAGCGCCCGGCGGATAACGAGAGGTTGCTTCATAAGTCAAGGCGACAAAAAGGATCGGCAACAAGGACGGAGATTCTCCGCGTCCATGAAGCGATCCTGTCCGTTTGTCGCCCTCAATGACTTCTGGAGCAGCCTCTTCTTTTATGGTTTTTTTTGCTATGATGAGAATGCAAGCTTCATAGCCGTGCCGTATTTGCTAGTGTCGGCTGAGGAAAGGAGACGGGGGAATGAAAGAAAAAATCTGTATGGTTACCGGCGCCAATTCCGGTATCGGATTTGCCGCCGCCAGAGGGCTGGCGGAGCGAGGGGCCGCTGTCGTTATGGTATGCCGCAATCGGGAGCGCGGCGAGGCGGCGCGGAAGGAGATCGTCAGGCAGACCGGCAACGAACGGATCGAGCTGCTTCTTTGCGACCTGTCCTCCTTGAAGTCCGTTCGCGACGTCTCCGAAGCTTTCCGCTCTCGCGGAGACAGGCTGGACGTGCTCGTCAACAACGCCGGCGGACTGTTCGACCGCCCGCAGACAAGCGCCGACGGCTTCGAGATGACGTTCGCCGTCAATTATTTGGCTCCGTTCCTGCTGACGCATCTGCTGCTGGACAAGCTGCGCGCCTCCGATAACGGCCGCATCGTTAACGTCGCTTCCGTCATGCAGGCCAAGACGCTGGATCTGGATGCGGCTATTCGGCCGCAGACTCCCTATTCCGGCTTTAATGCTTATCGAACCGCCAAGCTTGCGGTCATTATGGCGACGTATTTTATGGCCGAGCGGCTGGGGGGAAGCGGAATTGCCGTCAACGCGCTTCATCCGGGCGTGATCTACACGCCGCAATCGACGAGAAGCGTGCCGGGATTTCTCCGTCCGCTGGCCAAGCTGTTTATGAGCTCTCCCGAGCAGGGCGCCCGGCTCATTTTGCATCTGGCTGCGTCGCCGGAAGCGGGCTCGTCGAGCGGGAAATATTACGCGGGCGGCCGCGCCGTATCCACGGTTCCGGTGTCCTACGATTCGCAGCAGCAGCGAATGCTGTATGAAAGAAGCCTGCAATGGACCGGTCTGCCCGAGAACGCACTTGGCCTAGACTGAGTCGGGCGCTGCCGCTTGATTCTCCCCGAGCTACCTCCTGCGCATTCCTTTGACATTGAGAATCAATCTCAATTATAATCGATTTATGTCAAAGCGAGTCGAAGCGGCGCCGGTCCGGTGCCGCCGTTTCGGCTTTGCGAAGGAGCGAGCGGAATGATGGAGAAACGACCGGCAGAGCGTATGTCCGACCGGGAGGAACTGGGCATGGCGATTCAGGTGTGGCTGCATTCCTCCATTGCGATCGCCGATATTCGTCAGTGGGCGGTCGAGTCCGGAGAACCGATCGACGAGTACCGAATGCCGAGCAGCATGTTCGTCTGCTCCTACGGAGGTCCGGCGGAGGTGCGGCTGAACGATGAGCTGTACAGCGTGGAGAGATTCGGTCTTTTTCACGGAGGCAAAGGGACACGGCTGTCTATTCGTCCTACCGGATCGAGATGCGACTGCTACGCGTTGTATTATAAAGCGGAGGAGCCGCCGTTCTACAAGACGGAGCTGAAGCGGCTGCTGAGTGTCGTGAATCCGTTTCGGGAGCTGTACGGCTTTGCGCCGCGGAATCCGATTTTCTTCGTGGAGCAGCTGCGGCAAATGCACGAGCGTTGGAACGGGCCGGCCCCGCTTCAGCGCTTTTTCGGCAAAGCCGCCTTCTATCGGTTCGTCTGCGAGATTTACGAGGAGCTGGAGCAGGGCGGCGTGGATGTTTTGCAGCCCGACGTCGTGGCGCTTGTCAAAGGGTATATCGACGGGCACTATCGCGAAGCGGTATCGCTGCAAGCGATGGCCGAAATGTTCCATGTCAGCGCCGGCCATCTGAGTCGGCTGTTCAAGAAGCAGGAGCGCTTCAGCCCGCAGGAATACTTGATCCGAACAAGGGTGGAGGCGGCTCGAACGCATCTGCTAAGCACGGACGCCACGCTGCGGGAGATTGCCTGGAGCTGCGGCTTTTCCGACGAGTTCCATCTGATCAAAACGTTCAAGAGCCACTTCAAGATGACGCCCGGCGACTGCAGGAAAATAAGTTCAATCCGATTGCGCGATACCGCCATAGGATATGGCGCGAACCTCCCTTATTCTGATAGTGGACTGGCAAAGCCGGATCACTTATCGGGAAAAGGGGAGTATTCGATGTTTGGAGCAAATAGAAGCAAGACGATGATGGCGACCGCAGCGCTCAGCTTGATGCTGATGCTGTCGGCCTGTTCTTCCGCGCCGGCCGCGTCGCCGTCGCCCTCGGGCGCTAGCGGGACAAGCCCGGCTGCGAGCCCGGTCGCCTCAAGCGCAGCGGAGAGCGCGTCGAGCCAGACGGCGCCCGCCTCGCCAGCGACTGCCGCAACGAGGGAGTTCGAGCATGCCGGCGGAAAATCGGTCGTTCCGGCCGATCCGCAGCGCATCGTGGCGGACTGGTACTACGGAGAGTTGCTGGCGCTTGGCGTAAGGCCGGTCGGCTATCCGGAATACTTGCTGAGCGAATATCCTTATCGGGAGGCCGAGGGAACGGAAGGGTTCGCGGAGTCGATGGAGCAGGTCATCGAAATGAAGCCGGACCTGATCATCTCGACTTGGGACGACAGCTACAAGGAATTTTCCAAGATTGCGCCTTCGGTATTGCTGAAGCTGAACAACGGCGTAATCGACAAGATGCGTGTACTCGGGCAATTGGTGAACAGGGAGGAGGAAGCGGAGGAATGGATTGCTTCGTTCGAGGAGAAGCTGGTGAAGGCGAAGCAGCGATTGGCCGACAACGCTCCTGCGGACACGACCGTAACGATTTTGAGCATTTTCCAGAAAGACGTGAAGGTGTTCGGCTACCGCAACATGGGCGGAGACGTTCTGTACAACCTTCTGCAGGTCAAGCCTCCCGAGAAGGTGCGGGAAATGTTCGACGGAACGGAAGCATGGAACCATGCCGTTTCTTTCGAACAGCTGCCTGAAATTGCAGGCACGCATATTATTTTAACGACGTATGATGCCGAGGGAACGGGGCGCGAGACGCTGGAGCGGCTGGAGCAGAGTCCGATCTGGCAAAATCTCGATGCGGTCAAAAACAACCGGGTGCACAAAATCTCGTACTACGACTTGTTCTTCGACGATCCGATCGCCATCGAGCATCAGATCGAGCTGCTGACGGACATGATTCTGGGACAGTCGGCCGGTCAATAAGAGTAACGAGAGAGCCTCGGAATCTTCACGAATTCCGGGCTTTTTTGCTTGATGGAGCAGCATGTCCGTCCTTGGATTTCCCGATGCGAACCGTCTGCCTTTCTCCATTCGCAGGAGCCCGGAGTCTTAGCTGGACCGGTCTGGGGCGGTTATTCTCCTAAACTCCTTGGGCGTAAGTCCGGTCATCCGCTTAAACAGCTCGGTAAAGCTGGCATGCTTGCCGTAGCCGACCGCTTGAGCCACCTCCTTGATCCCCTTTCCCGAATTCAGCAGCAAATCCTTCGACTTCTCGATGCGAACCGACTGCGCGTACTCCGTCATCGTCATTCCGTAAGCTCGCTTAAAGCCGCTCGTCAACGCGCTGGGACTCATGCAGGCCAGCCTGGCCAGAGCGTCGAGCGCCTGCTGCCGGGCGTAATTGCGCCGGATATGCTCGCGCACCGCTTCAAGGGAGTCCAGATCTCCGTCTGCGCGATGAGCGGAGGCGAGATGCGCCTTCCGATCCAGCCCCCACTGCATAAGAAAAGAGACGATTTCGAGCACCTTGCTCTCGTAATACATGTTGGCCACCTTGGGGGACGGCCGATAAGAACGAATTTGCCGCAGCGCCGCCGCAGCCTCGGGAATGGCGAAGCTGCCGTTCAGCATGGAACAGATCTCGGGCAGCGCGCGAATTTCCTCCGCGAACCTGCCGGGCAGAATCCCTTTGTAATAGGCGGGCATGAGATTGATGCCGACGCTGCGAACGGGTACGCTGCGAGGAAAGCGCATCCGATACTCGTGCTCGTACCCTACGTAACCGGTGAGGCTCTCTGCGCTGCCGGTCGGACTTCCATCCGCGGCTTCCTCGTAAATTCCCACGTTCAAAAATGACGGCTGATCATATTGAAGCGACACATCGCAACGGAACGCGAGATCGTTAATCGTAATCGCGAACAGATGATCGACGGGATACACCCAGACGGAACCGGTTCCCAGCGCTGGATCGAGCTCGTAGCGGATGCCCCCGCCCGAGTCGCAGTCGGCCGCAGGGGAGAAGCCTATTTGGGACAGATAGGGCAAGTACAAGGAATCGAGGATGCTTTTCAACGATTGTTCCTCCTCCGACTACCGCGCAAAAACGGAAATCTTCCGCTCAATAACGAAAGGACTGCAAAGCTATGGCGGTCTGCTTTTTTCTAATTGATAATGATTATCACTGCGATGGGTTATGAGAGAAATTGTAGCCAACTTCGGAGAAGAAATCAATTACAGAATCAGGCGGAGGAGAAAGAAGATGAAACGAGTTGCGGTTACGGTCATGTTATGCGGTTTGTTGGCGGTGACGGCCTGCGGCCAAGCGGAGCAGGGCGGCGAAGCGGAGGTCAGAACGGTAGACAACGGGAGAGGCCAGAAGATTGAAATTCCGGCCGAGCCCAGCCGAATCGCCGATCTGTCGGGTTCGACAGAGGAACTGCTGGCGCTGGGCATCGTTCCTGCAGCATCGGCGAACGCCGATTATGGCGATCCCAAGCAAATGTCGCCGACGATCAAGGATCGGTTGAGCGCCGATACGATTAATCTCGGCTGGTACGGAATGCCGATCGATCTGGAGGTCGTCGCGTCCGTCAAGCCCGATCTGATTTTGCTGGGCAAGCTGTTCAACGAAGATTTGTACGACCAATTGGCCAAGATCGCCCCGACTGTTCAAGTGGCTTATCCTTATTACGAATGGCGAGAGCGTCTGGGTTTCCTGGCGGAGCTTTTCGGAGAAGAGGACAAGGATAAGGCATGGATTGCCGAGTACGACCAAAAAGCGAAGGAATGGAAAGACAAGCTCCAACCGGCCGTTCAGGACGAAACGTTCGCGGTGATCGAGACCTATCCCGGCAATATCGTCATCTATTCTTCGTCGGGCTTGGCCGAGATGGTCTATCAGGATATGGGACTGAAGCAGGCGGAAGGTATCCCGGAGCCCGAGCCGTGGGGAGGGCTGGAGACCAGTCTCGAAGCTCTGACGTCCATCGACCCCGACCATTTGATTTTCCTGGAAAACAGCGAGAACAAAATGGAGGACAGCCAGGTGTGGAGCAGCATCAGCGCAGTGAAGAAGGGGAACGTCTACAAGATTACGAACGTCGACAACTACAACTATGCCTTCACGGCGCTTGGTCGCATGGAACTGCTTGATCGCATCGGAACGATGATTCTGGATAAGCATCAATAGCTAAGCCGAGGTGATCAGCGAATGAATGCCAAATCGGAAGTGTCGGGTTTGTTGCAAATCGCCGGGGAGAAAAAGGGGCTTCTGATCGCGGCGTGCGTCTTCTCCGTTCTGTCCAGCGTGCTGCAGATCGCTCCGTTCGCGGCGGTGTATGTTATTGTCGAGGAACTGCTGAAGCATGCGGGAGACCCGGCAAGCATGGACAAGGGGCTTCTTCTGTACTGGGGAGTTGTCGCGCTGACGGCTCTGGCCGCGGCGCTGGTCACCATGTATGTCAGCCTCATGTGTTCGCATATTGCCGCCTTCGACATTCTGTATCGGCTCCGCGTACGGCTGGCCGATCATGTCGCCAAAGTTCCGATGGGTTATCATACGAAAACGGCAACCGGAGAATTGAAAAAAATTATCGAAGTCAGCGTCGAGAAAATCGAGAAGTTCATCGCGCATCAGCTCCCCGACATCGTCGGTGCGGTCACGATTCCGCTTCTGTTCGTCGGGGGCCTGATCTGGTTGGACTGGAGGCTGGCGCTTGCGCTGCTCGTTCCGATCGGCTTCGGCTTCTGGCTGCAGGCCCGGATGTTCGGCAGCGAAGGCGGACGCAAGGCGTACCGGGAATTCCAGTATGCGACGGAGGAGATGAACGCGACGGGCATCGAATACGTTCGGGGAATGCCCGCGGTCAAAGCGTTCGGCGTGAAGGCGGACGACTTCCTTACGTTCAGATCCGCCGTTACCCGCTATCGCGATCTTTCTCTCCGCATTACAGATTTGTACAAAACATCGTACAGCGTCTTTTTCGTCCTGATCAGCTCGCTGTTTACGTTCGTGGCGCCTATCGGCGTCGCTCTGGCGAGCGATCGCGCGGATAGCCGGGCGTTCGCCGTGACTTTCATTCTGTTCTTGATCGTAACGCCGAGCTTGTCGGCGCCGCTGCTTAAGCTGATGTATGCGGGAGGCGCGATGAGGGAGATCGTGGAGGGCAACAAGCGGATCGCCGCTGTTCTGGCGGAGGCGCCCGTCGAGGAGCCTCTTCGTCCCCTGGCGCCCGTCTCGTATGAGATTTCTTTCGAGCAGGTGTCGTTTGCCTATGAGAGCAAGGATAGCAAAGATTACAAGCCGGCTTTGAGAGGGATCGATTTCGTCGCCAAGGCGGGCGAAATGACTGCGCTCGTCGGGCCTTCGGGCGGCGGCAAGTCGACGATCGCGAATTTGCTGCTGCGCTTCTGGGACGTGCAGGAAGGCGTTATCAAAATCGGAGGCGTTCCGATTCGCGACATCGGGACGGAGAAGCTGATGCAGACGGTGTCCTTCGTTTTTCAGGATGTGCATCTGTTCCATGACACGATCGAGACGAATATCCGGATGGGCAACGCAGGCGCGACGAGGGAAGAGGTGGAGGCTGCGGCGAAAGCGGCTTGCTGTCATGATTTCATTGAGAAGCTGCCCGACGGATACGATACGAAAATCGGCGAGGGAGGAACGTATTTGTCTGGCGGGGAGATGCAGCGGGTTGCCATCGCACGGGCGCTGCTGAAGAACG
>PJUD01000857.1_pt1 | contig 12019 bp, 11 predicted proteins | sample 1512341 | NCBI WGS metagenome assembly PJUD01 (sample SAMN08177675, study PRJNA422409) | Feces metagenome, whole genome shotgun sequencing project. | isolation source: Chicken feces (3) enriched on wood chips: beechwood xylan treatment | host: Gallus gallus | place: USA: Madison | collected 2015-01-15 | reverse complement strand
GAATATCAGAAATATGGCTTTTTTACTCGGATGGAAAGGATCAAAGTCTGAAATATCTTTTAGAAAATTCCCAGCAAGTTTCCTGGAGCAATTCTTCTCATCAAAGAATTCAAGTTATAGCGTCGAAAAGATTTTAACTAAGCTCAAGACAGTTTTGAATGATTTCCAAAAAAAGCACCCAATTTATAAACCCCTTTGCTTGGCGGCTCATCATGAGTTTATTGCAGATATACAATTGGGAATAAAAATTCCACACATTTTAGCTCTTGCTGAATTAAAATCAAAAGGTTTCCAACAATTTTATGATTATACTTGTACTGACTAAGACCAACTAATTGATTAAATTGTATACTAAAACGAAAATATTTATTAAAAACTTGTAAATAACATCGCAAGTCTTTTTGAATAAAAAGCATTTTCAATGAAGGTGAGGTTGGATACTTGGAGTAAATTTTAATATCTGAGTAGATGAATAAAAATCCGATAAAGTTTCTCATAAAATCAAGAGAGATAAATAATTTTTAATTTGCAATGAATTCTCTTGATCAAACTATTTTCAAATCACGTGAATGCAACAAGAAGCTTTATAAGCATATGGACAAGAGCAGCCGACATGTTTGTTTCTCATTTGGTAATCAGATTATTTAACTTGATTTCTAGGCTGAGATTTTTAAAAAACTTTTGGAAGGAATAAAGTTGGCAAATGTATAATGAAAGTTTGATTTTTGTCTGACTATTATCGAAAAGGAGCAATATGCTAAAGTTCTACTGCAATATTCAGAGAAATTCTATGTAAATGATTCGATTTTGTAATTTATGTAATGAGAATAGCAAGATATATCCAAAGAAGTTGTTGAAAGCGAAGCATTATTATGTTGCTACGACTATATTTTCAATTTCATTTCGATTGTGTCGCAAAATCATAAAAATATTGCAACAAACCTTGAAACAAAGCTACTCGAACCCTTCAGCATGTTTACAGAGAATCTAAAAACGACAAATAAGACTCTTTACAGAAATGGTCAATCAGTACTTTTTGAAATTTTGAACTTGAAAATGACTTTTTTGTAGCTGGTTGAAAGTCTGGAAAATACCAAGTCAGAACTTCTTGAAAAACAACAAATGTATGGAAATTTATTGATTGAATATGAGAGAATAATTTTTTCCTGGTAGATATTATTTTCGAGCTCAAGAAGCTGAAAATTTCATCCATAATAACCTGAGTACTTTGAATTCACCAAATTCAAGTCCAGAAAAAAATCCTCATATCAGTTATCCTTCTTGTAAGACCTACCTAAGAGGTTTTTCATGATATTTATTTTCTAAAAGATGAAGCGATAAATAAACAAGCAAGTGTTGAAAAGGCAGCTGAAGAATATAAAAATATGATTTCAATAATGAATGAGAAATGCAGGATACATAATTCACAGTTTTATGGGATTTTTGAGAATTTTGATTTGAATGAAGAAAGCAGATTCCAATTTATCAAATTCAACGTTTTGCAAATTCTGGATAACTTTAAAGAAACATACACAAGCATTTTTGAAACAACAAAAAATTTGAATTCGCAGAACTTTGAAAATAAAGTGAAATCGATTGAAAAGAATATTGCCAAAGAGAAATTTGGATTAGCAGTTGATGTCAGAAAACAACTTGCAGGAAATCAAAATTTGACGACAGATGAACAGAAAAAGCACGAATTTGTTTCTTTTGAAACTTGGAAAGAACTCTATGGTAACACCAAAAGGAGTATGGACAGGAGCTTTAAATATAATGAAAATCCACATCTCAGTGAAGCAAGGCAAAATCTTGATCAGCTCATCAATACACTTATTGAAAGCGATCAGTCAAATCGTTCTCCAAGCAAGAAGAAATCTGATTTAAGAAGTCAAAATTCATATGATGTTGACTTTCCTGATTTAAAAGAAGATTCCATTAAAGGGTATGAAAATGAAAGGATAAAAAAACTAATCTTATGTAGATATTTTGCACTCCCATTATTACGAAAATACTTTTTACAAAGAGTTTCAAGAGAAGTTAATTTGAGCAAAGATTATCCCATTGCAATAAAAAATTGGTCGAAAATGAAATCTATCGCCTCAATCCTAGTTTCAAGTATGACTTATTCTTGAAGATTTACTTAATTCTAAATAGATTTGACAATGGAAGAATTAAATGATCATGAACATATCTTTTTGTTATTGAATCTTTTGACAAAATTCTACAAATCAGATATGAAATTGAATGATAGAAAATATTTGGGTGCATCGCTTCCAAATAAAGTGAAATGGGGCGAGATTATCAGCTGGGACAATACTGCATATTATTTGCTCCAAAGAAAGAAATTGGAAGAATACAGAAGATTAAGCAATCAAAGTCTCAGCAGCCATCGAAATCTCACTTCTGATCAAAGAGAACGAGAATTCAGTATGATGAATTTACTGACTTTAATAACAAAAATGTAGGGAAAAGAACCCCATCAACAACTTCAAGAGATATTCTTATTCCGATGCAAAACAGTTTAGAAATTGATGAAGATTCTTTGAAGTTGACCATTGTTGATGAAATCAATATTTATCTTTTGCATCTTGAAGTCGAGCAATCCATTTGCTTAAAAACTCTCTTATTTGTGGCAAAAAAGTAGTTTTTCTGATTGATTTCATTGATTATAAACTCTTCATAGGCTTGAAGTTGATCATGATTCATTTAAAAGATTGAGAGCGATTTTCCAAAAGAAAAAAGATCGAGAAACATTGAGAAAACTCAATGATCAACGTTTAGCTCGGATAAGAAAATTTAATAAATATGGCAAGGCCTATGGACTTGTTCTTTGTTTAGAATACATTGGAGACGCTCGTAGTCTCTTGAACTTGGCACTTGTCTGTCGGAAATGGAAAAAATTATTGGAGAAAAAAGCGATCAAACAGATGTTGGCTCTCCCAATGAGTCAACCAAAAAGACTCACTTTATGGAAAAAGGCAATTAACTTTGTAAGTGTGATAGTTTATTTTTCATTAAATTTCTTCTTAGAACCAAACTCAGATATATTATGAAGAAATAAAAGCAAAATTCCAAGATGATTTGGGAACGAAGCGTCCAATTGATGAAATTATTGCTTTGGATGTTCATCGCTCTTTTTATAACAATAATGAAATCAATAAAGTGGAATTGAATTATTTGCTCAGATTATATTCCCATTATGATAAGCGAGTATCATACTGTCAGGGAATGAATTATATGATGGGATTCTTCAGCTCACTTTTCCACGATGAAGCAACCACTTTCAAGTTCTTTACTATGGTGATCAATAAAAATATGCGAATTCTGTTTGAAAATGACCTCAGAACTCTTCAGCTCTTTTTCTATCAATTTGACAGATTGGTGGATATCTTTCTTCCAAAGCTCTCAGATCACTTCAAAAGAGAAGGAATCGCCACAAGTTTGTTCAGCGCCTCTTGGTTTATCACAATCTTCACAACAACATATCAAGTTTCCAGTTTTTCTTACTTTTTAATGCAAATCTGGGATTTATATATGACCGTAAAAAAGTTATTTTTGAGATTAAATTTCTAACCTTTACAAATAGGAAGGATGGAAAGGATTTTTTAAGGGGTGTATTTACATTTTGGGTCTTTATGAAGAGCACTTTTTGCACAACAAATTTGATTATGTTGTTGGCTTCTTGAATGATATCACCTCAACAGAATTATTTGCAAATGCTCTTTATAAAAAACACCTGGAGCTCAGAAAAGTCTCTGAATCTTTCTCATCTACTCACGAGAGACCAAAAGAAGCGTTACCTATCAAAGATTTCCTCAAAAAAGCGAATGAAATCCATATCAGTAACCAACTGCTCAAATTATTGGTGGAAGAATTCTATGATAAAGATAGTTCCACCAAAAAGAAATAATTGTTTCAATAATAATCGTGATTATTTGTACTTTTGTATTTTGAGATTTGAGATTTTTTTTTGAGAAATGAAATGTTTTATACGATTATAAATAACATACATGTGTAAAATAACAATTCAAAGTCTTGATTCATTGATACCTGATTAAGGAAAAATAAACGCGGGTTTGCTCAAAACAACAAGTTTAAATATATACACTGTTGGCGTCAGTTTCAGCATTTGGAGCTTCGACAATTTTTTCTTCAACAACTGGGTTATTCTTAGCTTCAATAGCCTTAAGAACCTCTTCAAAATCGAAGCTTTCTTGATTGTATTTGGTAATACTCTCCTTGATGCTCTGGACGGAATGCTTTTTCAATAAAGGATTGTATCTATCCAATCTTTCAAGTTCTTCAAGAAGTCTAACTTCAAAATCAAGGACTCTTAAAAGAATTTCATAATCTTCTTTGATAGCAAGAACAAAATCAGGATCTTCTTGATAATTTTCCATAGCTTTGAGTTCTGTGATTGAATAGATCAACTTGGAGGCTCTGTTGTCGTTTTCTTTAAACAAAGCGAGAATAAGCTCGGGGTGTTTTGGGATCTCGTTTGAATTTTCTCTAAAAGAAAATGATGAGTTTTGGAGAAATCTAAAATATAGTCTTACTTTTGCAAGAAGGAATTTTGGCAGTTGTTGACAGGAGCGGCTCTTCTATAATCGGTAAAATAGATACCATCTGCCAATTTCATCTCATTGACATTTCCACCTGAACTGTTGATTTGGGTTTGTGCTGTTTCCATTTTTGTTTTTGAATATTTTTTAATTAATAATGAATAAAATTTTTGCGAAAATTATAAATCTGGAAAATTTTTGATTCATTTCTGATTTGGCCTGTTTTGATAGATCAGGGAGATCCTCATGAAATTTCTCTAGAACCTTCGAAAAGAAATGATAAAATGAGTTGAGGGTTCTGGGGTCTCATGTGAATCAATACATATTTCTTTTGAGTGGAGAAAAATAAATATCCTTAGTTCTGAAGTATATTTCACAAATCAAAAATTTCTTTCTCGAATGCTTTCAGAGTCTCTTCTATTCTTTTAAAGATAGGTTGTTGGTTCACTAAGAAGATTCAGTAGTATAGTAGTATTTATATCAAAAGCAATCGGCTTAGAATATAACCAGTGAAAATTATAAAAAGATGTTTCTAGAAATGCATATCTATTCCTGAAAAATTTTTGATTTCCATAAATTACTTTCTAGAATCAACAATATTTGGATTTGCCCCTAAAAAATGCGAAAAAAGCCATTTTATGAGACAGTATTTTTGAGCCTTTTGAAAAAGAATGAATATTGAGCTGGAGGGACTTCTAAATAAATAATCTTGTTGATTCTCAAAAAGCATATCTGAAATAAAATTTTTATTTTCTAATTCTTTGGTTATCTTCTTTGAAGCAATTTCCATGAAATCCATTAATTTTCAGAGATTTGTTTTTTTTGCAGATCAAATTTTGGAAAAAAAATTTGAAATTTTTTTCTGTTTAAGAATGAGTATTTCTTTTTTAAAATGAAAACAAGATGAGTTTCAATATTTAGAGAAAGATAATTTCAAGTTTCTGATGACTTGATTGGATTATCATTTATTGGAATTTTGAAAAAATAGATAGATGATAAAACTAAAACAAATGAGAAACTTTAAAGTATAATCCTGGCTGGTGACTGGATTCAAAGGAATGATCGATAATTCTTCTAATTATTTGAAAAATGAACTAAATATAATTTTGTCTAACTTCCACCTCCAATGTGGAAACAGGCGAATGGAAATTCAATCTTTTAGTGAGAGTTCTCTCAATTTCAATAATAACAAAAAATTATTCTAAAGTTTCTATTTTTTTGACTTGATGAATTCACCAAGAAAAAAACACTTTTCAAAAAAACGGATTTTAATGAAACCAAAAGCCCTAAAATGAAGAGAAGAATTCTGAACGATAGAAGAATAGAGATATTCTCATCCAAATTAATTAAAATAAACCTCAACGGAAGTGATTTTGACTTATAACAGATACTTGTTTTTAATTTGTAAATTTCTGAAGATAAAAAAGCAAAATAATCCCTCCTCCTTTGTCTAAAAATTTGAGGATTCCATTCCCAACTCAAAAATACTTTGATATGTTTTCAAGCCCAAATATAAGCAAAGCCCCAGCTTCAAGGTTCTCTGAATTAGCCTCCCATTCCCATCTCCACCCGTCTCTTTTATCGACTCAACCATTTTCACACATTCAATCTCCACAAATCAATCGGAGTTTCTTTGAGTTTCCTTTCTCAAACTCATCAAGACATACACATCATCAATTTTCAAGCCCTGGAAAAGAGTACTGCGTAGACAGGTTCATTCCTATGCGCTCTGATCCGACCAAGCGAAAACTTTTGTTTGACATGCAAAATGACTCGACATCAATGGTAGAAGAGGAAGGCTTTTCAAGCCGAAGCCAGCAAAACACGACTTACAGGATCTTGCTTGAGGAGCAGATCCTTGGCTTACCGCACGCAATGACTTCAGAGGAGTGTGTGGACGAGTCCTTTGGATCTCAGAACAAAAGTTCGAATCGATTGCTCAACTTTAATAAGCGGCATAAAGAAGACAGAGTTCCAATGTCAGATCACATTCAACAGTCCTGCTTCCCCTTTGACATTGAAGCCAGAGGGATGAAACCCTTGAATCACACAAGAAGAATCCCAGACAAGCCTTGTCGGGTGTTGGAAGCTCCTTACCTTGAGGATGATTATTATTTAAACCTTCTGGACTGGTCAGAATCAAACATCGTCGCAGTCGCCTTGAGAGATACAATATATCTTTGGTACGGTGCTGATGGCGTGATCAGCAGGCTGAGTCAAATGGACAGTTACTCAGATATTTATACAAGTGTCGGCTGGAATTCAACAGGAGACCTTCTTGCTACGGGCATCTCGAATGGCAGGATCGAAATTTGGGATCCTTTCAGAATGAAAGTCGTAAGAGATGACTTGGAGGATCACTATGGAAGAGTTGGCTGTATTGGCTGGAACAGCAACAACATACTTGCTAGTGGGTCAATGGATAACAGTATCCTTTTGAGGGATATGAGAATCCGAGGCCCTCAAAGCACTGTCATGAGACTCAAAGGACACAAATACGAAGTATGCGGACTTAAATGGTCTCCAAATAATTTCCAGTTGGCCACTGGAGGAAATGATAATAAACTGTTTATCTGGAATATCAAAAAAGGAGTGCCAGAGGCAAAGTTTGGAGATCACAAGGCAGCTGTCAAGGCGTTGACATGGTCGCCCCACCAAAATGGACTTTTACTTTCAGGAGGAGGAAACAATGACAAAACCATTAAGTTCTGGAATACGTTGACCATGAAAAATGTTAAAAGTATATACACGGCATCGCAAGTCTGCAATCTCTTGTTTTCAAAAAATTCGAACGAATTTGTCAGCACTCATGGCTTTAACAATAATCACGTCGTCATTTGGAAATATCCCGAACTTTCAAAGGTAAGTGTTCTTGAAGGCCATACAAGCAGGGTGCTCTATTTAGCCCTTTCACCTGATGGCGAGACCATTGTAACTGGAGCTGGGGCTGCAGATGAAACCCTTCGTTTCTGGACTGCTTTCCCTCCAGTTCCTCAATGTATTTCATCAAAGCTTATGCCAGATTCTACAAATCTAAGATAGAGAGAGAGAGGGAGAATAAACTTTATTGATTTGACAATGACAAGACATAAAGAAACATTATTATTTGCAAACCACTTTAATAACATTTAGGGTAAAAAAAAATAAGCACTTCATTCATTCAGAGTGCTTGTTTTCAGTCTTTTTTGACGAATTCAGGTTGTTATTGTATTGTAAATTACTTTTCGTACAATTTATTCTTGATTTATTATATTAACTATATTATTATTTACTTTGATATCTTAATCACTTATTTATTTTCATTTATGTTTATTTATTTATCTTTATAAAATGTTTAATTTGAATTTCTCAAAGATGATAGCTAAAAATTATCAAAGTTAATATGAATTTGTTCCAGAGATTTGAGAGAATTTCAATTTCCCCTTCATTCTAAAGGCCATTTTTTTTAGATTGATTAAAAGAATAATTTCTCACGAATACAGGAGGGAGATTCCATTATTCTGATTTTAGACTACTAAATTTGGACTTAAGAAGGGAGAAAATTTCGGTTTTATGATGCAGAGAAAAACTTATGGCGTTTTGAGACTTTGGGAATAAAATATTTGTTTCTGATGAGACAAGAAGCTTGAAAAGAAGAGAAAAATACTCTTGAATTGGGGATTCAAATTTCTTCAGCTCCTGAACAGAGAGGTAATAACCTCTATGTCTTCAAAACTCCAATGCATTTTGAAAAAGTCCTCTGAATCTTTTTCACAATCATAAAAAAATTTTGTGATTATATAGGTTTCAAATTTTGATGGAGATTGTTCGTCAATTCGAACCCTTTTGAGATGTCTGAGTTTAGATCACTTTGCTCATTTTCTATTGTGGCATAGTAATTCGGATTTCTCTTTAAAATCAAACTGAAATAAAGGCAATTTGATAAAATTGAACCATAAAGTTCCTGAAAAGTGGACAAAATTTATGATTTCCTCAATTGACTTAGATGTTCCTTAGATGATTCTCATGCTATTATTTTCCTCAGTTTTGTACTTATTTGAAGAAAAGAGGAAAATAGAATTCAAATTTCTCTCGATAAACATTCTTTTCTGAATTTTGAAAGGAAAAAAAAAAGTTTCTGAGAGTTAGACTTCTTTGAAAAATCTCAATTTGATTGGCTCAAAAATTTGTGAAGTTCTTTTTTTCTCGAAATTGATCATTTTTTGATTATTCAACTTTTACAAAAATTTTTAAATTCTGATGGAAAACACAAACAAGTTTACTTTCGAAAAAGGAAAACTCAGCGGTCCTTGGTCACACCAATTCGACAGAAGTAAAATGGGCGAAGGCGAAGAGTTTGCCAAAGCTATAAAAAAGCACTTCGCCCTTGGAGGAGCTGGTGTTACATCAAAGTTAAGCCAGATGTCTTTGTACATCACTCAACTAAAAAGCCATGAAGCACAGTATGACGGCGTAGAAGCAACTTTTTGGTGGGCTGGATATAGCGAGGCTGCTAGCTCACAGATCACTCTCAAAGGTACTCACAATAATGCAGAATAATATTCTAAAACAAGGACATGTGATAAATATAAAGAATTTGGTTTCTTTACATATTATAATACACAGATATGACTCAGTTGTAAATGCTGTATTTGAAGTAACTACTATATATTCTAATTGATAATGCTAAATTTATCACTTTGCGATGTCAACAAAAAAATTTCATTTGCAAAATTCCCAATTTTTCAAGACTTTTTTATTTTAAATTTTTGATTCTTTCACCAAAGGATTTCTGGAAAAAATCTTTATCAGATTGAAATTAAATTTTTTCAAGAGAATTAACTAATAAATTATTAAATTGAAGCTGTATTTACGATAACACAATTTCATTTTTTGAGATGGTTTAACCCACCATACCTATTTAATGCAAAACAAACATTTTCAGATAGATTGTGAGAAATTCATTAGTTACTTGCGCACTTATTTGTTTTCATGATGTTTCTTACCTACATAAAATGTTTTATTTGAATTTCTCAAAGATGATAGATAAAATTTCAACAACAAATCTTGAGGTTAGAAACAAAAAATAAATCAACAAATCTAATATGGAAAAAATGTATTCCTACAATTACAAAAATTACCAAAAAAATTTTTCGAGGAGTATAAAAAAGACAAAAATAAAATAAATAGTCTCTAAGTTTAGTGTTGTGAATCATTTCCACCAGGAGATTCATTTCTCTTGATACGCTTTGGTCTGCTCAAATTGATGTCTTTAACAGTTTTTTTATTATCACTATCTTTTTTGGCTTTTTGGATGATTTCTGAAACAGAGTTGTCTAAATTTGCTGGTGCCACTGTAGCTGTTTGTTGAGGAGCTGTTTGACTTTGACTTTGGTTTCCACTCACAACAACATCTGCAGCAGAAGACTTGCTGTTCTGTAATGATTGACCTTGTTTTTCGTTTCTTTTGTAAGTATGATAAGCACTTGTTCCATGCGAGAAATTAATTTCAAGCTCACTCACAAGTCTACTCACTTCATTTTGAAGCTATCCAGAAAGGTTAATAACAAATTCTTATGAAAATTTTCTTTACTTCAAAATTTTGTTGTTCTAAATTTTCAACATTTTCATATTTTTTCTTTTCTTGGATTTGTAAGAGATAAAACTCTTCTTCCAAAACAGTTTTTCGTGATTCAATATTTTCATTTTTACTTCCCTTAGAGCGAGAAGCTTTGTTCTGAGCGAAAATTTCTTTATTGACTTGGATGATTTCTGCAATCATTTCTTTTGCTTCTTCACTAAAGACCAATTCCTGAAGTTTCTTAATCTCTAAATTCTTGAGAGAAATCTCTTCAATAAGTTTTGCTGTTTTATTATTGTCATTGGTGTTGTTGGATTCTGGAATTTTTATTGTTTCTCCTCCTTTCTTTGCTATTTCCAATTCAACTTCAACTTTTGATAGTCTTGAAAATAAGTGAGGAAATCATCAAAATTTCAAAATTACCTTTTATACAATCGTTCCTGAGCTTCACTAGAAAGAGTGAGTTCTTTGTTTAATGTTTTGACTTTTTCTTTGTGTCTTTCTGCTTCATCTTTCCATTTCATTGCCTCACTTACAGCTTTGCTTTGATGTTCTTGATTTGGATCAATTTTTGGAATATTGAATTTATCCAACAAGCTAATGAGATCACTGATTTGTTGGAAATAAGCTTCCAAGCTGTCGTCATGTCTCTTGAATTGTTCAATATTCAAGGAGAATTTTGAGTGGCAGATGATTTTCAAACTTTGGGCAGTTGTTTTGACAAAATCAAACAAAAGGTTATGCTTGCCTTGGAATCCTTTCAAGTCGTTCACTCTATCGGCTAATATACGCACTTTGCGATGTAAAGCTTTGTTTTCCTGGAAGACTTTGTCTCTTTCTTCATCTAAATAAGCTGGTACGTCTTCCTCTTCTCTCTCCTGCTCCCGAAGGTTTTCAAGATTTTGAAGTTTTTTCACTCTCCTATGACCATTTCCATCATCTCCTTTTATTCTCTCCAATTCTTCCATTAAATCATCTCTCTCTTTCATTTTTTCTTGGAGTGATTGTTGAATCTTGACTTTTTCCTTCATTTTTTCTTTCTTGGCATCATGTTTTGCTTGGAGTCCCAATTCTTTAACCTGAGAATTTAACTGCACAACTGCTTTTCGTTCTCTTCCCAACTCATCTTCAAAGGCCATAGATTGCTTTGCCAATTCGTCGCATTCGTTTCTGGCTGCTGCGAGCTTTTTGTTTGCATTGTTCAACGCTTGACTAGATCTGATATTCTCTTGTGCTAAATGTGACTTTTCACCCTTTAATTGGCGGATTATCTCATCCTTCTCATCCATTTCTCTTAATAGTTGATCAATTTGGGACCGAAGAATCTCTTCATCCTTGATTTTGTCAGTTTTAACGAAAGCAATTTCCTCCAAGAGTTTTTCACAATCATGCTTGAATCTGGAGTTTTCACCTTGCAAAACATTAGCTTTTGCTTGCAAAGATGAATTTTCTTTTTTCATAACGGAGACTTCGCTTTGTAACGTCTTGGTGTGGTCTTGTGATTTTGAGAGTTCTTGTTGATTGCTTTCAAGGGACACTTGTAATTGTTCTTTTTTCTCTTGCAAATTTTGAATGTCACTTCTTAAATTTTCAATCATTAATTTCAAAGTGGTTTCTGATCTTGCGAATCTTTCAAGCTGTTGTTTCAATTCAAAGCATTCATTTTGTGTGATAGGGAGTTGTTCCTTAGCACTTTGCATTTCCTCAAGTTCTTCAGGAGTAATTTTGGCATTTGGAGAAAGCAAGATGCTTAATTTTAGTTCTTTGAGCTCCATTTTCAGGGCTTCAATATATGCTCTTTGCTCCTCAGAAGTTATGATTTCTTGTCTGAGAGATTGCTCAACTTGATGGTTTTGGGTCAAACTTTGTCTATAAGCAACCAAAAGTTCTTGATATT
>PJUD01000852.1_pt1 | contig 12114 bp, 6 predicted proteins | sample 1512341 | NCBI WGS metagenome assembly PJUD01 (sample SAMN08177675, study PRJNA422409) | Feces metagenome, whole genome shotgun sequencing project. | isolation source: Chicken feces (3) enriched on wood chips: beechwood xylan treatment | host: Gallus gallus | place: USA: Madison | collected 2015-01-15 | reverse complement strand
ATAATTCTATTTTGGAGATAATTGTTTTTGGTGCATTCTTCAAAGTGACGATAAACTTTTATAAGACTTGGGGGATAGCTTGCAAGCCAGCTCACAAATCCAGCTGTGCCTCCTGCAATAAATGGAATAAAGGTTTGATTTCCATAGATAGAATGCAGTTTTTTGCTGACATATTCATAACATCCAAAATATGTTGCTCCGCTCCGAGTTTCTCTGAAGGTTTTCGTCATATTTCCTTGATAGATGGTCCTCAGTCCGTGAGTATTAGCAATGCGTCTTGTAAGACGCAAGATGGAAAAAGGACTTGTCTTTTTGAGACTTCTATCGATTGCTAATCTGCCTTTTGCGAGATCCATAGGAGCAAGGAAGCCGGAAACAGCTAGGCCTGAGCATGCACCAGCAATAGTAGCTTGATTGACGCTGATTCTATTATCATCTGGATTGATTCCTTGGATTCGTTTTCCAAGGTTGTAAGTTCCAAATAGAACCGTATAGATGACAGAAGCATCGAAAAGAGGAGAGGATAGTGCTTTGAAAAGTGTATCATTTGAGGTCTGAAGTAGAAGCAGACTGGAACATTGAAGATCAAATTTGTTTTGAAGACTTGTGATTGTCTGAGAAAAGAAATTTTGGAAAGGAAGAAGAGAGATCATTGAGAGAGAGAAAAGAGACTTGAAGTAGAAGAGAGAAGAAGAAGAAGAAGATGAGAAGGATTAATTGTAATTTGATAATAAGATGGTGAAATGAAGAGATTTAAATAGTATCGGAATTTTCTCGATTTTCTAGATTTTCTCAATCATCTAGTCATTTCTGATTTGATACCCAGAAGAAATTGCTTGGAATTCGGAAATTTCTTTTCAAGATATAGTTGGGAATTTGAATATGAAAAAAAGGGATTCTGAGTTTTACAGGGACTTCTCTGAAGATTCTTCGATTCTTTCCTCTTCTAAAATTTCAAACAAATTTTATTTAATTTTTGATAATTATTTTATATTTTGCAATAAGTCTGGTGGAACCCCTAAAGAGTTCCAAATATGTGACAGAAATATTCATTTTTTCAAAAATTCATTTCGTTCACTGTTTGCAAAGTTTCAAAACAATCGACTATAATCAATTTGATTTTACCAGCGGGTCTTCTCGCTTTTTCTCAATTCAAGTTTTTTCTTCTTCTTGGAATTTAGAGAGAATTAAGATGTCTGAGTGGTTTAGCGGCATTGATATCCGTAGATTTTGACTTTTGTTTCCCTGCTTTTCCTCAAATATTCAATTTTTTCTTTTCCTTCTTACAAATCCAAAAGAAAATTCTCGAATGAAACACACGTGTTTTTGAGGAAGATGAGGTGAGACTCAAATGTTTTAAAGATACAGTGTAGTTTATTGAAGAAAATTAAGAATTTAAAATAAGGATGCGATTGAATTGGAAATAAACTCAGGGACTCCTGTATAATTCACTCATTTTTTAAATTGAGAGAATTCGAGGAACTCAAAACATGGTGAAGCCAATCATATGACTTTCTTTTTGAAAAGGAATTTCTGAAAGAGAGACTTGAAAACTCTCAATGAGGAACAAAAAAAGGAGACGATTTTGAAAAAAGAATTATGCGGAATAATAATAATAATAATTGAAAATATTTAGTTTCTATATTTTTGAAAATTTTATAAAATTTAAAGAAAGGTAGCCTGAGGTTTTTTAAACGCCGCTGTAGTGATGATACTTTTCCGAAGATTACGATAGTAATAGATAGATACATTTAGAGAGGAAAGAGAGGGACTCTTCTTGTTATTCAATCCAGGAAAGTATATTTTTACATGATCATCAATATGAAAACTTACAGCAAAATCAAAATAAATTAGATTTATGGCTCAAATTTAGATTTGAGAGTTGACACATTATTTAGAAGTATTCACCATAACTTTCTTCTTTTTTTGTTATTAAAGTTGAAGTCTGATCTTCTGATGGTTGAGTTTGTGAAATATTCTCTCGAGGCTCGATTTTGCAATCCATGTTTTGCTCGATTTTAATTTTTGTTTCTTCTTCTGTTTTTGTCTGTATATGTTCTTCTTCTTCCTCTTCTTCAGACTCTTCTGAATCTTGACCTGAGTTCCAGAGATTTTGTCCAGCATTTTCATAGTTGATTCTGATTGTGAAATTCTGCTCGGTTCCGACAAAGGGTGAGTATAAAAGCTGAGAGTTAAAGCTGCCTTGAAAGGGGTCACCTTCTCTTGTTTTTTTGGAAAGACTTGGAAGCTTCTCCCAGAGTTCTCTCAATTCAGAGTATTTTCTAAGAACTCTATACCAAAAGTTTTTCGAAAAGGTATTTGCTTCCAGCTTCTTTCCTCGATAGGCGGTGATGTCTTCAATGATTTTGATGGCTCTGGGCCTCAGGTTTTTTATGCTCCTTGATTCTAAGGTCGGAATAAGCTTTCTAAACTTTTCAACAAAAATCTCAGACTCTTCATCAGTGATTAGAGGATCCCCTCCTAAAATGGGGTATTAGTGACTGACATCTCGATATTATTACTCTTATCCACTTTTCCGAAACTTCTTGACCAATCTCTGATCTTTCTTCTCCATCTCCGAAGATCTTCAACTAATGGTTTGTCAAAATGCTGAGTTTTAACCTGGAAAGATATAAAAACACCCAAAAAACGGCCTTACATAGACAGGGAGAACCTCTATGAGAATTTCGTTAAACCCATAGATGTCCAACTTGTCAAGAAGAGAAGATTTCGTGTTGCCTGTTTTCTCTTTCTTGAGAATTAAACCCTTTTGAATCCCTTTTTGGATAATTTCAGAAATGATGTTTGCCTTGGTTTCTTGAGGAAATGAGAGATAGAGAAGCTGATCTGATTTCTTCTTTTTGGTCGAAGATGATGGTTTTTCAGTCTTTTTGATCTTTTTTGAAGCTAAGCAAAGCTGACTCATTATTTTGGGACTTTTTGTTAGGAGAAAGAATTAATTTGATCTTTTTAAAAGTAACTATATGATTTATAAATTGCGGAAGCTGAGGGAATCAAGATTCCAATAAATTTGCCTTTGACCCAAGAAGTCTTGTTCAAGAAAATCTATTATTATGTTTTTTTCAAATTTTCTTTGTAAAATAACGGCCAAAATACTTTTTGTCTTTCTTATCTAGAAAAATAAATTTATTTTAACTTTCGATAAAACTCTGTAAAAGGGCTCAAAACCACATCTAACCAAAGATCAATCTTGGAGAGCAAGTTTGGAAATATCGGAGAATCTGCTTTGGAGGCTGAAGAGATGAGAATGAGCTTGAAAAAAGAGAGGTAGAGATATATTTCGAAATTTGACCTTCTGAAACTTCAAATTAAAAAATAAAATATTTTTTAACTTTTATTCCGAAAACAACTGATTCAGATAATTAATCATTTTAGACTGGTTCTTCAATTCAAGAAGGTCAAATAGTTTTTTTAAACCTTCGATTATTTATCTCTTTCTCTGCTTCATAAATAATCATCTTTAAGGGAAAAAAGCAGAAACCCTAATATTGGAATTTCAGACCAGAGAAATTGATTGAATAATTTCTTAAAATATTTGACAAACTTTATCACGCATTTGCAAAGCAGGTAGTGGAGCTTACTATTTATACAAAGGCAACCCATATGAAAACCAAGCAGGACTCGGACTTGGGATGTCTGAAAATCCAGAAAACCCCTGAAAAACTGTGGGGAAATACATAAGGATGGTTTAAAAAATATCTCCGTGATATTTTTTCTTCATTCGAACTCTGGATAAAATAAAAAGATTTCAACGGCAGAATTAACTCTTGAAAGAATTTACAAAAAAAATTCTTTCTCAAAAATTGTTTATTTGTTATTTCTACAATGTCAATTTTCCAAGGAAAGTTTTCAAGGTTTTTGAGGGAAAATCTGGACAAAATCTCATCTCTGAAATCAACTTGAATAAATGCATTTATTTCTTTTCTTCTATGATAAATTCATTAATTATTGAAAAAAATTTTAATTTTTTGCTGAGATATATTTGTTTGGTTCATTATTTCTCGTAGATGTATTATTTCTTTTCTTGAATCCCTCGAAATTAAGAAAGAGGAAAATTATTCAAGTTATTCTTTTGAAATTGAATTTTCGGAGTTCAATAACGTGTTGAATAGCTGCCTGACCGAACAAAGCTTTGATTTAGGTTTTATAAAAGAACTTGAAATTATTTAAATAAAACGACATCTGCTTCACCTTGAATCACTATCTTTTGAAAAATGAGTTTTCATTCTTCCAAAAAAGGAATTCTGGGAACTGGAATGAAGGTTCATCGATTTTTAGCTTTTTGGTGCATCCCAGAAAAAAGAAAAGAATTTTTCAGGCATTTTTTATATTGAGAGCTTCAAAAATATTTTTTGATAAAGAATTTCTCATGAAGAAGAAAAGAATTTAGTTAATTTATTCAAGAAAGGAAATTCCTTTTCACGAGAAAGAGACATTCATTTCCTCCCAATTTTCAAAAATGCTTGCTCATCTTGAATTTTAGGGGTTGAGAGGAATGAATTTCAGATTTCTTGCGTTACTTTTCCTCAGTTTCAACTGGAAATGAGAAAAAACTCAAGAATTTAATTTTATTGAATTGATCTGTCGATAATTTGATTCTTCACTAGGAACGACGTGTTATGGGCTGTTTTATTCCAACCAAGAAACTCATTTCTTCGAATTTAAAAGGACTTTTCTCTCAGTAAAAATATTTTTCAATCGACTTTTCAGATTTAAAAATTCCTTTCATAGAATGAATTCAGATCTTTTGAAAAATATTGAGTTTTTTTTTCCAATGGCTTTGAGGAAAATCAATTTTCTCATGAAGAAATCTTGTTATCCATTGTTTTGCATTACTGGATTGAATTTCTCTAAATTAATTTTTTCTGCTTGTAGACTTGTAATTGCCAGATCGCAAGAGTTGGGCCATGGCCGAGCTCAAAAATCTACTTATATCATAGTCCTGCCTCAAAGAAGAGGGATCGAAAGGTTTGCTAGGACAAAAACTGGGGTTGGGATCTGAAAAATGACCCTCTAGAATGTGTTAAATTTTGATTGAGATTTGTCGCGCGAATACGTGAAGATTAAATGTTGCAAACTCTTGAGATTAAATTTTGAGTTTCCAGCAAAGCTTACATGAAGAGTCTGAGTGACGAGTTGATTGAATGAGAGACTCATAACCAGTGAGGAGAAAAGAGTCTGCATTTGCGCCTCGAAGGGATGTTGAATCGAGTCTCTCTCGAATTTGATTAATTATGGGAAAGAGCGGCAATTAAAGGCATCCAAGATTGCAAAATCAAATTTGCAATTTTTTGGGACAAAGTTTTTGAAGGATTAATTTCAAATTTCTTCAGGACAAGTTGAAGAATTAATTTGAGTTTTTTTCAAAATTAAAGGAGCGCCTCTCGTTGGATTTTAATTCATCACTTTGGCAATTCCCATGAAACATAAAACTCTCCCAATTTCAAGAATAAACGTGTATCCCTCATACTCTAGAAGCTTCATTTGGGAAGATAAGATGGTGGGTGATAGAGGTTGAAAAATGAAATCTAATTTTTTAAATCAAATTTGTGAGAAAATTTTTTTATCAAAATGCTTAATCTCGATTTGTACGAAAGGAAGAACCATTCATAACTTTTTGTCGAAGGTCAACCCTCTTTCTAGGTCAATAACGGAAAAATCTAAGCTTAAAGTTCTCTAAAAAAGACTTTCTGAGATAGAGAGAAAAGAGATTTTAAGAAGAATATGTTGAGAATATGATAATTACTTCGTTTTATATATCGTTATATGTTAATATTAAAAACTCTATGTTTTAGTAGTAGGCAGTTTCCCTCCTTCCCTCCAAAAATTCAGAATTAAAGGATATTTAATGCTCTTCGGGGAATGTTTGAGAGACTTCTGCAGGAGTAAAGCCTCTTCGGAAATTCAGATCTTGGCCTAATTCAGTAAGCCAAGATGGAATGTGTTCACATTCACTTGGAGCAGTTGAGAGACTTTGCTTTTCGTCTTCTTCCTCCATTTTCACTTGAATTTTTTCATAAGTTATTGTTGCCAAAGGCAGGACTGATATTTCTTCTTTCTCCTCTTGCTCTTCTTCAATTAAGTCATCAACAAAGTTTTCATCAGTCGTGATTTCAGTAGTTTGACTCATGAAATCTTCTTCTTCTTCCTCCTTAGGAAGAACTTGACTCATGAAACTTTTTTTATCAGGAAAAGTTTGGCCAAAAACATTTTCCCAAGTTTCCTTGACATCGTTGTTCTTTTTGAGATAATCATAGAACCAATGCTTTGAGCAGCTGTTTTCACGGACTTTCTTTTCGCGGAAATTGTTCAAAATTGAGCGGATTTTTTTCCTAAAGACATCACTATAAGCCCATTTACCATGGGCTATGATGGCTTTTTTAAGCTCATCATTGAATTGTCTTTTAGTTTCTCCTGTAAATGAGACGAGAGCACCACCTCCTATTTCATGATTAATAGTTTCTCAAAGTAAATCAATAACTTGTTTCGACTTTCTCAGGAGAAAACTTCCAACTTTTCATTTTTCTTCGCCATGCACGCAAGTTTTCAACAGAAAAATCTCTGATTTTTGTCTAAATTGAATTTTCAACGAATGTATGAGGAGAAGTTTACGTGGACTATGAGAACCGTTCTTAAAGCCCTGTTGATCTCATCTAATTCCTTCTTCTTCTCTGGTTGGGTTTTAGAGAGTCTTTCCAACTCTTTTTTGTAAAACGCAATCAAGACAAGCTTTTTCTTCTTTGTGAGAGTCAGATACTTTTTGTCTTTCCTTTGAGATCTAGGAGTATTCTTCTTCTCAACTCTCTTTGTGATCTTTTTGCTTTTTGATGAAACTAGAAAGAGTTAATGACAGAAAAACAAGCAAAATTGTACTTTTAGGTTTCATGATAAGTTTGGGATTTAATCAGAAGTTAAAGAAATAATTATTAATTATTTGAGATGCATCGGGCGGGGTATTTATATCGTGTATTTTTATTGAATGCAGGAATTCGATTAATTTCTCATTGAGAGGCCAAATAGGTTGATTTTTTTGGATTTTTCCTTTTTTTCTCAGCTGCACAAGAAAAACACCTTCAAGATTTTTTCCACTTGAGAGATTGGCAAAGTTACTCCAAAATACTTGAGGAAGAAAACAAAGAAGAGAAAAATTGAGTCTCCCTTGTCGAGGTAATTCCAGCGAATTTGAACCATCGGATTATTTCTTTGGGAATCGAATTTCCTTGATGTCTTCCCAAAAGATGACTTTTCCTCAATAAAACAAAAACTCGACTGAGATCTGAATTCAAAATTATGCGAGACAGTGTGTAGGGGCCTCAGTTCCTCTTTGAAAATCATTTTCTGATGCATTTCCAAGAGAAGAAACCAAGTTGAGTAAGGTGAACTTTGAATCAATTTTATAACTTTGGGCTGTCTACGAAATAAAAAAATAAAACCTCAAGGTGACTAAAGGAAACCCTGATTAGCTGATCGACATTGTTAAAAAGTATTACTTCGGAAATGCAGCTTCTGGAGCTTAGACTCGAGGATTCGTGAATTTTGAAGAGATTTTCTGAAAATAGAGTCTAAATAAACTCTGAAAAATTGCAATTTGTCTGTTATTTGTTGACATCCCATAATAAGTTTGAAAACCCTTGTTAAAACAAGCTTTCAGAGGCCTTTCTAGGGCATTAGAGTGACCTTTATAGCATAGATGCCGTGTTTTTTGAGGCTGACAATGAAAAAATTTGATTTGAGTGAATCTCTTGGTCAAAGGAAGAAGGAGAGAGATCTCGGCGAAATATCAAGAAGATAGTGTTTCTGAAAGAGTCAGAGGAGTCTCTTATTGATAGAATACTTCTCTGAAGTGAATATACCCTGATTCAAGCGAAAAGAAGTTAAAATCAAGCAAAAAGAAGCAATTCATTGACAATATTTGAATCTGAGAGGTTTATTTCTCTTCTAAAAGAACTTATTCTCATGAAGACTCGTTCAATATAGATTATTTTGCAGGAGCTGAAGGTTGTTAGGGAAAAATAGTTTTCTAGTTTTGATGACCAAAGTTTTTTTGGAAAAGGAGGTTTCTAAGAGAGAGTTTGTTTATCAAGCAAGAAGAGCCTAGAGAGTTGAAAATAGATGAGATTATTCAAGTTTTCGAGGCCTTGGTAAAAGACATTTTCACGAGAGGAGGTTCCAATTTAGTTGATTATTATTTCTTATTGATGTGAGGAAAAATTTTAATTAAGATGGTTTGCATCTTTTTGGGGAATGAATGTTTTTGAAGAGTTAGAACTCTTATTTTGATAGAATGGGAGTGATTTTAAAAAAAGAGCAAGAACACACTTTGTTTAACTTCTCAACCCTATCAGAGCGAGCTAATTTTTAATTTTTCAACTCTGCCTATGGAATTAAATTTAAAAGAAGGGGAAGAAGAGGTGAGACAGGTTAGATTTGAAAACTCTAAAATTTTCTTTGTAAAAGTAAATCTCTACAGTGTAGGAGCATAAGGCTCAACAGTTCAACATCCTTATTCTTGAATTTTGAGAAAAACCGAAGAAAATACGAGTTTTTTCTTTGAAAATTCATTTCACTTCTGAAAAAGTGAATCTATAAAAGCCTTGGTAAATTTTTTGCATCGAGCCAAAAAACAAATCAATTTTTGAATCCTAATCTCTATAATATCTCTTGAGGCTTGAGAGGATAGACTCTGAAACAGCTTCTTAATCTACAAAAGTCAACAAAATTTCAGATCAATGAAGAGTATTTTTAAAAAACCATTTTTGAAGGAGCTTTGAGATTTTTCATGAATTTATGATATCTTTTGTCAAAAATAAAAGGATTTTTTTCATCAAATCTCAACGGCTTTAGAGAAATTCTTTTTGCAAGTTTTTTCCTATTTCTCAGGAAGCTTAAAGAGATCTAACCTCATTATTTATCAAGAGATCTCTGAGAGTTCTTTTATCGACAAATCATGATTCATAGATTTCAGGTTTGACAAGGAAAATATGAATTTTATCAATTTTAAAACTTAGTGAGAAAGAAGACGTTAGATTTAGCATTTTTATTGGGCTTCTAAAGCTTTTTGTTCAGATATAATAGGACTGATTGATTTCATTCCCATAAAATAACGAATGAATATCAATTACGAATTTAGAAGTTGAAGAACTTAGCAATTTCCTTATAAAGAGTTGAGATATTCTTTCTATTCCACTAAAGGAGAACTTTATTGATCAAGATCCCATTTTTAGAGTGAATAATGAATTTCACAATATGTATCAAAAATCAGAGAGGTCATTGAGAAGATAAAATTTCTTAGTTGAATCACAAGACTCTTTATTTCGTTGATTTTAGGTTTCTAGAGAAAAAATAGGTATCAATAAGTCATTTAGTTGACGATTTTGAGAAGAAACTTCATAAAAAGCTTTTTCTTGGGAAAAGCAATAAAATTTTAATCTAAATGAGTGAGTTCACTTTTTGAACATCTGATCAAAACAGTTTATTTCTTCAGAAAATTGAATAATATTCCTACAGTCGTGAAAAATTCTCTAAGGGCTAATAATTAAACTGATTTACTATTCAACTGAGGAAAAACATTTTGTTTAAAATTTCCCTCTTTTCTAAGAAAAAATTATTTAGTGGAGAAAAACCATATAATAAAAGAAGAAGACATTATATTGCTCAATATTGAATATACCAATCAATGATTTTGATTTATATAGAGTTAAGTAGTTATTCTTGATAAAGTTCACGAACAAGATCAACAGTAATATCGGGAAGGAAGACGAAACCATTTCCAGCATCCAAATCTTCAAGAAATTCTTCTTCATTCCCACCAAATAACAAACTTGTGTTGTTATGTATTTCACTCATATTCCCTATAAAATCATTTTCGTTTTCTTCAGGAATGATGGGGTTAATCACATTTGTAATCACACTTATGTTCAAATTTTTAGTCGTTGCACAGTTTGTGGCCAGAGCTGCAAAATCCTTTGTCACATTTTCCATAAATACCGAGATATCATCTGTGTCAGCTGTTAGAACACTTTGATTATATGAACTTTGATGGTTATCTTCTTCATCATCATCGACTTTTCTATGATTTTTGAGAGGCAACTGATTCCACAATTTGTAAATATCTGCATGTCGATTTACAAATTCATACCACCAGTCTTTGGAGCAGGCTTTATCTTTGAGATTTAATCGCATTTCCTCAAAGATTGAGTAAATCCTGGGTTTTAAAGGTTTAAAACTTCGAGATTTCAACTTCTTCAAGACAGGTATTAGGTAAAACTTGAATTCCTCCAGTCTATCTGCAGGAACTAATGGTGCTCCTCCTTTTTAGGAAATGTTAACTCACACGATTACTATTATCAGAAGCTTACGAGTTTCAGGTTTTTCCAGAGATTTAAACCAATCCTTGATCTTTCTTCTCCATGTCCTCAATACAATAACTTTATCTTCAAAATTTGGGACCTTAAATGTGTTAGAGAGGTCTGAAGTCTAATAATATTTACAAAATCAGGTAAAATTTTTCTGAGAGCTTCATTGACTGTTTCAGTTTCAATAGAGTCAAGGCTGTTCAAGAAAGATTCATCAGACATATCAGTTCTTAATTCTTCAAGATTGATAAGGATGTTTTTGAAAGCTTTAGTAATTTGATCTTTTTGGTGATTTTGAAACGTAGTATAAGATTTGTTGAGGTCTTTATTAGTATTGGTTTGATTCAGAGCCTTTTCAATCTTTTTACTCTGTGGGAGTATTGCTTTAAGAAGAATTAAGCAATGTGATTGAGAGAATTAAAGATTACCTGAATTATTAAGGCTTCTTTGTTTCATATAGAAATCACCAAGTGAAAAATTTCAAATTAATAAATTAATTATTATTTTTCAGAACAGAATTTATTAATAGTCTGTATGTTTGAGATTGATTAGCTCCATAGAATTAAAATGGAGTTATTGGAGCCATGGAGGAAAGAAATAATGAGACTTGAAGAGATTCTACGAAAGGAAATAAGATTATCTTTTCGTAATCAATTAAATTTAAGAGAATGAAGAGGTCTAAGCAGTACTTATTTTAGGTCAGGTATATCTCTACGTTGACTATTTTGTTGGAGTTCTCGGCCTGATTTGTTTGGTCCATGAAGAGAATTTTAAAAGAAATAGGAACCTTAATTTTCTCCAAATTTGATGGATAATTCTTTAGATAAATCTTTAAGAAAATTAATCTTTATGAGATAAATGGCAGTTTCAATTGAAGAAAAACGGCCAAATAGATGAATAAAAGGGAACAACCAATCTGATGAAGTATTTTTTAAACTTTTACTAAAACTTTCTTCATAGATATCTGATTTTTCTAAAAATAAAATCAAAATTTAATTTAATCAGGTATTCTCTCTGAATTCAGGAGGAATTCGACGTGAAATGGGTCTGGGGTTGTAATTTCATAGTGAAGATTCTCCGACAGCCACAAATCCATGATTTTTCTCAATTCTCGCGAGTCTCTTTTGGAACTATTCATTTCTTCTACCATTTTCTTTTGTTTTTAGAGAAGATTTTTTTGAATGCCATTTTGGAACACTTCTTCAGGAAAAAGATTCGCCTGGGAAAGAGAAATATCATCAGAGCTTCTAAAATAGACTCAAAGATTTTTTTTTTTGCAGGTCTAAGTTGTCTCTCCTCTTTATTCCTTTTTCAAAAAGTTACCAAAGTCAATATTTTGTTCCATCCGAAAACGATTTTGGAAAAATTGAAAAATCTTTTTAATTTCTCTTCTCTCTTCCTTCTGAAGACACTTATTTCTGTCAACGAATATTCTAACGTTTCAAAACAAAAATATCGAAGAATGACCTCATTGGGAACAAAAAAGAGAATAAATTAAATCAATTCCTGTCAAAATGTTTTTATTCTCAAATACAAGGGAAAGTAGTTTTTTGAATTTCACATCATGGAAAAAAAGGAAGAAATCTTCGCCGGAATCTGAATTTTCAGATTCAAGCAAGTTTTCTCTCTCAGTAAGCAAATATTTAAAACTTATAAAACATAAAAATTCAGAATACAGAACTTGACTCCTTATTAATTATACATCTCATGCAATTAGTTTATATCTACCATTTAATTT
>PJUD01000850.1_pt1 | contig 12120 bp, 11 predicted proteins | sample 1512341 | NCBI WGS metagenome assembly PJUD01 (sample SAMN08177675, study PRJNA422409) | Feces metagenome, whole genome shotgun sequencing project. | isolation source: Chicken feces (3) enriched on wood chips: beechwood xylan treatment | host: Gallus gallus | place: USA: Madison | collected 2015-01-15 | reverse complement strand
TTTATTTACGTATTCGATACTTCAGTAAAATCCAAGCTGCCCCAAATCCATCGTTATATAACTGATCTCGATATCTGGGTGGAAATATTATTTCAGCAGAAAAACCGATTGAGATCCATTCCAACAAGTGTGATTTCATCTCTATATCAAACAAATGAAGATGAAATTCTTATTTTCAGCAATGATGAAGTCGTTTCAAAAGGGTTTTATTATACCTTTAATACTAAAACCGAAGAAATGAGCGATATTACGCTAGATGAAAATCACCTTGTCATAGCTGGCGAAAAACAAGCAAATCTAAACTATACTGATTCCAATGATATTTTTGTCCAGTTGAATGAACATCATATCAAGATCTTTAAAAAGCGCGAAAGAATATGGGTCAATCGTGAACTTACCATTGATAATAATCCTCCTACTTCTGATTTTGGTTGTTGTTCTTCTCGTCATCGATAATATATAACGATAAAGCTTAACTATTATTTTTCAAGAGTTATCATACCCGGTAAAATGCGTAAATAAAGGAGTTATTATATGACTTTATCGAAAATAGAATTAGTAAAATAAACGGAAATTATAATGTAAGGTTTCTTTTTCAAAGAATCTTTTTGTTTTTCTGGAAAATCTGATGATTTTTATTCATGTGAGATTTAACGTTGAAATTTAAACGGGAAAGTAATAATTATTATATATCCGCTTTTGACAAAAGAGACCAGCTAAATATCAGCAAGCGTCTGTCATCATTATAAAAAAATAAATTATCGCCTGAATTTCGATGGAAATGAATACCTCCTTTTCATCTGGAAAACAGAGCTCCTTTACAACTTCTCATCTAGAGAAATTTGAAGAGATTTCCCCTTCTCAAGACCATACAAACAACAGTTTGCCAAGTGATTGGCATCTTGAAGTACAAATACACCCAAACCTCTTTGAAGAGGGTGACATGCAGCACGAACCAAGTTCTTTCAGTCAACCTTCAAATAATGACTCCAAGATCTTTCTAGATAGAACAGAGGAAATAAAAAGTCCTCAAGGCTCGGTTTTCTCATCCTCTGGAGAAAGTCTCTCCCCTCCTTTAGCAAATCAATGGGCACAGATTTACCACGGGCTTCGGAATCCATTTCTCTCATTTGGCCGAGATAGTAACATTTTTATTCTAACTTTTATTTAAGTTATAGTAGATTTAAAATTTGGTTGTAATATGAGCGAAGAGGAAATTCCTGAACCTTCCATGGAGACCCTGCACCACCAAAACTCAGCCTCGAATGAGCACAGCAACTCTGCAAAAACGGGAATTAAAACCAAAGTTCGCAGAAAGGCCTGGCAAGATCAAGAAGACGAGCTGCTTCTCGAACTAGTTGAAAAATATGGTAAAAAATGGTCCAAAATCGCATCAATTATGAAAGGAAGAACTGGGAAGCAAATCCGCGACAGGTACCTCAACAACCTGAATCCAGAGATTGTCGATAAGGACTGGACTTCCGAAGAAGACAACTTGATTCTCTTTTTATACTATAATTGGGGCAAGAAATGGAGTAAAATCGCCGCAGCTCTCCCTGGAAGAAGTGAGGGGCAGGTGAAAAACAGGTTCTACTGGGGCCTGAAAAGAAAGGTCTTGAACTGCCAGTTTACCAACTGTGACCCAATCCACCTCGTCACCCATGACAATAATGAACTCGACTTGAAGAGTTTACAGGATAAAAGCCCCATCCCACGCATCAGTTTACAGCCCATGACACCGCTGATTGAGCAAAAGGTGTATTGGGACTATCCAACCAGTTTGTTGAAAACCAACGAAAAAGACTCCATCCTTGCCTTACAGAAACAACTGTCTTCGAATCCAGACGATTTTATATCTTACAACACCCCTCCTGATGAGCGATTGGAGTTAAACCGGCTCCTCAACAATTACCCTCCCAACTAAGCGATTTATGGAATGTCTGCTATGCTGTATCTTCCTTTCAAAGATCAATCAGGAGACAATGGTCTAATTTCAGATAATTTATTTTATATTCCTTCTAACTTTCGAGTTTGATTGATAATAAATACTCAAAATATTAATTACTTTCTAATTCAAGAATGTGTTTTTAGAAAAATGCATTTCTTTATTGTTGTTGTTATTGTTCATATTTTTAACTATTAATTGTTATATCTTTCAAATTTTACATCTAATTTCTCTCCAAATATCTTTCAAAGAAACCAACTTTTTGTTTTTTTATTATAAATACCGAAATTACAAATTTGGAAACTTATAGAGAGATAGATATGAATGCTATTTATTTAGGGAGTAAGAATATCAAATTTCATATTTAAAAAAAATTTATACATGCTGATCATAAAAAAATAAAACGGTTTTTGCTGACTTGAAATTAATAATTTCTTCTTCCTGTTGGGAAATTATTATTGGCTTGATTATAATAGTTGCCATAAGCTAATGATGATTTATATGAATCAATATTCACCTATTATTTGAAGGTTAGATATTCACTGAATTCAAAGAAATCTTACTCCATAACCACCTCCCCAAGGTGGTCTACTATAAGAATATTTGGGAGTTTCTTGAACCATTTGTTGTGGCTGCTGAGTATATGATGTTTGATAAGTTGGTTGTGGTTTTTGTGGAATTCCATAGTTCATATATGGATTATTATTCTTTACTGGTTCAATAGTGTTTGTCTTGCTATAAAAATTTGGATAGGAATTTGATGCTTGGTTAGTCTCAATTGTTGGAGTAAATCTATCATTTTGAGAATAGACTAGATTGCTGGTGTGGGTATTGGCGAGGATGCTTCTTCCAACTTTGTTAAAATCGGTGGAATAAGTTTTATTTTCGGGAATGACGACTCTTTCTTTTTGTTGAGATATTGGCTTGTCAACTATTGATGATGTTGTTTTTGAGGCAGTTGGAGTTGTATAAGATTCCTATTGAAACAGAGTTAGAGATTATTCAACATTGCAATATAATATTACATCCCAAAAAGCATTGTAAATGACAAAATTATTGTTTTGAGGGATATAACTGCTGAGATCATAATGTTTTCTCAAGAAGGCCAAAAGCTTTGGAGAGGGACGATCATAACTTGATGAAGATTAGATTTTAGAGTCAATTTGTCTCAATTACGCTAATTTGTTTGGTTTAACACCCTCATTTTGAAGCATTTTTTCAAACAAAAACTATAGAAGAAAGGTTCATTTCTGCCAACTTCCAAATAAAAATCTTACTTTGCCAACGCCAAGTCTTTGGACAGATTCATGGACATAAAAATCCAAGACGCATAAAGGTCGGAGTTCTTTGACTTTGCCAAATCCATCATAGTAGAATAAATTCTTTTTTCCAGTTTTGAGAATTCCACAAACTTTATTATTCTCGATTTTCATATAAATCTTGTTATCTGAGCTTGAAACAAACTTTGAGTAGGTTGTGATGACAGTTCGTAGTCCTTGAGCCTAGATTTGGTAAGCAAACCAGAGTTTTGAGAAAAATTTACGATACTGCTTGCCTCACCCATATTGTCGATAATCTGAGCGAGATGCTCTTTGGATTCTATGCAGATTAGGGAAATTCGAGATGATGTAGTTGGAATACTGGAGTTTCGATCAAAGTTTGATGCTTCAAGAATGGCAAAACCACTCTGATCGGTTGTAATCACCTTTGAACAGTAGAAAGGAAAATTCATATTGAATAGAAAAAGTTACTATATTTATCTGAAAAAAAAACTCGGTTAAATTATTAAAAAGGTTTTTTTCTTTCAGATCAAAAGAATTATTATTTCGAGATTTGGAGTGTTGTCAAATGTAAGAGAGAAAATTAAAAAGAAAAATATTATCATCTCTCTGTAAAGTGTTGAATTCCTTAGAGAATTAGGTTTTTCAATGATTTCTTTATTTTTTCTATATTCTTCATCAGGAAAGAAAAAAATATGATTTCTTGCAGAGCTTTCGCCTTTGAATTTTTTATTTTCAATAATTTCGTTAAAAATTCGATTTTAATAATTTTTTTGGATTTTAAAGAGGCCATATTCCGATTGAAAATAAAGTCAATGAGAATGAGAGAAAATCAAAATCGTTATACCCTTGACTTTCTCAGCAATTTCAAGTTCTTAAGAGTTGTTTTCTCTTCTAATAATTTTATTGAAAAAAAAAAATTTATTGAATTTTTCATGATTTTTTTTAGAATCTTTGTGCCTGAAGAAGAAGAAGAAAAAAAATTAACAAAAGATTGTGAATCTGATAACGGGGAAAGATAAGTCTAATTTCTTTCTTGACAAAATTCTATGAAAAAAAAGTATTTTTAGAACAATTTTGGATTCTCAAGTTTGTGCGGGAGAATTTTGTTTTTCGCTCACCTGGATCTCCTCTCATTTACTTCTATTCTCAAATATGACACTCAACCCCAAAGGGAATCAAATCTTCACAAATTAGCCTTTGGAATGAGGAAGGAAATTCTTCTTTTCTTAGGAAAAATAAAGTTCAGAGAAATATTTGTTTTTGTTGTTCTCATTCTCAACACAATGAGAAAATACATTTGGATTACAGACAACTAACTCTTCTTGATTTTTAAAGGAGAAAAAGAGAAACTCTTCTCCAATGGTATGTTTTACAAAATACCAAAAAGATGTAGAAAACGTATATTTACTGTTACAATAATATGTCGAGATCGAGTTTTTACAATGTAACTTCTTCTTTTTATTCACTCACACAGTTTATGAATCTCTTTTAGTGATCAATGGACCCTAATTTGATATCAACTTCTTTATCACTTCGAGACCAACTGTCTCTGTCTCGAAGGAAAGGTTGATCCGCTTCTTCAACTTGTCTAATAAATCTTTTGAGCTTTCTGTATTGAATGAAATCGTATATCATATCGATGATCATCATAATGCCTCCAATAACTGTAATGACAAGCCAAAGAATATACGACCAAGGAACAAGATCATCAGGAATACACTCCAATCCATCTTGATACCAAATCACTCCCAAAATGCTCCAGGTAATAATCAGGGGGAAGATAAAAACATACATCAGGATTCTGCAAACGAGCACAACGCGTTCAGCATACCCAGAATTTTTTATCACATAAATTATGCGGATAACCAGCAAAAGCACATAATCCACAGCAAGCCACAAGTTTATCGGTTTACTGCAACTGAATTTATCCCAGTTTGTGTAGAGATAAAAATTGAGGATGCAGAAAGCAAAAACTATGAAAAAATCATAAACATTGAACTGAGGCCATCTCATTGAAGCAATATTCTATATCTTTTTCTGAATCTAATTTATTAAATTATATTTTTTCTGAATATTATTCATATTTCTTGAGATTAAAGAAGTTGGGGTCAGGCTCATAAACTCGAAGAAATCTCTCAAATAACAAAATTATTCTGATTCCAACTTGAAAATTCACCAAACTTCTTCTTCTGCCCTGATTCTGATCAAATTAAAAAAAAATATTTATTCATTTAAATATTATTATATAAAACTAGTTTGAAAAGAGAAACCAGAAACATTTATGATAGAAGAGGATGGATCATCAATTATTCAAATTATTCAAGAGTACTTTTTTCGAAAAAAATTATTTTCAATTCCAATTTCATTATTTCATTTTCAGTTGAAGATCCATCCTCCATCATCTATTCATCTCTCCATCCTCCATTATTTTTGTTTTGATAATTCAAATTATTATGGTGCGATTGCAATTCATTCAACAAAGAACTTTTTTAAGTAACAATATAGAGTGACGATTACAAAGGGAACGAATAATCACTGCAATATTACTTTTTCTTAGCCCATTCGGGGGTGTCCAATTTTTTCTTACCCATTTCACCTCTAGCCAAATCTGGGAAGTCTTCGTCTGAGGAGAAGGGAGAGTCGCTGAAGTAGTAATCGCCGACAGTGGGTTGGTTCTTTTCCATTTCGTACAACCAGGTTCTTTCGCCAAGGAGGACGTGATAGTAGAATTTCTTTGCGGTGAACTTAGCAGTTTTATACCAGAGATATCCACCTAAAATGTTGACGATTTTTGGAAAAAAATGTTTAATTATACCAACTAAGGGGAGAGCAATAACAGCAGCAGCACCGACGGGGCCGTATAAATGGTAGAATTGGGTTTGTCCGACGTGGGTGAGACCGTGTTGACCGACGGGGATGAAATTTCTAGCGTATCTTGAGGCTACAAAAAGCAAGTCAGATTCTGTCTTTCATAAAAATATATACTCAAAGCAAAAAGCCAAGTGGAATAGATGAAAGCGAAAAAGGCTCTGGGGAAAGTGTGGCATTTTAAATCGTTTTGGATGAAGTCTTCCCAGTTTCTGGCATAGAAGAATCTATTGGATGTTAGGCAAATTTCTGGGCATAAATGGACTTGGTGTATTTCTCGACAACATAAGTTCTGTAATCGGGGAGTCTTCCTTGCTTGACGTTTTCGACCATGATATCCATGAACTTTTTGAAAGCAGGGTTGTCACCGTGCTCATAGAAAGTTTCGGGCTCGTAAAGCTTTCTAATTTCGGCCTCTGAGGCAGTGGATTTCTTGGACATGTCGAATGTTTGAGTTTTAAATTATTTTATTTTGATAAATCCAAAGAGATACTTTTTTAATCATTCACACATTATTTTTTCAAAAAGGAAGAGAGAAGATATTAAGGGAAAGGAGAGATAGGTAATATTCTTTTTTTTCTGAAGAAGAAGAAAAAATTTGGGAGTTTTTTTTTGAAATCAAGGAAAGATATTTTTTTTATGAGACAGTCAATAAAAAGCAAAAATAATTTTATCTCTCCCAGAATTAATTATTGGAGATGGAAGTGAAATTTTTTACAAGAGAATGAGGATTACCTCTTAATAAAAAGTCCAAATCGGTTAATAATATTTGTTTTTCCTTTCTTGCACTAGGTGCGTCTTTGGCTTCGAATCTTCTTTCGAGTCTAATGAAATGTCTGAATGAATCGCCATCTTTACCCTCGCTTTTCAAGATTTCTCCAGTTTTGGTATCTTTGATATAAAATCCAAAAGGACTGAGAATTTCATAATCTTCAACCAAAATATAGTCTTCTCCCTCCACTCTGCTATATAAAGAGGTTTGAGGATCAAGCATTCTTCCGATGATGCCGGGCTTGCTATAATCCTCAGGAGTAATGAAACCAATTTTTTTGGCTGCCCAAAAGACAGCATCTCTGACTGGTCTATCAACTTTTTCTGGTGTAAGGGTTTCCATCATTTCCTCTTTCTTTTTTTCTTTTTTGGTTTTTGGGATCTGGCTGAGCTTGGGATCAGGTTTTGCGTCATAGGAGAGACGATCTTTATTTTTTTCGATTTTGTATTGGTGAATAAAGAGATTGTTTTGGCGAACCATATCAATATTAAAGACTTTCAAGTATCCAAGCTGGCTGACATCAATACGATTAAAAGTTTCATTCTCGCTCTTGCCCAAAACTGAGGTGTTCAAAAGCCCGACTTTTAATGAGTTTTGGTTCAATACATTCAAGTTTTCTTGCAAGATCATCGATAATCTTGATTCGATTTGGCATTTATCATGCTTGAATGTGCTATTCCCAGCCATCATTTGCACAAGTTGCATATAAATGGCTTTGATGTTGCTGATATGGTCTTTGCCAGCGACCAATTCTTTGCTGATTGATCTTTGGGTCTGAAAAAGAGAATCAACTCTGTCAAGCACTTTTAAATCAGGGTTGAAACTCATAGAGAGTTGTTGACTGATTTGTTCATTAAGTTGAGGAATAGCAGTACAAAATCCTCTTCTTAAATAAAAAGATTTTTGAAAGATATATCTTTGTTGCTGTAAAAACATCAATCAAAAAAAATTAACCAAAATGTTTCTATGTCTCAATCCAAAAATAATTCTGATAAAAATTTCCCTTAGAATCTTAGTGAGAGTCTTGGGTAAAGGATTTATATTAGGAAATGATATCTTTTGAGTGAAGAGAAATAAATGCATTCGATTTATTTTCTACACATGAAAATACATGGGAGAATATGACTTTTGAAGAAATTTTCAATAAATTCAGAGAGCTAGAGATGTTCTTATACATACAGACATTCATAGTTTCTCCATGAATATATAATTAGGAAAGCACAAAACTTTTCAGCATTTTCTAAAAATTAAAAATAATCGTCTTTTTTCAAAGCTTGAAAAAATAATGAGTCAGTCCCCGCAAAAAATTGAGACAACAAAAAAAGAGAGGCTTCTAATTCGACAAAACAACTCGAATCCTCAGGCACAAAGCACTGAGCTGCCTCGTCAACAAGAACTTTTACGACAAACAAGCGAGCGAGCTGTGACTTTCAATAGAAATATAATTAGACTCGGTGTTTGCGCAATGGACAAGAAAACTTCGTGTAAACCGATGCAAGAAATATTAGACAGACTCAACGCATCTGATGACATTGCATTAGTTATATTTCCCGAGCCCGTGATTTTATTGGCTCCAATCCAAGAATGGCCTATCGTGGATTGTCTGATTACATTTTACTCATCAGGTTTTCCTTTGTCAAAAGCTGAGGCCTACATTGAGCTCAGAAAACCCTATTTAATAAACGAACTCAAGTTTCAGGAATCCATGCTTTGGAGAAATAAAGTTTATGATATCCTTGTTCAACACGGGATCCCAGTGCCAAAACATTATGTTTTCATGGACGAAGCAACTGTTAAGAAAGCAAAAAAGTACCATCCTTCAAGCAATAATCTTGTGAGCCTTGAAGACGGAAATAGCAGCCAAGCAAGCAATCTCTCAAATTCCAAATTTACCTTTAAATTAACAGACGACGTTTCTGAAAGCGAAATGAAAGGCATTGGAAAACAAGTTAATGCCCTTGAAAAAGACACAACAAGCCCAAAACCCTTCATCCACCGAAAATTCAGCGATAGCGTCATCACTCCTATCACTCTGCCAGAGGAAGAGAAAGTCGAGTATAAAGATAAGGCTGAGCCAACTTTCCAAAATCTTTCACGCCAACACTCGCAATCAAGCCTCGCCCCAACGCAAGACATCAAGTGCGAAACAAATCCTGTTAGGAGAAAGTTTTCAGAGCATTATACTCTATCCAAGGTGTCCGTCAATGAGAATCAGATCGAAGAGGACACTAATCGTCAAGAAGGTTTTAAATCTCCATTGTCCAATTACTACAGAAAATATCATACCAAAATTGAAGAACACGACGATTTCATTTTAATTGGAGACCATAAGCTCAAAAAGCCTTTCGTTGAGAAGCCTCTGAGTGCCGAGGATCACGAAATCAATATCTACTACCCCAAATGTGATGGAGGCGGATGCAAGTGCTTGTTTAGAAAGACAGACAATGTTTCAAGTAGCTTTGACCCAAATTCCAACCAGGTTAGAACAGGAGGGAGTTATATTTACGAGGAGTTCCTCCCAACTGATGGCTTCGATATCAAAGTTTACACAGTTGGCCCAAATTATGCTCACGCAGAGACCCGTAAATCTCCTGTTCTCGATGGAGTCGTGCAGAGAACCAAAGAGGGCAAAGAGGTCCGATTCCCAATCAACCTCACCCATGAAGAAAAGATTATTGCCAAAAAGATTGTTTTTGCTTTTGATCAGCAAATTTGTGGTTTTGATCTTTTGAGATCCAAGGGAAAGTCTTATGTCTGCGATGTCAATGGGTGGTCGTTTGTCAAGGGAAATGCAAAATATTACTCTGATTGTGCAGTACTTATTCGTGGCATGATTCTGGCTAAATTTGCTCCGGAGAGACTCACTCCTCTCAATCCAATCCTCTCGCAATTGAACAAAATTAAATATGATGTTGACAGCGAGAATCTCTTTAGACCAAGTTTGGAGGATCGTTCTTCTTTCGATAAAGAGGAGCTGAGATCTGTCGTTGCCATTTTCCGCCACGGTGACAGAACACCAAAACAAAAGATGAAAATGATTACAGTCGATCACAGATACCTGAGTCTCTTCGATGACCAGGATGACACAAGAAAAGAAGTCAAAATCAAGACAGTCAAGCAGCTTCAAAGAGTGCTTGATATGACTCAGGAGATTATTGAGGAGTTTTATAGCCCAAATTCAAACTCCAGAAGTGCATATTCGACCGAAATGGTTTCCAAGCATTTCCAACTCTTTTCAGTTTTGAAAAAAGGAGGCCACTTTGAAGGAATCAATCGAAAAATCCAGTTGAAGCCGCTCGAATGGGAGCAAAAGGTAGTAAACACTGAAACCAACGAAGTCAAGGAAAAAGTTACAAAAGGACTCTTCATTCTCAAATGGGGAGGAGAGTTGACTCATGCCGGTATTGAACAAGCTGAGGAATTGGGAGCAATATTCAGAAACCAAGTTTATCCCAAAGATAACGAAGGTTTACTCAGACTTCACTCAACTTACAGACACGATCTGAAAATCTACTCAAGCCAAGAGGGAAGATGCCAAAAGACAGCAGCAGCTTTTTGCAAAGGGTTATTGGAACTTGAGGGCGATTTGAGACCAATTGCTGTCAGTATGGTCCGAAAAGATGAAATGGCTCAAGAAATGTTGGAATTTGAGAAAGTCCAAGAAAGTCATACTATCCATGACTTGAAAGACCGTCTCCCAACATTACTGCACTCGGATGAAGAACTCTACGACTTGATAAAGCAAATTATTGGAGAAGAGAATATGGACTCAAAAACCAGAAAGATCCTCAAGGATGTTGGAAAACCTCGAGCTCTCTTGGTAAAAACTCATGAGCTGGTCAAGAAGCTTTCAAGGAGCATCAAAAAGATCATTGCCACAGATGAAGACTCTTATTATCTATCTCTCACAGACATGGGCTATGGGAATACCAAGTTGCAAGATATCAAAACCGACAAAAAGCCAGATGCTCAAGAGCAAAAGTGTGAAGAGGTTTCCATTCTTATCTACAAGAGATGGAAAAAACTTGAAAGCGATTTCTATAAGCCAAAAGAAGGGACCTACGATATTTCAAAAGTGCCTGATATCTACTATAGTATCCGCTATGATATCTTGCACAGTAAAAGATTATACGAGGCAAACAAAGAAATCTGCATCGAGTTACTGGAATGTGCCCAAAAGCTTTCTAACTTTGTGATTCCTGCCGAGTACGGCTTGACTGATCAAGAGAGAATCGGAACAAGCTTGCACATTGTGACAAACCTTTTAAAGAAGGTGACACACGATTTAATTTGGTGGAACGCTCCTTTCCTGAACCAGGCAGAGCAAGTCGGAAAGGATGAGCAATCATTTTTTGAGCACAGAGGACTTGATCCTGCCAAGGTTGGAGAAGATGTTAAGAGCCTCTGGAGACACGTGAGGACAAGACTTTATTTCACAAGTGCCTCCCATCTTCACTCCCTTTACAATGTGATTTCAATGGGTCTGAAACTATTTTACCCTGGAACTGATCGGTTCCGTACACTTCCTCTTTTAAAGACTTTGGATTACCTCTCCCATGTCATGATTAGGCTTTATGAAAATCTCAATGCCAATCATGAAGATCCAAACCGATTTAGGCTCGAAATTATGCTGAGTCAAGGGTGTAAAATTGATGATTTCACGTTTGGTGACAAAAAGGAGCATCAAATCCCCGTTGCCCCTTCTATCGTCCTGAGCTCTCAACTCACGCTCAAAGAAATAGAAGAATTCCTGAATGGTCTCCTTAAACTTGGAAATGAATCTGGAATGCCTCCTTCTCCTTCCACTACTGAAACAAAATAGATAGAAGAAAATGGTATGTCATCATATTTTTATGTTAAAAAAGCTTTGTATTAATTATTTAAAAAATCTTAAAATTTCCTTTTCTTTACTAAACGAGATCATAATATAAGTAGAATACGAATAATATACTTTTTTTGATGAATGTAAGCAAGGATAAAATACGGTTAGTTAATATTGTACTTGAATACAAATAAGATTTTACGATGTGTATTTTTTATACACATTCTCATATAATAATAATATACCAGTTTAAAGTACAGTACAGGGCCTTCTCAATATTCTTGTTTGAGAAGTGAAATATTTTCATCATACTCCTGTTTGGTTAAAAGCAATGAATTCGAGATGTATTCATTCCACATTGCATTGTTTCTAGCCTGCATAAAATTAATGTACATTTTTGGATCACTCTGATGATAATATTGATAATCTG
>PJUD01000843.1_pt1 | contig 12162 bp, 6 predicted proteins | sample 1512341 | NCBI WGS metagenome assembly PJUD01 (sample SAMN08177675, study PRJNA422409) | Feces metagenome, whole genome shotgun sequencing project. | isolation source: Chicken feces (3) enriched on wood chips: beechwood xylan treatment | host: Gallus gallus | place: USA: Madison | collected 2015-01-15 | reverse complement strand
TTGGCGCCGACGATTACATGACCAAGCCCTTTGATATGCGGGAGCTGTTGGCCAGAGTCAAGGCGCTGTCGCGCCGCGGAGGCTATGGCGGGCAGACGCAGCAGGAGCAGCAGGAAGTGCTGAGGCTGGGAGAGCTGTCCGCAGAGCTATTGAGCCGGACGGTGTCCATTCAAGGCGAACAGCTGGATTTAACGCCGAAGGAATTCGATCTGCTGGTATTGCTGATGCGCAATCCGGAGCGGGTCTATTCAAGGGAAGTGCTGCTGGAGAAGGTGTGGGATATGGATTTTGCGGGCGGCACCCGCACGGTGGACATCCATGTGCAGCGTCTGCGCAAAAAGCTGGGCAGTCACCACGGGCTTATTCAAACCGTTTACGGCATTGGCTATAAAAGTACGGGGGCGCCATAGATGGCGAGCAACTTTCGGCTGGGCCTGAAAGGGAAAATGTCGTTGCTGCTCGCCTTGCTGCTTGTTTTTATCGTCACCTGCTTGAGCGTGTTGGTACTTAGAGGCATAAGGGACAATCAGCGCACGATGCTGGAGCAGTCCTTTTCCCGGCAGGCGGAAGCCGCTAATTTGCGCGTGCGGGAGGAATATCTGTCCGAGAGCAAAATTCAGCCGGACCGATTCCTGGAGCAGACGGGTCAACGGCTGGCCGTGGATTTGGGCGCGCAGAGCGGTATGGCGGTGACGCTGTATACGGTAGATGGCGTTTTTGCCGGGACATCGCTGCCTTTCCAGCCTCAGGCGGAGGTGCGGGATGCTCTGCAATACACTTTACAAGGGCATTCGGCTTACATTACCCAAGGAGATCAGATGTTGTTCCTCGCTCCGCTATACAATGCCGATCAGCGTCTAGGCACGGTGCAGTTCCATGCTTCGCTTGTCGAGCAGAATGCTTTTTACGCCCGAATTCGCCAGTTATTTGTGATTGCCGGAGCTACCGTTCTGGGGGTTGGTTTCCTCATCGGTTACGTGTACGTTCGGCGGCAGGTCAATGTGATTGATCGGTTGAACGGTGCGGCATCGCAAATTGGTCAAGGCGATTATCTATCGGCTCTTCCGGTTGTCAGAAAAGACGAGCTGGGCGAGCTTGCGCAAGGAATCTACGAGATGAGCGGCAGCATCTCCACATCTGTCGGCGCTCTGCATGAAGAGAAGCAAAAGCTGATTGAAACGGTAGGGCGGCTGAGAGAGCTGGAGCGGCAGCAAAAGCAATTTATCGGCAATATTAGCCATGAGCTAAAGACGCCGTTAACCTCGATTATCGCTTACGCCGACCTGTTGACGATGTACAGCGACGATCCTGCCCTGCTGGACGATGCCGGGAGGCGCATCCATGCGGAGGCGCAAAGATTGTACAGTCTTGTGGAGAAGGCGCTGCAGTTGTCTGCAATGGACGTTTACGAGTTTGAGACGCGAGCGGAATCGTTCCCCCTGCGACCGTTACTGAAGGAAGCTGTAGCTCGGTTGCAAGGCAAGGCGGATAGCTGCAAGGTTACGATCCATACTTCGCTTGTCGAGGGCGAGGTATGGGCCGATCCTGAGAACGTGATGCATATCATGCTCAATTTACTGGATAACGCGATAAAATATAACCGCCCAGGCGGACAAGTTCGCTTATTCAACTACATGGCAGCGTCAGCGGACGGAGTTCGCCGGATGAGGATCGAGGTTGCCGATACGGGAATCGGTATTCCGGAGGAAGCCGTAGCGCGTATTTTCGACCCGTTCTATACGGTTAGTCGAGATCGGTCAAGAGCCAGCGGCGGAACCGGACTTGGGCTAGCCTTAGTTCGCAATCTGACCGAGAAACAGGGCGGAACGGTACAGCTTGTCGAGACGGGACCAGAAGGTTCGCTCCTTAGGGTGGAGCTTCTTCTACATGCCGACGATTCGATTAGGACAACCTACGCACCAAATGACGTAGGGGCTGCCCCATAAGCAGCAAGACCGTATTCGCACCATATCCACCCAACATCGCTTTAGCCGGGGCCTAATAGGGGATAAGTCCCTCCAAGGCGCTTTGTCGGCCAGCATCATCGTATTTTCGCCTTCCGGAATTGTTTACAAGTTCGTTACAACCCCGATATGTTTGCGCAATATTATCAATCTATACTGAAGGCCGTGGGAGAGATTTGTCCCAGGTCAGAATCATTTGCGGAGCAGGAGGAGGTCCTGATGAACAAAGAGAAATACATCGCCGGTCTGATTGCCGCAACTCTGTTGTCTGTCGGTATTTTGTCCGGCTGCAGCGCAGAGCAGAAGGGCGGCATAGATCAGGCACACCTCACGCCGGGTACCGCTGGCCAACCTAGCTTCGGGACGGGAGGAGGAAAACGCGAACTGACCGTTGTCAAAGAGAGCAAGCCGCCAGCCGAGCAGGGAATTGCCGTGCAGCGAATCCACCGGGTGGACGCGGCTAATATCGAGAAATGGCTCTCGGACAATGAACTGGAGATTCAGATCACCACTGTGGAGAAGCAAGCTACCGCGACGGAGGAAGCGCAATTTAGCCACCATCAGTTCCGTTTCGATCTGGAGACCGGGGAGAAACAAAGTATCGAGGAACCGGCGGGGGCGGCTCGGGGAGAAGTCGTCAAATCGTTCTTATCGCCGGATGGGAAATACGACTTTATTCAAACCTGGAAGGACAAATATACGGCCGTAAACGAGCTCGAAAATAGGGCTACAGGGGAGCGGCAGGAGATCGCGGTCGACAACTATTTGGAAGTGGGCGGCTGGTTGAATAACGAATCCTATGTTCTCGCCGCCGGCTCGATGGAGGAACGGGGCGAAATCTGGAGCATATCCGTGGACGGTGCTCGAGAGAAGATCGAGCTACAGGATCCCGATGTGGAGAGCTTCACCGATTTTGCTGCGGGCAACGGGAAGATTTATTACATCGATTCCAAGAACCGCATGAAGAGCTTCACCCCCGCACAATCTCTGCCGACCTTGCTTGCAGAGGATGTCTCCGCCATGAGTCTGTCGCCCGATAGTCAGCGGATTGCCGTTTCCACGACGGGAAGCGGCGGGAAAGAAGACTCGCGCCTTCTTATCTACGACACGGGCGGCCATGTACAAGGTTTGCTAATCGGCAAGGGCGATCTGCTCTCCCATCAGTCGTGGTCTCCCGATTCTTCCAAGCTGGCCTTTGCGGTCTATACCGAAGATAAGGGCGGCATGAACGGGATCTATATTTTTGATACGGTCTCCGGCAAAGTGCTGCCGCTGGGGTTATCGTATTACCCGGTATACCCGCTAAGCTGGAGTCCCTCGGGCGCCAGGCTGGGCATTACCGTGGACGATAAAGAGAAGCTAATCGTTACCCATATTGTAGATTTCAAAAAATGATTTGTTCAAAAAGGGAGAGATTCATTGTGAAAAAAACGCTATTGACCGCCATCGTATTGGGGATGACCGTATCGGGAGCCGCCGGCGTGTATGCCGGAAGCAAGCTGGAGAAGATCAACGCTTATTTGAATCATGGCATTACCTTTAACGTAAACGGAGCCGATCAATCTTTAGCAGACAGCAACGGCAAAAAACTGGTGCCGATCACTTATCGGAATACGACGTATTTGCCGGTGCGGGCCATTGCCAACCTGGCCGGGATCAACATAAGCTTCGATGCCGCCAACCAGCGAATTCGGCTGGAAACCAAACAGGACGTCGAAGTTCCGGCAAACCAATGGACAACGATCCAGTACAGTCAAGCGCAGATCAAAGCGATCAAAGAGGCCTATGCCCAGTTTGAAGGTTTTGAGACGGCCTACGCCCCGCAGCAAATGGCTCAAAACGACAGCTACGTTAAAGCGGCGGCTACAGGCGATGGAGTCAATCTGATCTTTAAGCATATGATCGTAAATGTATCGCCGCGGGATTACTCCGATGGCTATGAGTCCAAGGAGGTGAAGCTGTCCAACGGCGTAACTGCGAAATGGTATACGCCTTCCGACACGCCGATGCTCGGTTTCCAGCTGAACGACCGGACAGTTACAATCAGCTCTCCGGACGGTTCCTTGACCAGCAGCCAAATGGAGCAGATTGCCGTTAGTGTCGCTGAGCTGAAGTAAGAAAGGATAGCGTGACGAACGCGGGAAGAAGGGGCTGCAGCAGGTTGCCGGGAGGCGACTGTTGCGGCCTCTTGTGCGCTTGGCAGCGCAATCGACTAAAGGGTGAGAGTCCCGAGTATACCGCGAGGTGGCGGAAGTACATAGCAGACGCCTAGTGCCTGGTCCAAGAGGAGAGGTGCGGAGGAGGCGAAGGCAAAACCTGGAACAGGCGGCATCAACCATGTTGGCTGACGGAGCTGGATAACCCTGCAAGAGAAGGGGGATGTCCAATACCACCATAGCTCCGGAAGTTAAGAGGACTGGATTCGGGGGAAAGTCGGTTGACGTGACCCAAGGAGATCTCATCGTCTCCGCAGTAAGGCGGTAACCATTGTTCAAGGCTGCGAGAGCCGAGGCGAGAAGTATGGATGGTGAGAAGTCAGACGTAGGGATAGTAGTCATAAAACTTGCCGGAAAGGCCGCAAAGGCAAGTGAATCGGCGCGAAGTCGCCGATGCAGGCCCCGACCCAAAAGGCGGGGACCTGTGCGAAGCCCGAAACCGTGAAAGAAGAGAGATTGAGGAAAACCATGTGCCAGATAGGAGCTGGGGAGCTAGGATGTGCGTAGATCCGGGGTATGAACATAAGGAGAAGCCATCTGGGGCGAGTACCAACAGGGAAGCGAAGATTGCCAAAAAAAAAAAATGGCTACAAATCGCTGGACTGGACGGGAAGGAGAACGAGCATGGGGGAACAGGAGCAAGACAATCACTCACGTGAAGGAGTAAAGCCGCAAGACAGACGAAAGTGGTACAGTCTAATCGACAAGATATGGGCAAAACCAAACCTGGAGGAAGCCTTCAGAGAGGTCAAACGTAACCGTGGGGCAGCAGGGATCGATCGAGTGACAATTAAGGCATTCGAATCGGAGTTGGAACACCATCTAGAAGTGCTTCAACAGACGCTAAGAAACAAGACATACCGGTCGAAGCCGGTAAGGCGCGTCTACATCCCGAAAGCAGACGGAACACAGAGACCGCTGGGCATACCTACCGTTGGAGACCGAGTGGTACAAGCGGCGGCAAGACGAATATTAGAGCCTATATTCGAGGAGCAATTCGAGGAATGTAGCTATGGATTTCGTCCCGAAAGAAGCGCGCATATGGCGCTGGAGAAAATCCGTCGAGACCTAAATGATGGGTATCGCTATGTCATCGACGCTGACCTGAAATCGTATTTCGACACCATCCCGCACGAGAGGCTCGTGGAGAAGATACGAGAGACAATCGTGGACGGAAGCGTGCTGCGGTTGGTGGAGAGCTTCCTGAAAGCCGGTATCATGGAGGGAGGAAGCTACCACCTCAGCGAGCAAGGGACACCGCAGGGCGGAGTCATTAGCCCATTACTGGCGAATATCTACCTTCATCCGCTGGACAAAGCGATGACAGAGCGAGGGCAACGACTGACGAGGTACGCAGATGACTTTGTGATATGCTGCCGAAGTCAGAAGGGAGCCGAACGCGTGCTGAAGGCTGTGAAACGTTTGCTGGAGAAAGAGATGGGACTAACCATTCACCCAGAGAAGACGAAAATCGTGAACAGCAAGAAGGAACCGTTTGTCTTTCTTGGGCATGAGTTCAAACCTGGGAAACGAATGACGCCTTCGGAAAAGGCGGAATCGAAGTTCAAGGAACGGGTAAAGGAAATCACGAGAAGAAACCAAACGGTAAACGTGCAGAGACTGGTGAAGAAGGTGCTAAACCCATACCTGAGAGGATGGGGAAGATACTACGGCACCGGGGATGTGAGAAGTCGATTCAGGGAGTGGGATAGTTGGATCAGGAGGAGACTCCGAGCGGTGCAGCTCCGAAGCTGGAAGAAGGTGAAGAAGCTCCATCGGGAAATGAGAAAACGAGGATGGGAAAACCGGGAGCTTCCGGGGTTGCGAATGACGGCATGGAGAAGTTCGCACTCCACCTATGCGCAATATGCGATGCCGAATAAGTACTTTCAAGAAATGGGTCTAAGTAGTCTGCTTGAGATTTACAATGAACTTCATCCCCAGCGGGGATAAACACGGAGGAGCCGGATGCGTCGGTCCGCACGTCCGGATCTGAGAGAGGCCCATGCAATTGCGCATGGGCCTACTCGATTTGCGGCTTTGCTCGTGTAACGGCCTCTTAGACCGCAAGGAGCGACCATCCGCCCGATTTCGCTCGTGTAACGGCCTCGATATCGTTATCTAAGCCGTTAAGCTGCTCTTGCCTCCGTATTTTCAAGCGTGGCTGTTCAGAAAATCCGTAAGCGATTGCCCGAGCTTTGCTTCAATCGTATTGCTGCCCGAGCGAACTTCAGGTAGACTAATATGTTAGAGACTTTCTGAAAATAAGGAGCGCTTATGAACGCCGCAATTTTAAGGCAAGTGCTGAATACGATAGCCGAGATGTTTCCCGACGCCCGCTGCGAGCTGAATCACCGCAATCCGTTCGAGCTGACGATCGCGGTGCTGCTGTCTGCGCAATGTACGGACGAAACGGTCAACAAGGTGACGGCTACCCTGTTCGAGAAATACCGATCCCCGCAGGATTATCTCAACGTTCCCCTGGAAGAATTGGAGAACGATATTCGCAGAATCGGGCTGTTTCGCAATAAGGCGGCGAATATCCAGAAGCTGTGCCGAATGGTCATCGACCTGCATGGCGGGGATGTGCCGCGCACGCACGAGGAGCTGACGGCGCTGCCCGGCGTCGGCCGCAAGACGGCTAACGTCGTCATGTCCAACGCCTTCGATGTGCCGGCAATCGCCGTGGACACTCACGTCGAGCGCGTATCGAAGCGTCTTGGCATCGCCAAGCCCGACGACTCCGTGCTTGAGGTCGAGAAGAAGCTGATGCGCAAAGTGCCGAGAGACGAATGGACGATTACGCATCATCGGCTGATCTTTTTCGGCCGCTACCATTGCAAGGCGCAAAATCCGAAATGCGAGGTTTGTCCGGTGTTGGAACATTGCAAGGAAGGCAAGGCACGAATGAAAGCCTCCTTGAAGAAGAGGAGCGTAGCGAAGTGAATTCAATCGACCTCGACGCGCCGCCGTCCGGCGTGCCGTTATCATTAGAACTTATTCAATTCCGGGAAGCGCTGCGGCAGATGTCCGCGAGATCGGCGGCCAACGGAGACGAGGTGCAGGCGGCCAAGCTGCTGGAGCTGGCCGGCAAGCTGGAGGGCGGACGGCTTACCGTCGCCTTCTGCGGACATTTCTCCGCCGGAAAATCCACGCTGGTCAATACGCTGTGCGGAGCGATGCTGCTGCCCGCCTCTCCGATTCCGACAAGCGCCAACGTCGTGACGGTCGTCAACGGAGAGCCCTTCGCGGAAACGGAATTCCGCGACTCGCAAGGCAACACGCATCCGGCTCGCACGATTCCGGTCGAGCAATTGCACGACTTTGCGGTCGACGGAGAAGGCGTTACCTCGATTCGCGTATCCTACCCGATTCCGCTGCTGGGCGACCGCATGGCGATTGTGGATACTCCGGGCGTCGATTCGACGGACGGCGCGCACCGTGCCGCGACCGAATCTGCCTTGCATATGGCGGACGTCGTTTTTTTCGTGACCGATTACAACCATGTGCAGTCCGAGGTAAACTTCCGTTTCCTGCGCAGTCTGGCCCGCTGGGGCAAGCCTGCCTATCTGATCGTGAATCAGATCGACAAGCACAGGGAAGAGCAGCTTTCGTTCGCGGAGTTCAGGGACAGCTTAGGCGAGGCGTTGGCCAATTGGGACATTCTGCCGGCGGCTACGCTGTTCCTGTCGCTGCGCGAGCCGGATCACCCGCTGTCGCAATGGAGCCAATTGCTGGAGCTGATGAAGGAGCTTCAGCCGCTTGCCGATCCGCTTATTCTCAGAAGCGTAACGCGCTCGGCCGTCTACTTGGCTGAGCAATATCGCGAGACGCTGCATGAGCGCAACCTGGAGAAAAGGCAGGAACTGAGCAAGCAGCTGGGCGAAGACGGCGAGACGGGGCGGAGAGCGGCCCTGCGCGCCGAATTGGAGGCGGAGCTGGCGCAATTAAAATCGGCCGGCGATCTGCGCAAGGAACGCGTGCGCGTCGAAATGGACCGGCTGCTGGGCAACGCCAACTTGACGCCCGCCGAGACGCGCGAGAAAGCGCAGGCGGTGCTTGCGGCGATGCAGCCCGGCTTTAAGGCCGGCTGGCTGGCCGGGGCGGCGAAAACCGAGGCGGAGAGAAACGCGAGGCTCGTCAGGCTGACAGACGATTTCAACCGGCAGGTGTCGGCGAACGTTACCGGGCATCTGAAGGAGCTGCTGCGCCGGGAAGCCGAGCAGAGCGGTTATACCGGCGAAGAACTGGAGCGATCGCTCGACGACGTCTTCCGTCCGGTGCAGCCGGAATGGCTGCGCTCGCTCGTGAAGCCGGGCGCAGGCGCGGAAGGTCAAGCGACGCTGCATTATTCGTCGGAGATCAGCGCCGAGCTGAAGTCGCTGTATCGCAAAGCGGCATTTCAATGGATCGACGTGCTGCAGGAGCGGGATCGTCCCGCATTGGAGGAGCAGGCGAAAGCTGTTAACGCCAAGCTGTCCGAATTGGCGGAGGCGGATCGCATCGCGGAAGCAATCGACGAGCTGGAGCGCGAGGAACGCGAGGAGGAGCGGCAGCTGCTGGCGATGCTCCCCGACAACGGAAGCAATAGCGAGCTGAGGCTCCCTGCTCCGGAGGGAATTTCGAGCGAACGGCTGGGGGAAGTGGCGAGCGAAGCGGCGGCAGGGCTGAATGCGGCAGGCGACGCGGCGGAGATCGCAGAAGCCGCCGATGACGCGTCGTTGGAGACGCAGCCGGAGCTTGCCGATGCCCAGCCGACCCGTCTGGGCGCGCCGCAGGGAGCCGCGGAGATGCTGGAGCGCTCCGCGGCGCTGCTGAGCAACATCTCCGCGCTGCGAGGCGTGGCGGACGGCCTGTACGCCAAGGCCGCGAGGTTCCGCGACAAGAGCTTTACGATCGCGCTGTTCGGCGCGTTCAGCGCAGGCAAATCTTCGTTCGCCAATGCGCTGGTCGGCAAGCCGGCTCTGCCGGTGTCGCCGAATCCGACGACGGCGACGATCAACCGGATCGTCGCTCCGACGGAGGAGCATCCGGACGGCACGGCGCTCGTCACGATGAAGACGCCGGAGGAGTTCGCCGAGGACGTCCGGCACTCGCTGGGGCGGATCGGCATCGCCAAGGAGAAGCTGGAAGCGGAGGGTTCCGACGTCGCCAGACTGCTGGCGTTGAAGGATCCGGTCGCGGCGGCCGACCTGCATCCGCGCGGACGTCCGCATCTGGCGTTCCTGACGGCGGCGGCCAAAGGCTGGAGCGAATTCGGTTCGCTGCTTGGTCAGAAGCTGACGGCGGGCGGGGAAGAGTACAGAAGATTTGCCGCCGACGAGCAGGCTTCCTGCTTCGTCGCGTCCATCGATCTGTACGTCGATTCTCCGATTACGCGCAGCGGCGCGGTGCTCGTCGATACGCCGGGGGCGGACTCGATCAACGCCCGCCATACGGGCGTTGCCTTCCAATATATCAAGAACGCGGACGCGGTGCTGTTCGTGACGTATTACAATCACGCCTTCACGGAGGCGGACCGCGAATTTCTTAATCAGCTCGGCAGCGTCAAGGACGTGTTCGAGCTGGACAAAATGTTTTTCGTCATCAATGCCGCCGACCTCGCCTCGTCCGAAACGGAGCTTGAGGCCGTCAAGGAACATGTCGGCGATCAATTGCTTAAGCACGGAATCCGCAAGCCGCGGCTGTTCGCGGTGTCCAGCCTTAACGGCCTGCAAGCGAAGCAGTCGCGCAGCCGCGCGGCGCTGGAAGCGTCCGGGCTGGCCGAGTTCGAGGGAGCCTTCCGGCGCTTCTCCGAGGAGGAGCTGGGCGGCCTGGCGCTGGCGTCGGCCAACAAGGAGCTGGACCGCGTCGACAAGCTGCTGGACAGCTGGCTGCAATCGGCCAACGCCGACGCCGCCACGCGCGAAGCGAAGGCGCAGCGGCTGACGGCGCAGGCGGAGCGCTGGCGCGCGGACGGCGGAGCTTCCGTGCCCGCAGCGGCGGTTCAGCCGCTCAGCCAGGAGGTGGGCGAGCAGCTGTACCATCTGCGTCAGCGGCTGAAGTTCCGCTTTAAGGAGCATTTCCAGATCGCGTTCCACCCGTCGATTCTACAGGACGACGGACGAGATCTCAAAAAGCTGCTGCAATCGTGCGGCGAGGATTTGAAGCGGTCGCTGAACGAGGATTTGCTGCAGGAGCTGAGAGCGGCGGGACTGCGGCTTGAAGGGACGATCGGCGCGCTGGCGGATAAGACGCTGGGCTCGCTGTCCGGGCTTGCGGAGATGGAGCGCGAAGGCTTCGCGCCGGAGCCGGCAGGCAAACCGGTACTGGAGCTGCCGCTTCCCGAAGCGTTCGCGGCGGGTCCAAGCTTCGAGGCCAGACAGCTGTGGAACGCGTTCCGTTCGCCCAAGCATTTCTTCGAGCAGGAAGGCGCAACGGCGCTGCGGAGCGAGCTGGAAGCGAAGCTGCTGGGGACGATCGACGAGGCGCTAGAGACGCTGAAGCGGCAGTGGGAGCAGACGACGGAGCAGGCGCTGCAGACGACCGTTCGCACCGCCGCGTTGGCCTGGTCCGAGCAGTTGGCCGCGTTTGCGCTCAGCATGAGCGAGGCGCTTCGCCAACCGGGCGAAGAACGTTATTTGCAGGATTTGCGGGAGCAGTGGCAGAAAATCAGGTTGTAATGAGGATAATCGGCCCTTTTTCATCCTTTCGGGGAGGGAAAAGGGCTTTTTCTTTGCTTGCCTGCGTTTTCCTTTGTTTAATGGACCAACAAGGGGAAGTAAGGTATGAAAAGCGACCATATCGAAGATATCCGACGATTACCCGTCAATGTCTGCGGGAGCTTCCGCCGCAAGCGCGAATAGCGCGGAATAACGCTGTTGCCGGGGGTGTGGGATTCGGCTAAACTGCCGTAGAAAGCAGCGAGGGGAGGACCATTTTTGGATATTTTTCGCGCATTAAAGGCCTATTATTGGAAAGACAAAGGCTTCCTGTGGGGATCGATAGCCGGACTTGCGATCGCGACATCGCTAGGACTGATTTATCCCCTGCTGCTCAGGACGCTCATCGACGATATGATCGTTCCTGGTAAATTCGAAGGCGTGCTTGGGCTCACGCTGACGGCGGTAGGGATCATTTTCGTCAAAGCCGCATTCCAGTATGTACACGGTTTCAGCGGCGGACGGCTTGGCAACCGAATCGCGTATCGGCTTCGCAACGCCTGCTACGAGAAGCTTCAGCAGCTGTCCTTCTCCTACTACGATATGGCCAGAACGGGCGATCTGATGTCGCGGCTGACGGCCGATATCGAAGGCGTGCGGATGTTTATCGGCTTCGGGTTTGCGCAGCTGCTCAATACGGCGCTGCTGCTCGTATTCGGGTTCGCGATGATGTTTTTTATCGACTGGCCGCTTACGCTGCTTATTCTTGTCTTTATCCCGGTGCTCGGCTTTGTGGCGATTCGTTTCGAGCAGGCCATCCATCCGGTGTTCCGCTCGATCCGATCCGCGGTGGGCCGTCTGACGACACGTGTGCAGGAAAACATTACCGGAGTCAGAACGGTCAAATCGTTCGCCCGGGAGCCGTTCGAAATTAACAAGTTTGTCAAAGAAAACGTAGATTACCGCGACAATCACCTGTCGCTTGCGGACGTATGGGCGAAATACTTCCCGATGATGGAGTTTATCGCCAATCTCAGCGTCGTTACGCTGCTGCTGGCAGGCGGCTGGCGAGTGATCGCCGGCACGATGACGCTGGGCGAGCTGGTCGCGATTACGGGAATGCTCGGCTTCGTCGTTGCGCCGCTCTGGACGCTGGGCTTTCAGATCAACGGCTACACACAGTCCAAGGCGTCCGGAGAACGGCTGCTGGAGCTGCTGTATCAGCCGATCGCGGTCAAAAATCGCGAGCAAAGCCTCGTGCTCGATGACGCGGCGGTCAAGGGCCATATTCGCTTCAATGATGTGAGCTTTCGCTATACGAGCCGCACCGATCTGCCTTCC
>PJUD01000841.1_pt1 | contig 12165 bp, 3 predicted proteins | sample 1512341 | NCBI WGS metagenome assembly PJUD01 (sample SAMN08177675, study PRJNA422409) | Feces metagenome, whole genome shotgun sequencing project. | isolation source: Chicken feces (3) enriched on wood chips: beechwood xylan treatment | host: Gallus gallus | place: USA: Madison | collected 2015-01-15 | reverse complement strand
TTTGGACTTTTGAAAAACTCAAAAAGAATTTTCTATGAGTATAAAAATACTGGCTTTGATGTTTAGAGTTTGTCAGCTTAGAATAATAGATTTATACTGTTAACCTATTTTAAGCAATCTTTTTTATTCTGTCGCCTCTTGTATGAGGACTTGTTTGGTAGTTTCCGAAGAGTATTGTGTATGAGTTTATGTTGAAAAATGGAGAACAATCTCTCTGAAAGCGATTGAAAGTTTAATGATTTCTTTCAGGTGGTTTAATCTAAATGTAATACGAAGATTTAGGACCATCCTTCGTGTTGTGAAGAAACTCTATTTTTGCAAGTCAAAGGGTGATGAGTTTGGCTGAATTGATGTTAAAAAAAGAAATTATGAAAGTATGAAGGAATGAAAAAAATGATATAAGGAAGAAATGAAGAAAATGGAGAGGTTTCAAAAATAAAAAGAGAAGTTAGTTAAACGAGAATTAAAATTTTTTGAATAAATGAAACATTGTGGAAATCTTTTAATTTTTTAATCAATTCAAAGTTTTCCTTTTCATTAACTTTCCTACTAAATACACCTTGAGGCATTTTTTCGTTGTAAAGATCAAGATGAAGAGTCCAAAAAATAAAAATCCAAATTAAGGGGTGATTCTCTATGAGACAAGAGACTTCATCGCTAAAATGGAAAATGTTATAAGGGTTTTTTTGAAGTTTGAGTTTTTGACTGAAAGGCCAAAGTAATAATTTGGTTTTTGAAACTCGGATTTTTTGAATTAAAACTGATTGAACAACTCTTATCGCACTTGGCCAATTGTTTAAACTTATTGAAATTCTTTGGAGTTCTGCTGAAATCATGCATTTATAAATTTTTTGAAGATGAGAAACATGAATTTTGAGAATCTGATCGATAAAAATAACAGAAAAATGGAATTAAATGGAAGACAAAATGATGTGTTCAAAGGATTTTTTGAAAATATCTTGAAGGTATTGATTATTATTTTTGGCTTAAAGTAAGAGCGGGACGAATAGGAAAAAAATTATAAAAATTGGTTGTTTTGATCGGTTTGCCTAAATATATTAGATTGACTTTAGATTAAACCAAAAATTGTGTGTTGATGGTGACTTCTAATAAAATCTGTTTGGATCTTTCTTTTTACCATGAACTTAAATATTTAACTTTGGATATTGAACTTCCAGATCCTACTTTTAATATTCAATCATCTTCATTTTGAATTCATTCTTTCTGTTATTTGTTTGTCAAAGGATTTTTTGCTTGATGGCTTTCTGTGTCTTTTGGTCTTAATCCAAACCATATTGCCTCGATAGGACATAATTTGAGATCTATAGGGACAGAATTTCATCCGACGTCAGTGGGATGATGATTTACGTATGGACATTTAAATTTACAAGTTTATACAATATAAAAAAATTAGAAAATACATGAGGAAGCTAAAATGAGAAACAATTGAATCAAAAAAACAAAATAAAGATGGATTTTTGAGAAGATCTTTCAAGAATTCTGTAAAAAGAAGAAATGAAAGAAATGTTTTAAGTGGAAAGATTTGCATACATTCTTTCTTTTTATTATAAACGGTTGAAATTTTATATTTTAATTAGTTTTGGTTGCATACAAAAGCCAACTCTTTGGAAAAGATTTTCTCGAAGACCAGTACTTCTGTATCTCTTCAGTATCAGTAGAAGCCAGTGAGGAGGTTGAATTGAGGTTGGATTTTGAATTAGACTGTCTAAAGGAATTTTTTCCAGATATATTTTCTGGCAAAAAGTGGGATAGGCTGAATAAATTTGGCCCAGTTTTTGAAAACAAAGGAGGCATGAGGATTTATTTTTCAAGTGAGGGATCAAAAGCGAAAGATATGAAGATTTATTCTGATGAACTCTCGAGAGACAATCCAACTTGTTTGTAAGAAAAAAGAAGAAATTTTTGTTCTCGAAATTTTAAGAGTAATTGACATAACATTTTAAAGAAGAGATTTAACCATTGAGATGGTAAAATGCTGCCTTATTGGATGGAGAAATTATAAAATTGCTAGAGAGTGGATCTCATCAGATAAGAGTATTTTTTTGGTAAGAGGAAGATAAAAATAATATATTTGTCATTTTAAAGTTAAAAGAGTTAAAATTAAGCAAATTTTAACAGATTGATGTTTTAAGAGGAAAGTTTTTCCTATTATCTTTGTCAATCCCTGAAGGCGAAAAATCAAAAAAGAATGAAAAATCAAGCAAAATTCGAATGATTTATTTTCTCGAGATGTTTAATGAAATATTTCAAAAAACAACTGAATCTTTTTTAAAACATAAAATTTTTCAAAATTTTGTTTTCTGAGATTCAAAGATATTGACTGAAAATCGAAGGGTGTTCTTGGGAAATGAGAAGTTCATGAAGAGGGTTAGAATAGAGAACTCTAAAAATCAGGAAAACCCCTGAAAACCTTTGGAGAATCAATGAGCTTTTGGGGATTTCTCACATTTTTGTGATATATTTTCTTCATTTAAATTTTGATACGATGAAAAGATATAAAAAAACATCTTTCGATGGCAAAATTCCAAACAGAAAATATTTTCAGAATTTTTTTTGGAAAATCTTGAAAAAATATTTTTCATTATGATCTGTATGACAAAATCAATTTTATTAAAATTCTTTATATAGGGAATCACTTTCATAATTTTTTCAGCTGTTTTATGAAAGAAGATTTAGAGATTATTTTCAGATTTATTCGAGCTAATTCGAATGTGTACTTCATAAAAATATCCAATAAAGATAAAATTCAAAAAAGTCTTGTTCCCATTGGATACATACGAAAGGAGAACATCACATAGAGTACCAAGTAGATCACATTGCTAAATTTTAAACTGTCATTTTCCTGACAATGTTTCTCACCTTGAATCAGACTACTAATCCCCTAATTTTAGTTAAAAGTTATTGATCATTTAATTTTCATAAATGTTAGAGTATCTCCAAAAGAAGTATTGAAATTTATCAAAATATTTTTACCTTGAGAGTCATAAAGCTGTGAGGGTTCGGAGTTGAGACCTTATAAATTTATAAAAAATTTGATGAGGAGTTTCTGAAGTCATAGATAGGACTTTTACGAAATAAGAAGGTAATATCAAGGATTTGTTTGAAAATGAAGATAAATTAATAATTTAGGTGATTTTTCGTCAAGACTGACAAGAGCAAGATTTTAATGAAACGTAAAAATAAAAAGAAACGCTATCAATTTAGGATGCCTATCATTGGAATTGAGACAATTTTTCTTTTCTTTGTTCAAGATTGAGAAAAGAGCGACTCCTGGGCTTGAGAAGAATGATTGAAAGAAATGAATTTGATCAGGAAAATTAATGTTGAAAAAATGAAATTTAAAAATTGAAAATATTCACCTGATTAATTTGTAAGAGTTTGATTCCTTTTATATTTTTAGAGCATGTAATTTTATCAAAGTTTTTGAGGAGCTAAAATGTGTCTATTTTGCTGGAAAGAATATGAGGTTGGAGATGGGGATATTATTCAGAAAACGTCTCATCCATCTCAAAAATTCATACTAATGAATTGAATTGGGGATTACCAATTCGCCTAAATCCTACAAAGGTCAGATTAATATATTTGGCTTTTGAAATTTTTCTTCATAGGAACTCATACTCCACTCAGAAAATTTGTGGCTCTCAAGAAAATATTGTTAGAGTCTCATTCATAACAAGAGATTCTTCAAGACTTTGAGATAATAAGAGATCATAAAATAAATTGCTTTCACTTTATGTTTGTTTGAATCTTTTGAATCTCATCAGACAGTTAGAAAAATGTTTAAATTTATTTGGAGCTTTCTTTTTATCTCGTTTGAAGTTCAACAGGAAGACTTTTTGGGTCTGGATGAAAAAGATTGGTATTTCTCTTAGAACCAAAGATAAAAACTCATTTTTGAAAATTTCTGGTTGTTGATAATTTTATTGATATTCAATTTTTTATCATGAAAAAAAAACTCACAGTTTGGTAGGTTTGGTAGGTTTCGTTGATATACCTTGTCTGTTTGTTTTAGATTCAAGCAATATTTAGATTCAATGAATGATTTGAGAGGAAAGAAGATTAATCTTCGTAATTGAATTACTCGCCTTTCAGATCTAAATCAAACTCTTTGTCCAAAAAAAGAATTTTCCTAATTCGGACAAGATACAATTTCTAGGCGATAATTTAGCCTTCTTCTTTCAAGTATACCAACTTCATGGTAAACCTCCACGAACTTTGAGCAGTACGGAAGTTGAACTCAAAATTTTTGAGAAGGTCTGAAGTAACGAAAATTTTTGAAAAAAATTTGACGAGATCTAATTTTAGTTTACTCTGAAATTTTTTTGGGCTTTGTTTTTTGAAATTTTTGTTTGCAAAAAAACACATCAGATTCTATGAACTGGCAAAGGTCGTGGATTGGAGAGAACTATTCGACGTTTGGATGCGCCGAAGAGGAAGCAGAGGGGGATGTTCGAGAAAGTATATGAAAAAGGCGGTATTTATTTATACTACAAAGTCAGATTAATAAATTCGCCAGAATTTTTGGTCAAGCAAACAAGAACCATAATTTCGAAATAACGAAATTTTCTAAAAAGTCTTGAATTAGATCAGCTAAATTTAGACATTTTTTGCTTTTTCCATCCTTTATATAGCACCTCACTCGCTATTCAATATAATAATTATCTTAAAAAGATGTCTTCTAATATTGATCAAAGACAGATAGAAATCTCTGTCAATGAAACGCGACAAGGGCAAGAAACAGCCCAGGAATCTGGTTCAAATTCTAATTCTTCATCAGGCTCCAAACCCCCACAAAAAGTTCCATCTCACACTTCTGGAGCCACAGTTTTATCAGGGTATCCAGTTGACCCAAAGAAGGATGAAAACAATCCAAAATTCAAGTCCAAGATTGATCGAATCAACTTTTTGACTCGTATCTTTTTCATCTTTGTGTTCCCTTTGCTCTGGAGAGGTTGGAAAAGAAATCGAAAGCAAGAGCCAATGAAGGAAGAAGACTTTATTACTTTTCCTTATAAAAAGAGAGCTGATGTTTTAGAAAACCGTTTCATGGAGAATATGAAGCAACAAAAGAAGAAGAATCCAAACAAGCCAGCTAGCACTGCATGGGCAGTTGCATGGACAGTGAAGTGGACCTTTTTGAGATCTGTGTTTGCGCAAACCTGCTTTGGGTTTTTGAGAGTGTTTTCTGCTTGGGTTGCTCACAAAATCATCGAAGCTTACCTGGATCCACGTTATGCAAAGACTCATTCTTTCTGGTGGGTCGCTATTTTAGCAGGAGTGTTACTTTTCGCCTGGGTTTTTGAGCATCATTGGAATCATATTCAAACTTGCTTGTGTGCTTATGTCCGTTCTGGAATTATTAGCATGCTTTATTCCAAAATCACAAAGCTTTCCATGTATTCAATCATTAAGATATCTCCAGGAAAATTAGTGAATATCGCTGCTAACGATGTGAATGTATTTGAGATGTTTGGAGTGTATTTCCCTGCTATTATCTCTGGCTGGCTTATCATGATTGCCGCTGCAGCTTTATTGTGGCATTATTTTGGAGTTTGTTGCTTGTTGGGTATTGGATATATGGTGGCTGTTACTCCAATCACTGCCATTATAGCTGGTATTTCAACCAAGCCTCGTCAGGAGAAAAATATGGTGACAGATGAGAGAGTAAGAAAGACAAGTGAAGCTCTTGAAGGTATCAGATTATTGAAGATGTACACTTGGGAAATGAAGTTTAAGGATATTATATCTGAATTAAGAAAAAAGGATGTGAAATTAATGAGAAAAGTCTTGTACCTTGGAGATGTGCTGGCTCGTGGATTGGCTTGGAGCTCACACTATATGGGAGCTTTCTTGATGTTTATGTTGTACGATGTGACTGGTGGCACTTTACAGATCGGTGAAGTCTTTTCTGCCTACTTTATTCTGGGCTTTATCAGATTCTACTTTGTGTACTTCGTCTCCAATGCTTTCAATTTTGTTGCTGAAACAAGACTTTTGTTCAAAAGATTGGATGTGATTATGGACACTCCAGAAATGGAGGCTGTGGTTTTTGAAGCTCCCAAAGATCCCCAAAATGCTATTGAGTTCGACAATTACACTGCTTATTGGGCAATGGAACATCTTGTTAAAGATGGCCCTGATATGAAAAAGAATATTAGCGCAACTGCTTTTGATCCCAGCAAGTTTGATACATCAGAATTGAGACCTGTTTTGAGAGATATGAATCTCAAGATAAAGAAAGGAACTGTAAATGCAGTGATCGGAAGTGTTGGAGCAAGCAAGACTTCCTTTTTGCTTTCATTCACAGGAGAAATTCCCAAGACAACAGGTGCCTTGAGATACAAAGGAAAGATCGCCTATGTTGAACAAGAGCCAACAATTTTTGCAGGCAACTTCAGAGAGAGTATTCTTTTTGGAAATGAATACAATGAGGAATTTTACAAGAAGGTCATCAAAGCTTGTAATTTGGAAAGCGATTTGAAATTATTCCCCAACGGTGATATGTCAATTGTCGGAGAAAGAGGTAACAATTTGTCAGGAGGTCAAAAGGCGCGTTTGGCATTGGCAAGAGCAGTTTATGCTAATGCAGACATTTACCTTCTTGATGATCCTCTCAGTGCTGTTGATGCTAAAGTCGCGAAGAGTATTTACAACGAAGCAATCACAGGGTTATTAAAAGATAAGACTGTTATTTTGGTCACTCATCAAGTTCATTTTGTGAGAGGATTAGAAAATATTATTGTTATCCAAGATGGAAAAGTTGCTGGTACTGGTTCTTTTGATGAGCTCCAGGGACAAGGTGTTGATGTTAATAAAATTTTCAGTGTTGAAAAAGATGAAAATAAGACCAATGAAAAGGAGAGTGCGAATATGAATGTGGCAACAACAAAGTCAGAAGAAAAGCCTGCTGAGGCTCAAACACAAGGAAATCCCCCAAAGAAGGAAGAAGATGAAGGCGAAGGACCAAATACAAATTCAGATGTAGATCCATATGCTGGTAAAGTGAACTTAAAGACTTATGGAAGACTTTTTAAACAGGCTGGACTGCTTTTTATGTTGGCATTGGTTTGTATTTACATCATGTTGCAGTTTGGAGATGTGGCTTTCGGAAGATGTTTGGGAGCATGGACCTCAGGAGAATTTAGTTTGGGTACTGCCTTGGGAGCTTTGGGAGGAATAGCAGGATATATGATTTTGATCTATCAAGTCAAAAACATGTCTTTTACTTTTGGATTTTTGAACGCCTCAAGAAAATATCACAAGACAATGCTCAATAAAATTATCAGAAGTCCTGTTGTTTTCTTTGATCTCAACCCTGTCGGTAGAATTTTGAACAGATTCTCCAACGATATTGGTGTCCTCGATAAGTTTGTTCCTCATGTTGGTCTTGACGTCTTTGATATTATGGCCACTGTTTCAAGTGTGTTTATCACCCTTTCCATTGTCGATCCTGTTTTGATTGCCCCAATTGCAGGAGCTCTTGTGATCATCAGCATTTTGATCTTCTTCTACTATCCAACAATCAAACTAACCAAGGGGTATGATCTGGCAAGCAGAGGTCCTCTCTATGCTTTATTGTCTTCAAGTATTTCTGGTATCACGATTATCCGTACATATGGACAAGCCGATCATTTGAAGGAGAGATTCACCAAGATGCTTTACACAAATACCAAGGCAAACATCAATTTTATTCTTTCTTCAAGAATTCTTGGGTTCTGCGTCGATCTGACTTATAATCTTACGGCCATTGGTATGATATTTATCACCACTGCTCGCATTAATCCTAATGATACAACTTCGAAATCCGGAGCTCTTGCTGCTTTCACATTGGCTTTGATTTTGAGTTTGACTGGTATTTTCCAGCACGGTGTCAGACAATTCTGTCAGACAAATGTTTTGATGGCAGCTGCTGCAAGAGTTCAAGCTTATTGTGATCTTCCTTCTGAAGCCGCATTGACTTGTCCAGGAGATCAAGCTTTGGTACAAAAGAAATGGCCAAATTCAGGAGATATTGATTTTAACAAAGTTTACATGAAGTACAGATCTGACACTCCTTTTGTGATTCAGGATTTGAATCTTCATGCAGACAGTGGACAAAAGATTGGATGTGTGGGAAGAACAGGAGCAGGAAAATCGACGATTATCAACTTGCTGTTTAGGTTACAAGAAATTGATCGTAGTGGAGATCATGTTAATGGTAGCTTTATTAAAGTTGATCATACAGATACACAACCATTGGGATTACATTTATTGAGAGGAAATATCTCAATTATCCCACAAAGTCCTTTTATTTTTACTGGAACTGTGAGACAAAATGTGGATCCCATGAAAGAGTTTACTGATGAACAAATTTGGGACGCTTTAGAGCAAGTCAGACTCAAACAGCATGTATCAAGATTGGTGAATAAATTGGATACGAATATGAGCAATGTTTCTGCCGTATTTTCAGTCGGACAAAAACAATTGGTTTGCTTAGCAAGAGCCTTATTGAAGCCAAGGAAGATTTTAGTATTGGATGAAGCCACAGCAAATATGGATACAGAGACTGATACATTTATCCAAGATAAGATTATGGAGAAATTCAGCGATTCTACAGTGTTTACAATTGCTCATCGTTTGGCGACTATCGCTCATTATGATAAGGTTTTGGTGTTGGATAAAGGAAGGAAAATGGAGTTTGATGCTCCATATAAATTGTTGGTTCAAAATGAAGGTGATGACAGTTTAACAAATCCAACAGGGCATTTCGGATCAATGGTGATGAATACTGGTCCTAAAACTGCCCAACGTATTGTAAATATCTCTAAAAAAGCTTTCGATAAGAAACAACGAGGTGACACTAAAATGCTTCAAAGATACGAATAATTTTAATATGATTGGAATAGTGAAAGTTTATGTTCATATATTGTATATATTTTTGTCAGAATATTGATAAATATTAATAAAAAATTATTTTGGTGATCTATAAAAATTCTAATTGACTATTGAGAAATTACTTTGGTTGCTTTTTAGAGGGAATAAAATCACAATTTGTTTGTTTAATAAAAACCAAATTTGTTGACAATACAATAATCTTCAAGAAGAGAAAAATTATTTGAATAAAAATCGGCCTTTTGAGACTTGATATCGTTAGTTTTCCCGTCAAAGAAATAAGGGCACTCTCAGGCCTTTACATTCCTGGACTCAGTTAATTTCAACCAATTCATTAAAGATTGTATTTCATATCCACAGAAAATAGTCTTGAAATAGGAAGCTTTATTTTTTTATTCAAAGAAACGTTGAAACACCCCCAAGCAAGCTTTTCAAAAATTTTCTCATGTTTCTTCGGCTCTTTATCTTTCTCACCATCTTCTCTTTCTCTTCTTGCTATTATTACTCTCCTGATATTACCAGCTCTAACAGTAACAATGAATTCTCTGCTTCTAAGTCTAATCCTTGAAATTATAGACAGATACATTTGGGATTTATGGGATGGAACAGTAGATATTAATGGCAATGCTCAAGATTGGATATATTCAGATATTTTATCTTCTGCTACATCATTAACAACCTCTTCTTGTAATGGAGGGACAGTATTTGGAGGACCTGACATATTTCCGAGTCAGACAACATTACAGAAAACATATTCTGATCTGGCTTCTCACAATTTCGTTTACTATTCAATCGACGTTCTCGCAATAGACAATTGGCAATCTTCAGACAAGTTTTCTGTTATTATTGATGGAACAACTGTATCTACATGGACTCCATCAATATATATGGATACTTATGGAAGTCAATCTGTATGTGGAGGATCAAGTGACGATCTTGTCATGACAATTGTTGGGAAAAGATCTCATTCAAAAAGCAGCTTGACTCTGAAACTCAGTTTTGACATCCAAAGTCAAGAAAAAACGGGCGCAAGTTTTGCAATTTATAATGCCGTATTTTCTTTTCCCATAGTAAATATCACTGATACTGCCACAACAAATATTTGTTTCCCTGATGGTTGTCTTATTGGAAAAATTCTCGTTCCAACTAGTTCCTACCTAGATACGACTTCTTTGGAGCAAGAATCATGTGATTCTAGTTGCTCTGAATGTTTCAATAAAGGATCAAATCAATGCTATAAATGTGCTGAAAGCAAATATTCTTTTGATGGAGCAAATTGTATAGCTTGTCCTCAAAATTGCTTCCAATGTTCCAGCCCTACAACCTGTACCCGTTGTTTGGCTGATTATGTATTGGATTCTGATGGGAGCTGCAAGGCTAGTTGCTCAGCCTCCGATGACATAGAAATGGGAAATAGTCTTGGAACAAAAGTCTGCACTGAGGCGCCTTGTTCATCTTCAGAATATATTCGCTGGGACTATACTTGCCAAAGTTCATGTGATAGCCCGCCATATACTCAAAGATCATCGAATTCTTTGCTGTATTGTGAGTATCCATGCTCTTATCTCCAATATTTGTATGACAATGGAAGTTGTATTTATTCGTGCTCTTTTCCTTATACAAAAAGAGTTGATTCAGGAACGAAATACTGCGAAGTTCCCTGTGGAGCATCAGAGTTTGTCTATGAAGATGGATCGTGTGAAGCAACTTGCCCTTATTATATGCTGACTGTTGAATATCCTCAAGATAATATCACAATGTGCTTGACGCCAAGCTTGGATGAAGAAGAGATGAAAGAAGTTGAAAATTTGGTTCGCATTGGGAATATTGGAAAGAAAATGACGAGTGTCATGACGAAAATAGCGAGTATAATTTCTCCTTCAAATCCTACGTACATCACAAGTGGATTGTTTTTTCAAATGATGAGCTATACTCGGTTTATGAATATTACTCACTCTGAAAAGTTAGAAGTTTATCTGGCTTCTCAAGACCAAAGAGCTGATATTATCTTTCCAAATGCTGGCTTTCTTGATGATCTTGCAGAACATTTTTCGAACAAGCCATTGCCGTATATGTTTACCAAATATGGAATTCAGTTGAGTTTCATGGTGAATTATGCTAATGGTTTGTTTTTATTATTGGTTTATTTGGGAGCTGTATTTTTGCTGTTTGGCTTGTGTTCGTTGGCAAAAGTCTTGAGAAATATCCCCTACCTTCGTTCTTTTTTGAGAATGAGCAAGGTGATTATGCTGAATTATTTTATTGGACAAGTGTATATGAGGTATGGAGAGATTGTGTTTTATTCAGGAATCTCTTTTCGATTTATTGCTTTGAATGATGGGAATACAACATTAAGTTTTTTGGTTGCTATATGCTGTGTTTTCACTGGAGTTTTATTATTTTGTGCTCATTTTTATTTCATTCATCAATACAAGAAAAGACCAAAAGGGAGCAGTCTGATTGAATTTACGCAAGAAAATCAAGGGACACAAATATTTTTTGGAAATTTCAAAGAAACTTCGGGGACAACACAGGCATTTCTCCTGTTTGCGATTCTGAGAATAACGCTATTCAGTTCAATATTGGCTTTATTATTTGATTATCCAATGTTTCAGATTTATTTGATCACTTCAATAAATGTGATATTTTTGGGATTTGTTTTAGTCAAAAGATCATTTCTCTCTCTTGTTGAATTTATTCAACAGTTAATTTTCGAATTGAGTCTTTTGAGTATCAATTCCAGCTTTCTTGTCTTGGCTATTTTTGATTCTAAAGAAGATCCCTTTTCATCAGCTGCATGGAGGGCAAGTGAAGGAATTCTTTATTTAAGTATTGCTGCTAGCTTTTTCCCTGTGCTATTTTTGACGTTAAAGGGATGTGAAGTGTGGTGGATTTGGAATCGAAAATCAAATCAAGAAGTGACCAAAAGGGTTAAAGTTTATGATGAAACAACAACTATCGAAATGAGTAAAAAATCCTCTGTTATCGAAGAAATGAAGAGCTCAGAATTAGAAAAGCCAGAAGAAAAATCTGAAATCATTTTCAGAGGAATAAATAATGTCGAAGAAGAAATCCCAGAAAAGCTTGAAAAAGTTGAAGAGGAACCAGAAGAAGAACCGGAAGAACTCGAAGAGAACGAGATTATAGAAGAGAAAGAAAAGAGAAGTATAGAGATGAGCAAGACTGAATTGAGTTTTTTGAGTCATCTCGATCTCGATAGATCAGCAATAAGACAGACCGGAAATGAGACAGAAAGAGAATTGTTAAGTCACA
>PJUD01000838.1_pt1 | contig 12235 bp, 10 predicted proteins | sample 1512341 | NCBI WGS metagenome assembly PJUD01 (sample SAMN08177675, study PRJNA422409) | Feces metagenome, whole genome shotgun sequencing project. | isolation source: Chicken feces (3) enriched on wood chips: beechwood xylan treatment | host: Gallus gallus | place: USA: Madison | collected 2015-01-15 | reverse complement strand
CTGGTCGATCCGTTCCCCGACCGTCTGGCGGATATGGCGCTGTACGGCCTCGACCGACGGCAGGCTCACGCGCTGAATACGGATGTAGCCTCCGCCTCCGCGTTTGCTTTCCACGTAGTAGCCCTTCTCAAGCGTGAACCTCGTGCTGATTACATAATTGATCTGCGACGGCACGCAGGAGAATCTGTCGGCCAGCTCGCTCCGCTGAATTTCAATAGCGCCTGCCTGGCTGTTCTCCAGACTCTGCTTAAGGTAGTGTTCGATAAGATCGGAAATATTACGCAACGTCCAACCTCCTTTCTTCGATCCAAGCCGGCATAACCGGTTAGTCAATGAGGGGTGGATCTGACTTTGACTTTCTTTGACTATAACTTTATTATACGCCGCTTTTTGAAAAATGCAACTTCGCATGCACGATATTCGGATGCTGCGGAAAAAGCAAAAAAAGCTGCCCGGATTCACGAGGCCGCATCGCCTCCCGGACAGCCATGCTTTTATCCGCTTCGCCCCGGTTCTGGACCGTTCCTTCGCTTCTCCAGCCGCTCCCGGATCTTCTCGCCAACCGCTTCCGGGGAAAAAAATGTCCGGATCGTTCTCTGTCCGTTGCTGGCGATCCGCCGTCTCCATTCCTCGTCGTACACCGCTTTCCACATGAGATGGACGGCATGCTCCTGATCGGGCTCCGCCCATTGCTGGTGCGCCTTATACGGGCCGTAGTGGGTGCCGATCCGGGTCAGACGATAGCGCACCGCGCCGGAGTTCGTCTCGTCCATAAAATCCGCGTTGCCCGACCAATGCGTTCCGATGACCGGTTTGCCGAGATACATCGCTTCGGCCAGAGGCAGGCCGAAGCCTTCGGAGCGATGCAGCGCAATGTAGCAATCCGCGCAGGCAAGCAGAGCGTTGGCTTCGGAGCGGCTGAGCACCCGATCGACGATCCGCACGTTCGGCAGTCCCTCCGCCTCCTCCCGCAGATTGTCGACCTCCGCCTGCTGCGGGTTGTTCATTTTGATAACCAGCCCGGCTTGCATACCGTACCGTTCGACAGCTAAGCGATAAGCCTTCAGAACGGCCGACGGATTTTTGCGCGAAGAATAGCTGTAAGTATCGTACATGCATAGGAACAGAAACTTTTTCTCCGGCAGGCCGAACGATTTCCGCTGGACGTCTTGGGGAACCTCCACTCGAATGCCATGAGGGACAACATAAATGGGAACGGGGGATTTGCGCGCCACGCTGTCCCGGACGAAGGCCGAAGGAACCCATACTTCGTCCAAATGAAGAAAGCCTTCGGCGTATTCGTCGGGAAACTCCGGAAGCTCCCAGTGCCAGTAACCGATGTTCGTTCTTCCTCCGAACCATTCCTCCCCAAGCTCCGAATAGGCGAGCGGCATCCGATCGGCATTGATGTGAAACAGATTGACGGGGTAGAGCGGCGCGTCGATCTCGGCCGAGCTCCAGGACAAATCCCGATCGCGCGAAATATTGCCGCCCGAGTAGTTCAGAATGCCGAACGGAATACCCGCTGCGCTCAGCGCCTTGGCCGCCAGTCTGCAGGACTCGCCGATCCCCATCTCATATCTCGCGTATCCGATCAGATTGACGCCAGGCAACATACCGCCCCCTCCTAAGCGTAGATCATGGAATCGATCACCGGATGCCAGACAATCGGGTCCATGCCGTATTCGATCGGAACGAACTGCCTGGCCCAGGTCATCAATCCCTGCCGGTCCGCTCCGTGAGCGGCGGGAAACAGCCTTTGCAGGTCGACCCGAGTCTCGTAAATTTCCTTCAGCAAATTTGGCATCGGAGCGGCGACGCTCGCCGGAGCGAACAGCCAGCGGTAGAATCCGTTCGGAGTCAGCGTGTGGAAAGGGTTGCCGAACGTCGATGGCGCTCCGAGCTTCCGATACAGCTTGCGGGCGACTGTCGGAATTACGACGCCGTTATCGAAGTAATTGTAGGTATAGCGGCTGCCTGCCGTTGTCGGATAGCCGTTCGCGATCAGGCGAGAGACGTAGGCGTTGAACAGCCCGTGCAAATGCGGAGCATCCGTCCATTGGTGACGGCTCTGATGCTTCGAGATGCGGGAAAGATCCGGAGTCAGACCGCTGAAATGGTAGAAGATCAACGGCTTCCCGTATATCTCGTACATCCCGTTGCGCCAAAGGATCGGCCGTTCGTGAAGATTCCAATAGGCGGCATTGTATGCCGGGTCCTTCAAAATATGAACGCCCTCGAACAGAGCCGGCGCGAAGTCCATCCATTTCTGATCGACGTGATAGCCTTGGGCGGGCTCCATCAGACATTCCCTTGTCAGCCTGTCTTTCCACCAGCGCAGCATCTTGAACGTTTCGTCCGTACCGTGCAAAGCGATAAAGCCGAGATTGTATACTCCCGCCTGCAGCAGCTCCGCCTCGCCGGGCTTATGCCGGTCGGATGGAAGAGGCGTCAAAATATGCGGAGTCAGTATGATCGCATGCTGCGGCAGCAGTCGGAACAGATCGTCCATCCGGTGCGTAATAAGAATGTCGGGGTCTGCGTACACGATCGATTCCAGTCCCCGCTTAAGCAGCAAGTATTCGAGAAAGAACGGTTTTACCGCCGTATTGAACTCCGTAATGTCATACTGGAATCGCATATCGGGCCAAATCGGCAGACCGATCTCGGGCAGACGCACCCATTCGAACGGCTCTTCGCGATGCGGAATCGGCCCATCGTCCTCATCCGCCAGCAAAACGTACACTTTACCCGTCGGATGCTGCTCAAGGAACGATTGCGCAAGCGTTCGGGCAAACGCGACATAATTTTTAGAGACGATCGTGCACAGATTATCCATTAGTCCTCTCCTTCCTTCAAGGCTGCGAGCGCCAGTATTGAAGGAGGTCCTGCATCGTCCGTTCGAACGGAATTTCCGGCTTCCATCCTGTCGCTTCGTTAAATTTACGGTAATCCCCGAGCAGGATTTGCACGTCCGAAGGGCGCAGGCGGCTCGGATCGGTCTGGACTTCGATGTCAACATTGCTAAAGCTTAGCAGCGTATTCAGCATCTCGGCGATTGTATAACAGGTTCCAGACGCAATATTATAGTTTTCGCCCGGCTGCCCCTTCTCCAAAGCCAGCCAATAGCCGCGGACAACGTCGCGCACGTCGGTGAAATCGCGTTTGGCTTCCAAATTGCCGACATGTATGACGGGCGCTTTCCGGCCCTGCTCGATATCGACGATCTGTTTGGCGAAATTGGACGTTACGAAGTTTTCCCCGCGGCGGGGACCGGTATGGTTAAACGTAATCGTTCGAACGACGTGCAATCCGTAGCTTCTAAAATATTGATAGCCCAAATAGTCCTGCGCCACTTTACTGATCGCGTAAGGGCTCAGCGGACGAAGCGGGTTCGTTTCCCGAATCGGCGTCTCCTCCGGCTCCACTTGACCGTACTCTTCGCTTGAGCAAGCGATCTGGATTTTCGCCGGCAACTCAAACCTGCGTACGGCTTCGAACAGATTAACCTGACCCGCGACATTGTTATGAATCGTATCGATCGGCGAATTCCACGACGTCGGCACGAAGCTCTGCGCAGCAAGATGGAAAATAAGCTCCGGCTTCTCCTGGCCGATCAGAGTTTCTACCGAGAACGGATCGCGCAGCTCGCACTCCGCGAGACGAATGTCCTTCCGCAAATGAGAGATGTGGTCCATGCGGCTCCGGTTGCGAATCGTTCCGACCACTTCAACGCCCTGGCGCAGCAGAAATTCCGCCATATGACTACCCACGAAACCCGATATGCCGGTCACGAGCGCTTTCATCAACCGACGCCTCCCCCCTGTTTTTCCACGTGCTGAACGATCGATTTTAGCTTTTGCTCCATCGACTTATGGCAGATCAATACGCCTTCCGCGGTCGAGACGATAATCAGGTCTTCCGCTCCTATTACGATCGTCTTGCGACCTTCGGAGAAAATAATGCTGTGGCTCGAATCGAACGCATGGACGGAGCCGTGCAAAATATTGCCGTTCGAGTCCGCCTCCTCCTCCCGGATTCTCTCCAGCGAAGCCCAGCTTCCCATGTCCTCCCACTCATAGCGGAACGGCAGCGTAAACAGATTGTCCGCCTTTTCCAACACGGCGTAATCAACCGATATTTTCGGCAGGCTGGCGTACACCTTTTCCGTATGCTGACCTGCTTGCGAAAGCGCGTTCCAGATGGTCGGCTGGTGCTTCTCCATCGCCTCCGCGATCGTAGACGGCCGCCATACGATTATGCCGCTGTTCCAGAACACGTCCGGCTTGGCCGCTAATTGGCGGGCCGTCTCCAAGTCCGGTTTCTCGATGAACGCGATGACCCGCCGCTCGCCCTCGGAGCCTTTTCCCCCGGCGGTTTGAATATAACCGTAATTCGTCTCGGGACGAACCGGGACGATGCCCAGCGTCACGATGGCGCTGGAGGCGTCGGCGATCGCCTCCGCTTTGCAGAACGCTTCATACAGTGCGAGAATATTGGGGATATGCTGATCGGACGGCATCATGACGAGCGTCTCATTGTCTTCCTGCCGAAGAAAATGCAGCGCCGACAACGCCACGCACGGCCCCGTATCCCGCTGCACAGGCTCCAAAATAAGCCGACTCTCGTTCAATTCGGGCAGTTGCTCCAGAACGAGTGACCGATATAACTCCGCGGTGACGACATAGATCTGCTTCGGAGGGACGATTCGGGCCAAACGGCGGTACGTCAACTGGAGCATCGTCTCCTCCGAGGTCAACGCGAGAAACTGCTTGGGCCGATCCTCCACGCTTCTCGGCCATAGACGGCTGCCTTTGCCGCCTGCCATTATGACGATTTTCATTTGTCTGTCCCCTTCGCTGATATCAACGGAATCCGATCCCGGCGGATCGACCGCTGCAAATACACGGTTTATTGTATGGATCGCCCGCCCTGACGGCATGGACGATTAACTACCGCGCCGCAAAATGGTCCATCCGCCCTGCTCCGTCGCCTACGAGCGGAACCCCGTTACCGCATGCCCAACAGCTGCTTGATCCTGCTTCCGACAACGGAAGGGGAATATTCGAAATGAACGTCGAAAGCCGCCTTTCTGCTGATTTTCTCCCGCTTAGCCCTGTCCTCGTACAATTCCCGCATCGCCCCACCTACGCGATCGGGCCGAATGTCGGCCCACATATGGCTGTAGTAATATTCCGGACGTTCGGACTGCAGCTTGGCGTCGACCGGCACCAACTCCTTCTCCGGCTCGATCAGCACGCTGTTGTCCTCATTCATAAATTCCGTGTATCCGCCCCAGTTCAGACCGATCGCCGGCTTGCCGAGCGCCATCATTTCCATCGCGGGCATCCCCCAGCCGGCCCGGTCCACGGACACGTAAGCGTCGCAGCTTAAATACAGATCGATCAGCTCCTGCTCGCCGAACGGTTCGACGATAACGAAAATTTGTGAGAACAGCCGATCTGCGGGAACGTAAGTGCGAATAACCGCCATGACGTCCTCCGGTTTATAGCCGCTGTGCACATAAACCTTCAGCACGAGCGAGACGTCCTCCGTCCGTTCGAATTCCCTGCAGAACGAATAGATCAGCAAATCCACGCCTTTGCGAAAATCGAATCCGAACACATAAAGGAACGAGAAATTCCTGAGCGGAGGAGAGAAGACGACCCGGTTATACGGCCTACCCGGGTAAAAGCGCGTCACGTCGATCGGATAAGGAACGACCCGCAGCTTGGAGGCATCGACACCGCTTCGCGAAAACGTATCGTAGTTAAACTTTGAAGGCACCCAAACTTCATCTAATTGGTTGCACAGACGCGGCCAATCGACCGGGACGCGGTCGGTCTCGAACAACGTGACCCCGATCGTTCCCGTAACCCTTACGCTGGGGCGATGCATATGGAAATGAGCCGGAACCCCGTGCTGGACGCAGACCGGTCGGTCTCCGATGTTGCCCGTAGACAGCCGCTCCAGCCAGTTTACCGTCTCTTCCCCAATTTCCGTATTATGCCGGGTGGCCATACTCGGAGCGATATAGACGGGAATATCCGCCGCCTCCAGCGCCCGCAAGTAGTTTCGCGATACGTTCCCGTAACCGCCCATATCGTACACCGGGCCGACCCAGTAAACTCCCGTACAGGTCACTTAAACACCGCCTCTCTTTCATTGCCACTCCTTTTCGTCAGTATATGAACGCTTAAGCGGGGTTGCTTCGCCCTCGCCGCCCTTAACGCGTCCTGTACCGACATTTGTCCATGCACAATAACGTTAGCCGCATATACTTCATTACTGGTGTGAATTATCTACCCCGTTAAGGAAGGAGTGCGCCCTATGGGAATTGCCGACCTGGAGCTATTCAACTATTTTCTATGCGACCGGGAGCCGCTTCCCTACAATCAGCTCCCCTACGGCAATTGTTCCGAACGTACGATAGAAATTCCGATCGCAATCCGTTTTCTTCGCCAGATGGAAGCAGGGATTCGGGAGCCATATTTGGAGATCGGCAACGTCTTCGCCAACTACTTGTCGTTGCTCGATCCGCATCCCGAGCTGAAAAACCGCATCGTCCTGGACAAATTCGAGGAAGCTCCCGGCGTGCTGAACGAAGATCTTATGGACTATACGCGCAAGCATTCTCTGATTCTCTGCCTCTCTACGGTAGAGCATATCGGCCAGCATGCGTACGGAGAGCAGAAATCGGGCGATCGCGAAGCCCCGCTCCTCGCCCTTCGTCACTTGTATAATTTGCTGGAGCCGGGCGGCTCCGCGCTCGTTACCGTGCCTTTCGGCAAACTGATGGACATGGGGTGGCTCATCCAGTTCAGCGACGAGTACCTCAGGCTGCTGACCGACAGCTACGGCGTCCCCGCCGAAGCGCTGGAGATCTCCTATTTCCGTAAGCTCGATATGGATATGCACCTGAACAATCCCAAGCAGTGCTGGATTCAATGCGAGAAGGAGGAACTTGCGGAGGCGCGTTTCGACAGCCCCTTCATGTTCGCCAACGGCATCGCAGTCATTCATATGAGGAAGATCGGGCGCGATGTCGCTTCCGCTCCGCTGGCCCACGAGCCATTGAGCTTCTTGTCCGCCCCGACCGTCTCGAGCGTCTATTTCATTCCTTTTGTCCGACCGGCGGGCTTCGACAAGGACGGCTATTTTCCTGCGGTTCGTCCCGGCTATATTTTCTATGGCCCTTCGCTAACGTTGGCCCCCAAAAACTATGTTCTGCAAGCCTCGTTCGAAATCGACGGTCCGGGCGAGTTTACGTTGGAGATGACTTCGAATCAAGGACGACGCCTTCTTTGGAGCCGCAGTATCCTTCGCAGCGAACAGTTATCCGCGCCGATTGTAATCGAGCGAGAAGAACAACAAGCGGAAATCCGTCTCTATCAGCACAATTCCGCACAATGTCGAATCAGAGTACCCTTGCTCATCCTGACAGAGGCGTAAACGAATTTAGGAGGAATTGAATTGTTCGATCTGACCAGACCTTACGTCTATGTAGGGGATCATACGATATTGACCAATTTAAACGCCGGTCCCGCCATGTTTCTGGATTTGCGGGACCCCGTCTGCATGGCGATCTATCTTACCGGTCAGTGGGAGAGCTGGCTGACGGGCACCTTCCTCTCCGTTGTCAGGCCGGGAATGATCGTTCTGGATATCGGCTCGCACAGCGGCTATTTTACGCTTCTGGCCGCCAAGCAGGTCGGTCCTACGGGGTATGTGCATGCGTTCGAGCCTAACCCGTTCCACCATCGCAATTTGATCAAGAGCGCCGCCCTCAACGGATACGCCCATGTGCTGCTTCACCGCGTGATGGTCTCGGATAAGAACGGCGAGGAAGTCATTGAGACGAATGGAGACGGAGGTTCCAGCATTGTCTATCCTCAGTTGGCCCCGCTCATCAAACCTACTAAAACCAAGGTGCGCAAAGCTGTCCTGAAGGAGCTGATCGTTCCCCATACGAAAGTTGACGTTATCAAGATCGATATCGACGGCGGCGAGCCGTATATTATGGACAGTCTGTTCGAAGTAATCGACGCGAGCGGACGGATGGTGATCTTCATGGAGTACTTGCCATTTCTGTGGGGCGGAATCGATCCTGTTCCTATCATGCAGAGGTTTTACGATAAAGGCTTTGCGATCTTTAACGTGGCAATGAACGGATCGGGCATGAAGCCTGTTACGATACACGAGCTTGCCGCACATACCGGTCACTTGCATTGGGATTTGATCATGGTGCGCAACTAAAGTCCGAATCGAAAGAGCGAGGTGCATGCGTCTTTGCGAAGCAATCGGGAAACGGCTTCCCGGCTGCCTTCGGAGACGCATGCACCTCGTCTTTTGTTACGGCTTCTCGATAATCAGACCGATCGATGTCGAGACATATTGACCGAGCAGAAGCCGAAGATGAACGGGATTGCTATAGGGGGGAAGATCGACATAAGATTCGAACGGTCCGGTGCCCGCCGTATAATCGACCGTTACGAGATAACCTTCGCCTCTAAGCTCCGCAACCATCGCTTCGATATCCTGATGGCGGAAAATGACTAGCACGGGCGCTTCCAGCGTAGCTACGTTAGACGTCAGATTGTACTCGGTTGTATGAACGGCGACTCCTCCGGGACGAAGGCATTTCATCTGATTAACGATAAACCGTTTGCCGTGCTCGATCGATCCCAGATGCTCGAAGCTGCAGGAGGACCACGTAAAATCGAATTGGCCCGTGTATTTGGGATGGATATTGTTCATATCGGCGCTTTCGTAAGAAACCAGCTGCTGGAATTGGTGCGGATCGCACAGCCCCTTTTCATTGAGATCGGCGAGGCCGACAGCATGTTGATTCGTATCCACCCAGCCTTGAGCTTTGGCGAGGTCTACGTCCAGATCCGTAGCTACGATCTCCGCTCCCTGCGAAGCGAACGCAGCAGCAAGCGGCTCCTTGCCCACTCCGAAGCCAAGCCCGCGCCTGAACGGCATCAGCTTGCCGCGTTCGCGCAGCGCTTCGTAAATATAACACCATTCCCACAGCTTGCGGTGAAACCTCATCGGTTCGTTCAGCTTGACGCAAGCGTCGACAAACCAGGTCTGCGAGAAATCCGTCTCGCGGCACAATTGCGATTGAAGCATCGCACGTCCTCCTTCATTACGTTGTTCGGATTTGCGGGACGCCTCCCGGACCTTCCTGAATTCGCCATAGCACCGTCGGATTTTCGCCTAAGGAACTGCTCAGCTCTATCGCCTCCTGCAGCGCTTCCGAGAAAGTCGTCATCGTGCGGAGCTCGCCTATCCAGGCCGAGGCGCGGGCAGATAGAGCTTCTCTGTCCTCCTTGTCGCGATACAATCGACGCATCGCTGACAGCAAGGCATTTTCTACATCGTCTCCCGGTTGAATTTTTATCGCCGCATCATCGGGCACGAACCGGCAGAAATCCGCGTCGTACATGATCGTTGGAATGCCCAATGCGATCAGTTCATTTACGATATCCGACAAAGCGTAGGCCTGCGGATCGCTCAGTTCGATTGCGGCATGCGCTTTAGCGAGCTGTCTTCTGTACTGCTTATACTGGTGGACGATCTTGAGATGAACGTGCTTCTCCAGCCCAAGCTCGGTCACCAGATCCGGTACCCCTTCGGGAAGCATGGACTCGTCGCCGGACAACAACGTATAGCTGACATTCGAGCAGCCCTCGTCGACCAGCCTTCTCAAGCAGCGAAGAATTAAACGATATGATGTTTCGCTTCGCTCCGCGCAGACCGTCACGAAGCGGATTTGCGAACGGCTGCCGGGTCTGCCGGCCGCGGTGGAGATTGCGGGCGGAGGGGCATCGATAACCGTGCGATACTTCTCCTGCAGAAGCCGTTCCCTTGTGTTCCGGTCATCGACAATAATGGCCTTGGCATGCTCCAAATAGTACCGATTGAGCGGTACGGCGGAACGGGGCGCCGCCCCTCCAAGTATGGCGTCCATCCAGTTCGGCGCAAGCGATCCGAACTCCTTGGCCAGTACCCGGTAATACGCATGCAGATCGTTGCGTTTAATCGTAAGCCTCCAGGTCAGCTCATGCAGATTGCTGCCGTGCAAGACGACGATACCGGGAATATGCGCCATCTCGGTCAGATAGGGGGCGATAAACGAAAAGCGTTCCCCATTGCCGATCTCGTAGACGACAAAATCGTATTTACCTTTGCGACTCTCGAAATCGGTATGAACGTAAACCGCAATCGGGCTGTCCTCCGTCCTCTCTTCCCCTACCCGGTCGTCCAGCAGCCGTTCGACGAACACGTCGACTTCCCCCCGGTTCGTTAAATAAGGCACGGTGTAGTAAAGCGCCCCGTAGGCTTGCGGATAAAAAGGATGCCGCGATGCGAAAACCGCGATTTTGCGCCGATACACCTTCTCGTAGCCTTCCATCACCTTCTGCGCGACCGAATCCCAGTTGTATTGCCGCGATTGCTGCTGCCCTCGGGCCGCCAGCTCCTGAGCCAACTGCGGATGGGTCAACATGTGAACGATGCCCTCCGCAATGCTGTCCCGGTTTGCGGGATCGACTTGATAGACCGCATCCCCTCCGATCTCCGCCAGCGAGGAATTGTTGGAGGTCAGCACGGGGGTGCCGCAAGCCATCGCTTCCACGATCGGCAGTCCGAACCCTTCGTACAGCGATGGAAAAGCAAACAACGCAGCTGCCCGGTACAGCTCCACCAGATCTCCGTCCGGAACATAGCCCGTGACGACAATCGAGCCCTCTCCTCCGAGCAGACGGGCATGCTCCAGCATGGCCCGTTTCTCGTCCTCCGAGGAGTTGTAGACGATGACGAGCTGGTAAGCGTTGGACAGAATTCGATTCGCCGAAATGAAGGCTTCGATGAGCCGCGCCAGGTTTTTACGCGGATCGTCGCCTCCCGTGCATAGCACGTAAGGCTTCGCAATGCCGTAACGATATGGCGCCATTGGGATGGCTCCTGCGGGAAGTGGGGTGAATTTGGGATCGTAGCCGCCCATAATGACGCTGATTTTGTCAGCATCCATTCCGGTTAACCTGACGGCATCGGCTTTCGTCGTCTCCGAAATCGCGTAAATAATGTCGCATGAGCGGATCATCTCAATAACCCGCATGTAGATCGGTCTGACAAAATCGTTCATGTACTGATGCTCCAGCACAAGCGGGATGACATCGTACAGCGTGGCTGCAACGCGAGTGTAGCCGAACCATGCCTTGTTCAGCATCGTATCGCTGTAAGCCTGAAACAGATTCGCCGGCAGGTGGAAAAGATTGAACGGACTCGTCATATGGTACACGTCGATACGGTTGCGATACAGAAACTGCTGCAGCTGGTCCTTCAGATATTCCGCGCCTTTGCTCACGTCCGGGTAGAAATAATAGTAGGAGTGCCCCGTTTCCTGCTGCAAAATGGCCTCGATCATATTTTGCGAATAGCGACCGATCCCCCTCTTCATCGCCTCCGTCTTGGCGAAAAACATATCGAACGCAATATTCATCTGAACAGATTCACCACCGTTCGCAGACGTCTTCATCTTACACATGGTTATCGTATGTTTCCTCGGCAAGAGGGGATGGGCAAGCGCGGGGCATTCAGAAAAAAAGGGCGGGCTTTGAGGCGACAACTTCGCGGGGGAACGTTTTTTCTGCGACGATCTCATTCACGTAGAGGTATGTGCCCCATGGTGGGACATCCGTAAAGCAAGTAACGCCAATTTCCTGAAAGATTATTTTCTGAAAGATCATCGATTGCCTCTTACGGTCTCACAGACCGTCCCTCGGGCAAATTCGAGGGATTTGCTCCTTCTTAAGGTCTCACAGACCGTTACGCAGGTGGATTCGGGGGATTCGCTCCTTCTTACGGTCTCGCAGACCGTTACGCGGGTGGATTCGGGGGATTTGCTCCTTCTTACGGTCTCACAGACCGTTACGCAGGTGGATTCAGGGGATTCGCTCCTTCTTACGGTCTCACAGACCGTTACGCGGGTGGATTCGGGGGATTCGGTTGCCAAAAGGAAGGGTTTGCTCAAAAAAATCGCCTATTAGCGCTTTCGCACCATATAAACACAAAAAAACACCCGATTAAGGGTGTTTCTCTTGTCTATCCAGCCCTGGTCGTCGACTTCGTCGACTGCTCGGGCATGCATCCAGCCTGGCGACGTCCTACTCTCCCAGGACCCTGCGGTCCAAGTACCATCGGCGCTGGAGGGCTTAACGGTCGTGTT
>PJUD01000837.1_pt1 | contig 12242 bp, 7 predicted proteins | sample 1512341 | NCBI WGS metagenome assembly PJUD01 (sample SAMN08177675, study PRJNA422409) | Feces metagenome, whole genome shotgun sequencing project. | isolation source: Chicken feces (3) enriched on wood chips: beechwood xylan treatment | host: Gallus gallus | place: USA: Madison | collected 2015-01-15 | reverse complement strand
TTCGTGGCGGTGAACTGCGGCGCCATTCCCGAAACCCTGATGGAAGCCGAGTTCTTCGGCTACCGCAAGGGCGCCTTCACCGGCGCGGCCGAAGAGCGCGACGGCTTCTTCCAGGCCGCCAACGGCGGCACCCTGATGCTGGACGAAGTGGCCGACCTGCCGCTGCCGATGCAGGTCAAGCTGCTGCGCGCCATCCAGGAGCGGCGCGTGCGCAAGATCGGCGCCACCACGGAAGAGCCGGTGGACGTACGCATCATCAGCGCCACCCACCAGGACCTGGCGAAATGCGTGGAGCAGGGCAGGTTCAGGCAGGACTTGTTCTACCGCCTGAACGTGATCGAACTGTCGCTGCCGCCGCTGCGCGAACGCATCGACGACCTGGCGCCGCTGGTGGACGCGATCCTGGAGCGCCTGGCCGGGCCGGGCCAGGCTTCGCTCGGACCGGGCGTGCTCGATGCGCTGCGTGCCTACTCCTTCCCGGGGAATATCCGCGAACTCGAAAACGTGCTGGAGCGGGCGCTGGCCTTTGCCAACGACGGCGTGATCGAAGTGGGCGACCTGTCGCTCAAGGCGGCGCGGCCAGGCGACGCGCTGCGGCGCGAACCGGCCGCGAGCGCGCCGGCGCCCATGCCGGCGCCCACGCCCTTGCCGGAACCGGCGCCGACGCCTGCGCCTGCCCCGGTGGAGGCGGCGCCCGCATCCGCCATGCTGGGCCCCAACGGCCTGCCCGCCAACCTGCCCGAGTACCTGAGCCAGGTCGAGCGCGACATCATCGGACGCGCCCTGCAGCAAACCCAGTTCAACCGTACCCAGGCGGCGAGCCTGCTCGGCATCAGCGTGCGCCAGCTGCGCTACCAGATGCAGAAGCTGGAGATCTGCGCGCCGGACGACCATGCGTGAGTCTCCTGCAAAAGCGCTAGCCGGCATGTCATCGTGTTGTCTTTTCGCCAGTGCAAAATGCACAAGAACGATGCGCCGCGCATGCAGCTGATTAAGCCTTGGGCAGCGTTCCGGAACAGGGTTAGTGCTCACTCACCGCATACCGCCCGTCGTTCTTGCCCTATGGGCTTGTCAAGCCGGCGCACCAAAAAAAACAAAAAAAATTACGGGCTTCGTCACTTGCCCTGACCTAGGTCAGGCACTACAATTAGTCTCATATCAAGTTCGAACACTAGATATAGTGGTAGTGGATCAGAAGAAACTAGATTCACGTTCGACTTGAAGCTTGCTCCGCAAGCTACTGAATTAACAACGATTTCTACCCTGCCGCATCGATCTCATCCTTGGTTGCCAGTGAGGAGTTCCAGCTGGCGGGGTATCGCTTTGCTTAAAATTTTGTCCGGTTGACAAGTCCGGCTCAAGACAACAACGGCAAATCCGCTGCTCACTGGAGGCTCAATGCAAACAGCACAAGACATTTCGATCAATCCGCACGTCACCCCGGGCGCGTCGGCCACCGCCACGCCCGCAGAAATCGTCGCACGTGGTGACTACCGGGTTATCCGCCGCAACGGCGCCGTGGTCGCTTTCGAGCCGCACAAGATCTCGGTCGCGATGACCAAGGCCTTCCTCGCCGTCGCCGGCGGGCAGGGCGCCGCGTCGGCTCGCATCCGTGAGCTGGTCGAGCAGCTGACCAACAACGTGGTGGCCGCCCTGGTGCGTCGCCAGCCGAACGGCGGCACCTTCCACATCGAAGACGTGCAGGACCAGGTCGAACTGTCGCTGATGCGCTCGGGCGAGCATGACGTCGCCCGCGAATACGTGCTGTACCGCGCCAAGCGCATGGAAGAGCGCAAGGCCGCCAAGGAAGCCGCCGGCGGTACCCCGGTCGCCGCGCCGCAGATCCATGTGGTCGACGGCGGCGAGCGCCGTCCGCTGGACGTGGGCGACGTCCACGCCCTCGTGAACGCGGCCTGCTCGGGCCTGGAAAAGCACGTCGACGCCGACGCCATCGTCGCCGAGACCCTGAAGAACCTGTACGACGGCGTGCCGGTCGAGGAGCTGCACAAGTCGGCCATCCTGGCCGCCCGCGCCCTGATGGAAACCGACCCGGCCTACAGCCAGGTCACCGCGCGCATCCTGCTGCACACCATCCGCAAGGAAGTCTTCGGTCATGAAGTGCCGCAAGCCGGCGCCGCTGCCGAGTACATCACCTACTTCCCGCAGTACGTCGCCAAGGGCATCCAGAACGAACTGCTGGACGAAGAGCTGGGCAAGTACGACCTCGAGCGCCTGGCCAAGGCCATCGTTGCCGACCGCGACCTGCAGTTCGGCTACATCGGCCTGCAGACCCTGTACGACCGCTACTTCCTGCACGTGCGCGAAACCCGCATCGAGATGCCGCAGGCCTTCTACATGCGCGTCGCGATGGGCCTGGCCCTGCGCGAAGCCGACCGCGAAGCGCGCGCCATCGAGTTCTACAACCTGCTGTCGTCGTTCGACTTCATGAGCTCGACCCCGACCCTGTTCAACTCGGGCACCCGCCGCTCGCAGCTGTCCTCGTGCTACCTGACCACCGTCGGCGACGACCTGGAAGGCATCTACGACGCCATCAAGGAAAACGCGCTGCTGTCGAAGTTCGCCGGCGGCCTGGGCAACGACTGGACCCCGGTCCGCGCACTGGGCTCGCGCATCAAGGGCACCAACGGCAAGTCGCAGGGCGTGGTCCCGTTCCTGAAAGTGGTCAACGACACCGCCGTGGCGGTGAACCAGGGCGGCAAGCGCAAGGGCGCGGTCTGCGCCTACCTGGAAACCTGGCACATGGACATCGAGGAATTCCTCGACCTGCGCAAGAACACCGGCGACGACCGCCGCCGCACCCACGACATGAACACCGCGAACTGGATTCCCGACCTGTTCATGAAGCGCGTGATGGAGAAGGGCCACTGGAGCCTGTTCTCGCCGAGCGAAACCCCGGACCTGCACGACAAGGTCGGCAAGGCCTTCGAAGAAGCCTACGTCGCCTATGAAGCCAAGGCTGCACGCGGCGAAATGACCGTGTACAAGAAGGTCGAAGCCCTCGACCTGTGGCGCAAGATGCTGTCGATGCTGTTCGAGACCGGCCACCCGTGGATCACCTTCAAGGATCCGTGCAACATCCGCTCGCCGCAGCAGCACGTCGGCGTGGTGCACTCGTCGAACCTGTGCACCGAGATCACCCTGAACACCAGCGCCGACGAGATCGCCGTCTGCAACCTGGGCTCGGTGAACCTGCCGCAGCACATGAAGGGCGAGGGCCTGGACCACGCCAAGCTGCAGAAGACCATCCGCACCGCGATGCGCATGCTGGACAACGTCATCGACATCAACTATTACGCCGTGGACAAGGCGCGCAACTCGAACCTGCGCCACCGCCCGGTGGGCATGGGCATCATGGGCCACCAGGACTGCCTGCACATGATGCGCGTGCCGTTCGCCTCGGACAAGGCCGTGGAGTTCGCCGACAAGTCGATGGAAGCCGTCTGCTACTACGCCTACCTGGCCTCGACCGAGCTGGCCGAGGAGCGCGGCCGCTACGAGACCTACGAAGGTTCGCTGTGGGACCGCGGCATCCTGCCGCAGGATTCGATCAAGCTGCTGGCGGAAGAACGCGGCGGCTACCTGGAGCAGGACACCAGCGAATCGATGGACTGGACCGTGGTGCGCGAGCGCATCAAGCAGTTCGGCATGCGTAACTCGAACTGCGTGGCGATCGCCCCGACCGCGACCATCTCGAACATCATCGGCGTGTCGGCCTGCATCGAGCCGACCTTCCAGAACCTGTACGTGAAGTCGAACCTGTCGGGCGAGTTCACCGAGATCAACTCCTACCTGGTGCGCGACCTGAAGGCGCGCGACCTGTGGGACGAAGTGATGATCGCCGACCTGAAGTACTTCGACGGTTCGCTTTCCAAGATCGACCGCGTGCCGCAAGACTTGCGCGACATCTACGCCACCGCGTTCGAAGTCGAGCCGAAGTGGCTGGTGGAAGCCGCCTCGCGCCGCCAGAAGTGGATCGACCAGGCCCAGTCGCTGAACATCTACATGGCCGGCGCCTCGGGCAAGAAGCTGGACGAGACCTATAAACTGGCCTGGCTGCGCGGCCTGAAGACCACCTACTACCTGCGCACCATCGCGGCGACGCACATGGAGAAGTCGACCACCCGTACCGGCGCCCTGAACGCTGTGCCGGTCTCGGGCGGCCTGGTGGCCGGCCACGCCGCTCCGGCAGCGAATGGTCCGGTGGCAGCAAGCCCCGCGGCACCGGCGGCTGCAAGCGCGGAAGTGGTGGAAGGCGCCGCCTGCTACCTGCGTCCGGGCGACGCCGGCTTCGACGAGTGCGAAGCCTGCCAATAATCAAATAAGGTGTAAGCCAGCATGAGCGCTGGCTTACACCGTTAACCTCAAGACCGTCGTTCCGGCGTAGGCCGGAACCCAATTTCGCTGGCACATCGCCAGCAATTGCGTTCCCCACGCACCGACGATCACACGAACATTTAACGGCCCCACCAATCGAGGAGGCCACGAAAGAAGGAATAACACCATGCTCTCTTGGGACGACGAACCGACTACCTCACCAGCCCCGCGCGCAGCGCAAGCCGCCGGCGAAGCCGCACCTGCCGCCGCCGAAGTCGCCAAGCGCGTCAACGCCGACGACAAGCGCATCATCAACGGCCAGACCGACGTGAACCAGCTGGTGCCGTTCAAGTACAAGTGGGCATGGGACAAGTACCTGGCCGGCTGCGCGAACCACTGGATGCCGCAGGAAGTGAACATGCAGCGCGACATCGAGCTGTGGAAGAGCCCGAACGGCCTGTCGGAAGACGAGCGCCGCCTGGTCAAGCGCAACCTCGGCTTCTTCGTCACCGCCGACTCGCTGGCCGCCAACAACATCGTGCTGGGCACCTACCGCCACATCACGGCGCCGGAATGCCGCCAGTACCTGCTGCGCCAGGCCTTCGAAGAGGCGATCCACACCCACGCCTACCAGTACATCGTCGAGTCGCTGGGCCTGGACGAGCGCGAGATCTTCAACGCCTACAACGAGATCGCGTCGATCCACGACAAGGACCAGTTCCTGATCCCGTTCATTAACGTCCTGACCGACCCTGACTTCAAGACCGGCACCCTGGAAAACGACCAGAAGCTGCTGAAGTCGATCATCGTGTTCGCCTGCCTGATGGAAGGCCTGTTCTTCTACGTCGGCTTCACCCAGATCCTGGCGCTGGGCCGCCAGAACAAGATGACCGGCGCCGCCGAGCAGTACCAGTACATCCTGCGCGACGAGTCGATGCACGTGAACTTCGGCATCGACCTGATCAACACGATCAAGATGGAAAACCCGCAGCTGTGGACCCCGGCCTTCCGCGAAGAGCTCAAGGCCCTGTTCCTGCAGGCCGTCGAACTCGAGTACCGCTACGCCGAAGACACCATGCCGCGCGGCGTGCTGGGCCTGAACGCCCCGATGTTCAAGGGCTACCTGCGCTTCATCGCCAACCGCCGCGCCGTGCAGATCGGCCTGGATCCGCTGTTCCCGAACGAAGAGAACCCGTTCCCGTGGATGAGCGAGATGATCGACCTGAAGAAGGAACGTAACTTCTTCGAGACGCGCGTGACCGAGTACCAGACCGGCGGTGCGCTGAGCTGGGACTGATCTCCCGCATCGGACTCATGAAACCCGGCTGCCGGCAACGGCAGCCGGGTTTTTTCATGCCCGGGTCCGGAGCTGTGCTAACTTTGCGTTCCTGATCGCAGTCATCACCATGAGAGGACAAGCCCAGCCATGCGCCCGGAACAAGCCGACGAACTGCTCCAGACCTTGAGAACCCGCTTCGACAAGAACATGCACCGCCACGCGGGAGTTGATTGGTCCAAGGTAGAGGCAAGACTCGCAGACCATCCCACCGCGCTGGATGCGCTGGCGCAGATGGAAGCGACCGGCGGCGAGCCGGACGTCGTCGGCATGGGCGAGGGTAATGGCAGCATCGTCTTCTGCGACTGCTCCCCGGAATCGCCGGCAGGCCGCCGCAGCATCTGCTACGACCGCGCCGCTTTAGATGCGCGCAAGGAAAACAAGCCGCGCAGCAGCGCGGAAGAGGTGGCAGCCAGCATGGGCATCGCGCTGCTGACCGAAGAACAGTACCGCCACCTGCAGACGCTGGGCGAATTCGACCGCAAGACCTCGAGCTGGATCGCGACGCCCATGGACGTGCGCAAGCTGGGCGGCGCGCTGTTCTGCGACCGCCGCTACGGCCGGGTGTTCGTCTACCACAACGGCGCCGAGTCCTATTACGCTGCGCGCGGCTTTCGCGGCCTGCTGATCGTGTGAGGAATTAGCGCCGCGCCTGCGCCACCAGCGCCAGCAAGTCCGGCGCCGCCACCGGCTTGACCAGGTGATGGTCGAATCCCGCCGCCATGGCGTTCCGCCGGTCCTGCTCCTGTCCGTAGCCCGTCAAGGCGATCAGGGTCGCCTTCGACGTCTCCGGCAGCGCCCGCAAGCGGCGCGCCAGCTCGTTCCCATCCATCCCCGGCAGCCCGATATCGAGGATGCACACCTCGGGCAGCCAGGTCCGAGCCCGCTCGAGCGCCTGCTGCGGGCCGTATTCGACCATGACGACGTGTCCCGCCGCCTCCAGGCACATGCCCAGCATCTGGGCCGCATCGACATTGTCGTCGACCACCAGCACGCGCCGCGCGGCGGACGGTGCAAGCGGCGCGGCCTCACCCTGCGCAGCCTCCGGCACATCCGCCTCGGCAGCGCGCGGCAGGGTCACGACGAAACGGCTGCCCCGGCCCGGGCCGTCGCTGTGGCAGGCGACGCCGCCGCCGTGCAGCTCCACCAGGCTTTTCACCAGGGCCAGGCCGATGCCGAGGCCGCCCTGCGAGCGGTCGGGACTGCGGTCGGCCTGGGCGAACAGGTCGAAGATGCGCGCCTGCAGTTCCTGGGCGATGCCGATGCCGTTGTCCGCCACTTCCAGGACCACCTCCGATGCGCTCGCTCCCATCCTCACTTCGATGCGGCCTTCCGCCGGCGTATACTTGGCCGCGTTGCCCAGCAGGTTGCTCAGCACCTGCACCAGGCGCTTGTGGTCGCCCAGCACCTGGGCGGCGTCAAAAGCCAGTTCCACCACCAGGCGGTGGCGCTTCGCTTCCATCAGGGGGCGGGTCTGCTCGACGGCGTCGGCGATGACCTGCTTCACGTCGAGCCGCGCCTGTTGCAGCTCCACCAGGCCGCGCGTGACGCGCGAGACGTCCAGCAGGTCGTCCACCAGGCCGGTCATGTGCCGGACCTGGCGCGAGATGATCTGGCTGGTGCGGCGGCGCTGCTCGGGCGCCAGGTCGCGCGACGCCAGCAGGTCGGCGGCCGCGCGGATCGGCGCCATCGGGTTGCGCAGTTCGTGCGCCAGCATCGCCAGGAATTCGTCCTTGCGGCGGTCGGCCTCGTGCAGGGCTTCCTCGGCGTGCTTGCGCTTGGTGATGTCGATGCAGACCGCGAGGATGCTGTCCGAGCCGTTTCTTCCCGGAGCACGGATCAGGCTCACCGTGTTGTTGACCCACACGCTGCTGCCGTCCGGGCGCAGGTAGCGCTTTTCGATCTCGAACGGCTCGCCGGTCGCGACGGTGCGCTTGAACAGCGGCAGGTTCAGCGCCAGGTCGTCCGGATGGGTGATCTCCTGCATCGGTGTCCCGAGCAGCGCTTCGTGCGTGCGCCCCACGATGTCGCAAAAACGCTCGTTGATCTTCACGATGCGGCCTTGCAGGTCGGTTTCGCAGATGCCGGCGGCGGTCTGCCCGAACACCGACTGCAGATGGGCCTCGCTCTTGCGCAGCGCATCCTCGGTGCGCCGGCGCTCGGTCAGGTCGACGAAGGTGCAGACCGCCCCTTGCAGCTGGCCGTCGCGCCAGACCGGGCGGGCGCGGTACTCGACCGGAAAGGCGCTGCCGTCCAGCCGGAAGAACACCTCGTCGTCCACCAGCGCCGGCACGCCGTCGCGCGCGGCGCGGTAGATCGGGCAATCCTCCACGCAGTAATGCGCGCCGTCCGGGTGCGCGTGGTGGATCACGCCGTGCAGCTTCCTGCCGATTACCTCGCTCTCGTGTTGAAATCCCAGTATCTTCAGGAAGGCGGCGTTGCACATGATGGTGACGCCCTCGCGGTCCACCGAATAAAAACCTTCCTCGGTGCAGTCGAGCAGCAGGCGCAGGTAGTCGTGGCTGGCGCGCACCCGTTCCTCGGCCGCGCGCAGTTCGATCGCGATGCGGCTGCGCTCGATCGATTCCCACGCGCGGTGGGCGACCGCCTCGAGCAGCCGGACTTCGTGTTCCTGCCAGTGGCGGGGAGTGGCCTGGTGCAGGGCCATGCAGGCCACCCACTGGCCGCCCTTGATGACGGGGACGCAGATCACGGCGCGGATGACGGTATCGCGGTAAGCCTGCAACACGTCGCTTGCGCGTGGGTCGATCTCGCTGTCCTCCACGACATAGGGCAAGCCCTGGCTATTCAGGCGGACGAATTCGGCGCCGAAGGCGGCCGTCGGATAACGCCCGACGATGCTGGGAACGTCCCTGGTGTAGTTGCCGGTGAGGGTGAAGCTGTCCTGGTCTTCGCTGACGTAGGCATAGGCGCAGCGGTCCGCGCCAAGATGCTCGCCGAGCAGGCGCGCGGCGGTCTGGGCAATCTGTTCGGGATCGGTGAGCAGGCGGATCGCGTCGTCGAGTCCGGTGATGAAGCGATAGCGGGCAAGTTCGGCATGCGCCAGGGAGTCCGCATCGGCCGGGGGCATCGGCATTGGTTTCGGCGTTCGTTAATTGCTTGTGATGGGCTCCGCGCGCTGGTGCCGGAGAGGTCGGTGCGCGATTATAGCCCTGACACACTTTACTCAGCGCACGCGGCCGAGTTGCCCTATGATGGCGAACCGTCCAGTTCCGCATTGCTCATAACAGGAGAACGCCTTTGCAAGCCAAGACCCTGGTGCTGCTCGCCAGCCTGGCAGCCGCATCCGCTGCCCACGCCGCACCGTCGACGACGGCCGGCCAGACCACCTTCCAGAACAACTGCGCCAGCTGCCACAGCGTGGACGCCGGCCTGTCCTCGCGCGCCGGCCCGGGCCTGTTCGGCGTCGTCGGGCGCAAGGCGGCCGGCGTCCCCGGCTTCAACTACTCCGCAGCCATGGTGAAAGCCGGCGCCGCCGGCAAGACCTGGACCCGCGAAGAGCTGGACGTTTTCCTGGCTGACCCCGCGAAGAACGTGCCGGGCACCACGATGCCGGTCGGCGTGCCGGACAAGCAGGCCCGCGCCGCGCTGGTCGCCTACCTCGCCAGCCTGCAGGGCGCCGTCACGGCAGCGGCACCCGCGAAGGCGGCTACCCCGGCCGAGCGCCAGGGTTCCTGGGACGACAACCAGCCCGGCCGCATCCACCACATCAAGCTCACCGACCTGCCGCCGCCGTTTGCCACCAGCAGCGCAGGCAACGGCCCGCGCGTCGAGGCGCGTCCGAACGGCAGCATGCCGGTCGTGCCGCAGGGCTTCAAGGTCAGCGTGTTCGCCGTTGATGCCGACAAGCCGCGGGTGGCGCTGCGCGCGCCGAACGGCGACGTCTTCCTGGCGGCCACCGCCAAGGGCGAGATCAAGGTGGCGCGCGCGAAGAACGGCCAGGCCGCCGACAAGGTAGAGGTCTTCGCCACTGGCTTGAGTCGCCCCTACGGCATCGCCTTCTGGCCGTCGGGCGCAAACCCGCAGTACCTGTACGTCGCCAATGTCAATTCGGTGGTGCGTATCCCTTACCGCAACGGCGACCTGAAGGCGCGCGGCGCGGCGGAAGTCATCGTGCCCGAGCTGTCCGACACGAGCGGCGGCCACACCACCCGTACCCTGGCGTTCTCGAAGGACGGCAAGACCATGCTGCTGTCGATCGGCTCGGCCACCAACGTGGCCACCGAAATCGGCCCGCAGCCGCCCGAACCGATCGCGCAGTGGGAAGCCAGGCACGGCGTCGGCGCCAGCTGGGGCGTGGAGACCGACCGCGCCACCGTCATGGCCTTCGACGTGGACGGCAAGAACCGCCGCACCTATGCCACCGGCCTGCGCAACTGCGTCGGCATGCTGGTCTACCCGGGCACGGGCGACGTGATGTGCACCGTGAACGAGCGCGACGCGCTGGGCGACAACCTGCCGCCGGACTACCTGACGCGCGTGAAGCAGGGCGGCTTCTACGGCTGGCCGTGGTACTACATCGGCGACAACGAAGACCCGCGCCTGAAGGGCCAGCGCCCGGACCTGAAGGGCAAGAGCATCGTGCCGGACGTGCTGATCCAGTCGCACTCGGCGCCGCTCGGCATGGTGGTGTACCAGGCGCCGAAGGGCGCGAAGAACGCCTTCCCGAAGGAGTACGAGGGTGACGTGTTCGTGGCCCTGCACGGTTCCTGGAACCGCGGCGTGCGCACCGGCTACAAGGTGGTGCGCGTCTTCATGAAGGACGGCGTGCCGACCGGCCAGTACCAGGACTTCATGAGCGGCATGGTGCTGAGCGACCGCGACGTCTGGGGCCGCCCCGCCGCCGTCGAGGTGGCGCAGGATGGCGCCCTGCTGGTGGTCGACGACGCCGGCGGCACCGTCTGGCGGATCGCCCCGCAGCGCTGAAGCCTCTCTCCTGAAACCCGTCGCGAGACGGGTTTTTTCATTGTTGAGCTCGCTCATCATCCGCCCGGTGTCCCTGCACTAAGGTGAGGAGGATCGACAAGGGAGAGAGCGATGAATGTCAGGGAAACCCCGCGCGCGCCGGCGCACACGGTGGAATGGGAATTCGCCCAGTCCATCTACGCTTCCGTGCTGGCCGACGTGCCCGCTGCACTGTTCCCTTACTGGGCCAGGAGCGCGCACGAGGCCTTTCCCGGCATCCCGCGCGACGCTTCCTTCTATGCCCAGTCGGCCGAAGGCCTGATGATGTTCTTCGATTGCGCGGCCGCAGCGGCCGGGACCTGTGCGCTGCCTTCGCGCGCGGCGGATTCGGTCTGGCATGCGTGGACGCGCCTGGATGCCGCAGGCCTCGACGCTTTTTGCATCCGCCATGTCGGCCGCGCCGTCCCGCGTGTGGAGCACATGCGGGAAGGGGAGTTGGACAGGGCGCTGGCCGTTTGCCTGGTGCAGGCGCGGCGCCGCGCCTCGCAGCCGGCGGCGGGCAGCCACCTCCCGCGGCTGTTCGGGCTGGACGCCCAGCTGGGCATGCCGCGCGGCGCCGGCTACCGCGTCATTGACGGCCTGGTCGCCTGTTCGCCCCTGGACGAGTTGGGCAATCTTGACGCCAAGGTGGAATTCCCCGGCAGCCTGCGGCCCGAGGCCCTGCGTCTTGCGGGCCTGGTGAGCGACGCGGAATATGCCGAGGCCTGCGGCGGCTAGATAAAAGGCCTGAGCGAGATCTTCAGCAGGATGGCGAACTCGTCGAGGTCCATCGCCTTGGCGAGGTAGTTCGAGGCGCCCAGCAGCGAGGCGCGCACGCGGTCCGATTCTACCGGCAGCGAGGTCACCACGACGGCCGGGATGGCTTGCAGGCAGGGGGAGGAGCGGATGTGCTTGAGCACGCCGAAGCCGTCGATCTTCGGCAGCCGCACGTCCAGCAGGATCAGTGCGAACTGTCCGGCGGTGCCGGCCGCTTCCACGCGGCGCAGCAGCACCAGGGCTTCATCGCCGTCATGGACATGGACGACCGGATTGTGAATGCCGGAGCGCCGCAGCGCATGGACAGTCAGCTCCGCGTCCAGGGGACGGTCCTCGATGAGCAGGATATTGTCGGACATAAGCGGACAATTGTAGCGGTGCCAACAAAGCAGCCGCGCACAATTGATGAGATGGGTGAATGCCGAGGCGCGCCGCCGCCACCCTTGCGCCGTCCGACCGGCGTCGCCACTATGATGGGCAGACCGGCCATCTGGTTCCGCAGCTTCGCGGGCGTATTGGCCGCAGGAGACCGCATGCCCGACAGCTTCGCACTGCATTACATCCCCGAATCCTTTTCCGTGGCCGGCCAGAAGCTGATGGGACGGCAGTCGGCCGGCGTCGGCCTGCTGGGGGCGATTGCCCGCGACGCCGGCTTGCGCGAAGTCGGCTGCCTCGCCGCCGACCGCAGCCATGCGGACGCATTCGCAGCCACTCTGCGCGGCGAGGGTTTCGGCGGCGAGGTGGCGTGGATACCGCGATCAAGCCCGCAGGAGCTCGACCGCTTCGGCTGCCTGTACCACCCGGGACCCGGTATCGAGCGCCTGGCCTG
>PJUD01000831.1_pt1 | contig 12289 bp, 13 predicted proteins | sample 1512341 | NCBI WGS metagenome assembly PJUD01 (sample SAMN08177675, study PRJNA422409) | Feces metagenome, whole genome shotgun sequencing project. | isolation source: Chicken feces (3) enriched on wood chips: beechwood xylan treatment | host: Gallus gallus | place: USA: Madison | collected 2015-01-15 | reverse complement strand
ATTATTCATGTTGGATTTTCCTTGTACCAAAGATATTTAAATAAAGACAAATATATAAATCTAAAAAAGGAAATAAGACTGATAATGATTAGATGTTGTTGTAAAGGAGTTTTTTAATTTAATAGGAAAGCGAAAATTTGGTAATTTTTAGAAAGCATAAATAGATAGATAGGGATATATAGTATTTGGTAACCATTACAAAATACTACAACTGACAAGAGATTTTGTCTATGAAAATGCTTGAAGAGTTACAATTGAATTATAGAAATAAAACTGAAGTATTACATACATTTTATAATAATAAGCAAAGAACCAAGTCAAGTCAAGTAAAAGCCTCATTTATTGGTCAAGGGTTGTAAATGATTTGTCCTTGTTTTGTGATTGCCCATTTTTAGAATCAATTTCAAGTGCAATTGAATAATCAGAAATTGCTAAATCTAATTCTCCAATACTAAATAACAAGGAATTAAGAATGAATTCTTTAAAAATAATTTTTTTACTTGTCATAACAACAACCTCTGTTGAAATAAGCATTAGCATTGTTTTTATTTAATGATATCACACTTGTAAAATCTTCAATTGCCTGGGGGGAATTAAGTAAGATTAAAAATTTTCAAAAAATTTTACATTTCTGTAGAGGCCTAATCTTTCGTAGCAAATACCTCTATTATGAAGAGCGTGCATATTTCTAGGATCGATGCTTAAAGCTTTAGTATAATCATCAACTGCATCTCTGTATTTTCCAAGCTTGGCATAACAATAAGCTCTATTATTAAATGTTTTATGGTTTTCTTTGCTATATTGAAGTTCTTTAGTATAACTATCAATTGCTTTCTCAAAATTCTCTAATTTTCTCCACACCAATCTTGAGTAAAAGGATTAGATTAAAAAATCTAAAGAAAATTACCCAATGTTAGAATAGATGATTGGATTTTTATCATCAAGCATTAAAGCTTTATCAAAATCTTCCAAAGCTTCCTTAAGTCTAAAAGAGAAATTAGTTTTGAAAATTCAACAACCCATTTTCGTACTTTCCCATATTTCTAAGACAACAAGCTCTGTTATGAATAAAGACAGGATTTTTAGGTTCAAGATCAATAGCTCTACTAAAATCTGCATAAGCTTCATCATATTTGACAAGTTTATCCCAAACAAGTCCTCTTCCATTGTAAGATGGAGCATATCCTGGATCAATTTGAAGCACTCTGGTGAAGGAAAGTTATTATAACAAAATCAATAAAAAAATCTTACTGTTTAAAGTATTCTAAAGATTTATAGAGATGATCACCACCCATTTTTTCCATCAAAGTTCCAAGATGATGCATAGTATTGATGTTGTTAGGTTGAAGTTTTAAAGCAACTTGATAATCAGTTTCAGCACTTTTCAAATCCCCAAGCTTATCATAGCAGAAAGCTCTGTTGTAATAAGCTTTAAAATGTCCAGCATCGAGTTCGATTGCTCTTGTGTAATCAATAATTGCTTGTTGGAAGTTCTTCTTTTTACGGTAAGCAAATCCTCTGTTGTGATGGAAATCAGCTTTTTTGGGTTCAAGAGAAATGGCGATCGTAAAGTTCTTGATGGCATCATCATATTGATTTTTTCTATCAAGAGATATTCCTCTGTTGTAATAAGCATATGCATTCTTTGGGTCAAGCTTGATGGCCTTTGTGTAATCTTCAATGGCAAGATTAAATTCTCCCATCTTATCATAAGCAAATCCTCTGTTGAATAACGCCTTGAAGTGATTTGGGAACATTTCGATGGCTTTGCTGTAGCAATCGATTGCAAGTGGGAAATCTCCTCTTTTTCTGGCTTCAAATCCTTGTGCATGCAGCCATTCTGCACGGGCTTTGGGATCTTTGGGATCAAGTTGAGGAGACTGGCCTCTCAGTATATTACTCAAATCATTTGAATTGGCAACGTCATATCCCTTTCTGTCTTTCATTCTGAAAGAAGAATTGCTAGAATCTTGTTGATAGCTGATTTCTGAAGAGCAGGAGATGGTATCATCATTCATGGGTTTAGTCATAGATCTTGTGGTTGAATTCATAAAGTTCATTGAGTTGTTGGTTGCACGGAATGGGTCATTAGCCAAGAATTGGGAGTTATCCATTTGAAGGAAGTTGTTGTTTTGGTCAGGGTATAAGAGATCTTCTTCATTTTTATTACTCATCATAGGAATGAAAGGGTTGACATTCTGACTGTAGTTATCATAAGCAGTTTTTGGAGAGTTGAAATATTTATTGTTTGATCCTCCATAGTTGCTCATGATATCTGAGCGGTCACCCTTTGTAGAACTTCTTCTCATCAAGATGAATTTTTTAGAGCCTAATTCTCCATCTTTTTCTAACGCCATGTGGTAATCTTCAATAGCTTTTGCAAAGTCACCCTAATTCGAGTTTCTTGAGAACGAGTGTAGAAAGCAAAATATCTCTTACCTTTCTATTTTGACAAGCACCTCTCGCAAATGCTGCGTTGACATGATTAGGGTCGAGTTCGAGAACTACAGTGAAATCTTCGATACCTTTATCAATTTCACCAAGTTTTTCATAGGCGCAGCCTCTAGTATAATATGCTCCAACGTTTCTTTGATCGATTTCGAGCAAAGTGTTGCAATCACTGATAGCTTCTTGATATTGGCCCTTTTTCATGTATGAAGAGGCTCTAATGAAAAGAGCTTTTCGGTGAGTTGGTTCGATTTCAAGTTTCTTTGAGCAAATATTGATCAGGTTGTCGACATTTATACTCTAAATCAGGATGAGTGTCTGAGGTTTCACGGGGAAATTTTTTAAAGAAAGAAAAACTCTTTGAAAGGAGAAATCAGATTCAAGTCGAGTGCAAATACCGCTCTTGCTTTGATCTGAAAAATCGTTTCTGTTTCAAAGAGAGGAAGTGAGAGAGTCTCATCTCTTTCATAGGTTGAAAAAGGAAAAGTTTTTTTACTTGTCTAAATGAAACATTCGCCCTTGAATAATTGAGTTGTTTTTCGGCAGAGTTGTTGAGAGTCAGGAAAGACATGCTAGTATTCATATTACTCGGATTCATTGCGTAATCTTGTGAATATTCAGCCGTAGGTGTCTTTCGAAGCGAATCAAGCTTCTGGGTAGTTGTTCCAAATCCACCATAATTTCCAGCTCTATTTGGGGACATCATGTAGGAATTGCTTCGAACGGAGTCGTTCATAGGTGCTAAATATTCATTTCAGGTATGCTAGAAGCTGATTCTTACGATTATTAGCGTTTTCGTCTGTATATGTCGAAAGCTGATCGTCAACAGAAAATTGTTTTTCTTTACGGCGAGACATAACTTCTACAAATGGCGTTTAGAGGAGGAATTTGGAGAAATTAAGAAATGGGATTGATTTAAAATTGAATGAATTGTGTCAAGTCATACCTCTGTAAATTTGCTGCTTAAGAGTTTCATTACCTTGATTCTCCAGACGACTCATAACAAGAAAGCTTTCTTAAAAAATTTTGAATTATTAACAAGTTATCTTCTAATTTTCCCTTGAATAAATCCAGTTAAAGATTTCTGATAAAAAATGGTAATTTCGATGCTATCGCATAGAGAAACCTCAATTCTTGTCGTGTTTCTCTCTCGGAAAGGAGCTGAGAAACGGTCGAAGGAACTACTTGGAGATGAAGGGTTAGTTTCTGAAAAAAATCTTCTAAGACGTCTTCATAGCGTTAGATTGAAGGAAGAAAGGGTGATTTTTGAAATAGGAGAAAGGGATATTTGATATTTTTATAAACAGATAGACAAACAAAAGAGACACAAAAAGAAAAAGTATTTTGGAAAACTTTGTTGTATGAATTAGGGTTTATAATTGCTATCCCATGTAATTGAAATATCAGAATTTGGTAACGCATTTCTCATCATCGATGTCAATTTTTCCCATGTGCCCTTATTTATAGGATTGCTTTGATTGAAAATCAGTATAAGTTTGGAAAAAGAAAATTACTTTGCAAAGAATAACATGATTGATCGAAGGTTTTTTAGTTCAGCAATTGTAGAACCCAAATTACTAACGCCGACTTCACTTATTTTATTTCTATGAAATAAGATGAAATGAATGTTGGATTTTTTTACCCATCAAAGCATAATGTTAATTCTCCAATATTATCCAGCTCTCTTAAAGACTGAGATATAAAGTTGGCTCCAATATCTGTGAGGTGATTGTCTGAGAAATCCAAAGTGAGGTATTCCAAGAGAACCAAATCTCTAATAGCAGAACACAATACATTAACTCCATTATCTGTAACTTTATTTGCTCCACTATGAGGTTTAGATTGGTTAAAATCTATATTTAGTTACCCTGAGAAAATCAAAGCAAGAGAATTTAGATTTGAAGATTTTCTCATAAAATCTGCAAGTGAATATACTCCTGTATCACTTACTGATGCTCTAAGGGATGTTTAGGGGAAAAAATAAAGATTATCAAACCCATGAAGATTTAAAGCAATAGTATTGAGATTTTTTAAATCAATAACTCCTTTAGAAATTTCTTCAATACCAATATCAGTCAACATATTACTTTAGGAAATTATTAGTTGAAATTAGATTTTATCTTACTCATAGAAAGAGAGAGTGATTGCAGTTAAATTTTGAAGTTCAGAAATAGCTCGAGCAATATGACCAATACCAGCATCTGTTATCATTCTACGACCTCCACAAATATTAAGTCTCAGAGAGCTCAAATTTGTTAGTTTTCTCAATGAATCTGAAATATATTCTGCTGCTTTATCTGTCATTGAATTTCTATTCAAGAGAGATTAAAAGAACCTTTTTAAAATAATTTTGTACTCATAGAAACCAAGAGTAAGAGCTTGAAGAGTTGAAAGAGAATCAAGAGATCTACTGATTAAATATGCCCCTTCATCATTTGCCTTTTCTCCTGATGTTGCAAGAGTTAATCCTATCAATTCTTGCATTTGTCCAATTGCTGATGACATTGCTAAATGTCCTTTCTCTGTCAATTTATTTTTCCCACAGCAAAGTTTGAGTAATAAGTAATTGAGATGTTTCATATTCCCAATTGGCTGACAAAGAGAGATTGCTCCAGGATCAGTTATCACATTCTTTCCTCTAAAAATAAGGGATTAGATAAATTTTTTCCTGAGATCAAAGGAACCCGCAGAAATTTAATCGTAAGTTAGTTAATTGAGAAAGATGTTGAAGAGCTTCACCAAGACAATTTACTCCATCATCTGTTATGCTATTATGACCACAGCAAACATTTATAAATAGCATATCAAGTTTTGGGAATCCAACAAGAACTTCTGATAATAATTTAATTGTATCATCTGTCACACAATTTTGTCCCCTGAGGAAGATTAGGATTGTTAGAATAGAATGATACTCTGAAAAATCAATGAGTAGATTATTAATTCCAGCATGTTTCTTGATACATTTAAGAAGGAATAATGCTCCTTCATCACTAATATGATTTTCTCCTCTTTTTAAAGTCAAAGTTATTCTCAAAACTCAATGAAATACCCGCAAAAATCAAAAGTAACTGAAATAAGATTTCTGATTTCTGAAACAACTCTTCCTAAAGCAACAGCAAGTTCATCATCCATTTCATTTCTAAAAAGAAAATTTAAAGTTGATATCATTTCACAAAACTTACGAAACAATTTCAAGATGAGTGATTTCAGGATTGTTTATTTTTTCAAGATCTGCAACTTTATTGATAGAAACTGATAAAATTTGATCTTCTTCATCATTTTCCCAATCCTTTTTTCACAATTAATCATTGTTAAATTTGATAAGTATTACTCCCATGGGTGTTTCGCCAACATCGAGATCTTCAATGTTGTTATTATTATTATTATTCAACTTTGCAGGTTCTGGTTTTTCTTCCTCTTCTTGTTCAGCAGGAATCTGAGACCAGTATTGTCTACTTGTTTGGATTGTTCTTACAAGAGATTCTGCAATTGCATTTTTCTCTGAATCAGAATATGCCACAAGTCCTGAAGTGATCTAAGGGAGTTAGAATTTTGAGTTTTCCTATACAAGATACTTTTTCAATTGAGCGAGGGGCTTTGAAGCCATATTTATTAAAGACTTGATTTAAAGGTTCAGAAACGCTCTTTATACAAAGCTCTGATATCACTTTTCCATTTGGAGGAGCCGGAGGAAGTATTTGATAAAACCTTTGAAGTGTTTGGGAAAACTGAATCAACTCATCATTCTTTTTTTCTCTATTCATCAATTCTTGACAGAGCTCATCGAGATTCTTCATTTGCTTGACAAAAGATTGGTATTCGAGCTCTGTTCTGATTTCTTGCAAATCGTCTTTGATTTTAAATTCATTGGTCGATTTGAGCTGATTAAGCATGTCATTGCTTTTGAACAACCTTTCAAACTTGATATTAAAGAGATCGTAAGACTGAGTAAAGATATCTGAGAGAGAATTGTATGATTTAATAATTTGGTCCCTTTGCTCAGTGATCATTTTGGTGACTTCATTGATGATATCGTCAAACATTTGAGTGATGCCTTGGGTTTCCTTTTCAATCCTCTTTTTAAAAGTCACAACATGTTGCTGTTTGAGTTCATAAGCTTGAATTAGGCCTGATGAAGGTTCAGGACTTTCTAATTGTCCTGGAGTCAGCTTTTGTAGAAACTTTTCAACGAATTCTTCAATGTCAGAGGGCTGAATGTGAGGGTTTTTCTTTTCAAGGTCTTTTAGGCAAGTGTTACAGAAGAGAGTGTAGTCATTTTTTTGGGCATCAAACAGGAAATGAGAGATGACAGTTTGAGGTCCGAATTTTTTGTGTTTGCTATAATGACAAGGAATGAAAGGGAAGCTGATTTCATCAATAAATTGATTTGAGACGTTGCTTTCATCATGGCTTCCTTGCATTTGGAAATTATCACTTTTGCCATCTAATAAAGACTCCATAAGCTAAAAATCGAGAAGATCGTTGTTAAATAATTGCTTATTTTGGTTTGATTGAAATAATAAATGCAAAAAGTATTTTTTTTTAGAAAATAGAAATTTCTAGGGTTTTTTATTACTGGGAAAACTAAGTTTGGAAAAGTGGAAAACAGGGAAAATGGGGAGAGATGGGGAAAACTTGCTATCGAGAGAGACTCATAAAATTTTCTAAAGAAGGAAGGAGTCTTGATATCATCTCTCAAGAATTTTAACAAAATAAATGTTTTTCAGAAAGAAAATGTCTCAATTCGAAGAAATACTATTTTTGGGAAATTACTATTTAGAGGGAAAAATAACATGAAATAAGACCAGATTGATTTTTTAGGTGAGACTTTGGAGGAAAAAAAATAGCAACATTTTTTTCTTTCCCTTTTCAATTTGCGAAAAAAAAAACGAGAAGTTTTATTATTAACATAAGATTGGGGAGAAGTTTTTTCAGAAATATTTTTTTTGGTCAAATTTTGAGATTTTTAATTTTTTAAAAAATAATGGAAAAATTTTAATTAATTTTGATTTTTTTCTTTTGTTATTTAAAATTTGAAAAAATAATTTCAATTTCAAATTTTTTTTTAATTAATTAGAAAATAATTTTCATAATCCGATAATTTTATTTTGAATTTGATTCATTTTAAAAAAGTGACTTTACTCCATGAAACTTATAGATAGACTGATTTTTGAAACTCATTAAACCAGAAGAGATGGATTTTAAAATGTTTTCTTAAAACTATGAGAATCGATTTTTTCCTCAACCCAATTTTCAATTTGAATGAGAAATTTTTTTAAATAAAAAATTACAAATTTGGTTTTGAAAATCTTATTTCAAGGAGTTTTTGATTAAAGAACATAAATAAATGGAAAGTGAAACAAAGTGCATGTGATTAAAAATAGATAGGTAGGTAGGTTGCATAAATAAAAGAAAATGGCAAGCAAGCACTAGCAATGCTTATTAAAAAAACACTCAAATGGTTGGTTATAAAGATAAATATATAAAGGGTATTTAAAAAAATAGAGGCTTTGAATACCACTATTCAAGCTTCAATTGACATCATATTATTACACCGGTTCGACAAGTCCCTTGATAAATTTGAGGAATCTATTTGAATAGTTTTGAGGAGGTATTGCTGAGATGCCATTTCCATAAACAAGCTTCTTAACCATATATTCACTTCTTTTTCTTGCACTAATGAAAAGAAGTTTAGTTAAAATAATAAAGAAATCTTACTTGAACTCAGTTAAGATATCAATAATACCAAAAAAGTATATTTTTGAACCGTCTCCAGAAGGAACTCCTTCTCTTGCATGTAACTTGAATTCTGAGATTGGCTTTTTGAGTGACATATCTTTTGTACTCATTTCTTCTAAAACAGGGTGTGAGTGGCTGATGAATTTCAGAAATAAATTACCTTGTTCTAAACGATGAACACCTAAAAGTAAACTGTAATCGATAATGTGATTTTCAGCGAAAAATTTCGAGTCTTTTTCAACAATTTGAGTAAAGACTTCAGCCACATCACTTGACAAAACAATTTTTTCTTTTTCTTGAAGAATATTCAAATCTTTCTTTGCAATTGATGGATCACTAAAGAAGGGGAAATTTAGCGTATTTTCAATGAATGTAATTACTCATCTTTAGTAATTCTTCCTTGAGTAGAACCTTTAAGATCATATCTGACATGGATTTCTTTGTTAGTATGGAAAACATTAGCCATGATGACAAAATAGAGCTTTTTCTTTGTTCTTGAACTCTTCATAAATCGAACTTTATGTAATCCATAAAACCTATAGCAGAATTAGATGTTGCAATGTTCATTCTCATTACTTGATGATTAGAGTGTTAGGATTATTCATGATATGAGTATAATAATTATTCAAGATTTTTCGAAGGAAATGGAATTCTTCTCGAGAGATTGTTTTGAGAGTATATTTACCATCAGCCGAGTAGTAGAAGAAACTGCCACTTTTACCTGAACTTGTGAGCTCAGCCAAGGTGCTCAAGTTTCCTTTGATGAGACCATTGAGCATTGATTCAGGTCCAATTGATTTGAGGTAATCCTCGTTCTTGATTCCAAATAATCTTCTGAGTTCGTGGAATATACTCGGAGCGTAATCAAAGAATTTACAGATTTTGTAGTTATCTTTGGTTTCGCTGGTTCTTTTGGTGATAAGTTCAAAAACATACTTGATATTGAAATCTTTGAATGATAAAGTTTCAGGTCTTGCAGCTGCGGAGTTGACAGCTTTTTGAATACCCAACATCATGTTCAAGACGAGATTCCAGTTCTGATGGCCGAAGGATACAAAGTTTCCTTGCTTGGCTTTCTCTTTGTCTTTGGTTGTTTTTGGAATGTTGTGAGTTGTCATTTCTCTCATCATTTCGATTTTCTTGTCATCCTTGACGGATTCTTTTTTATTGAGACTTCTCTTCTGTTTATGCATAATATCAATGATTCTGAGTGTTTCATCAGCAATCAAATCCACTTGTTGAGAGATTTGATGATATCTTTCATCCTCAGGATAGTCACTGAATTTTCTGAAATTTATGCCTTCATTGTTCAATTTGAGGTGTGGACTGCCATTTTGAGGTGACTTGTGGTTGTTGTCATCCTCTTTGCTATTTCCTACTGGTTGATAATATCCGCTAAAAAGACTTGGGACAACGAGTGAATCTGAAAGTTTGACATCATCCAATTTAAACACAGGTTTGCCGTGATTTGAACCTACAGTATCTACTCTCACTTTGGAACTTGACATATCAACCTCCTCAGAGTCGAGTGCTTTTGGTTCAACCATGATAGTGTTGGGTCTTTGACTTCTAAAGTGTCTGAGGCCTTGGTGATCATCAAGATCTTGGTCCTCACCATCAAAACTCGAATGATCCTTGGTGATCTTAACAGGGTTCTCGCTCTGGCTGATTTTTTCAGGGATTCTGCTGACAAAATCGCTCTTCTCTTTCCTCTGGCTGTTTAAAAGGACTCCCAAGAAAGTCTCTCCACTCATTTTGAGTCGAGGGTTTGGACTGCCAGATAAATTTCTGGAAGACTTGGGGTCTGAAGGTTTGAAGAGCTCTTCAATAGTTTTTTCCTCACGGATGACTTGTAAGTTGTTTTTGAAAGATGAAGGTTCCATGCTTGCGTGTCTTGCAAATTGGGTTCCGGCATCATCTTTTCTTCTTTCCTCTTGGTGTGATTTTAATCTCAGGATGTTATTCTCGAATTTGCCGAACTCGGAAGGGGTAAGTTTGATTGGAGAAACATCTAACTTAATATCTTGAGGATTCACAGAGCTTGTTGAACCAGGAGATCTGGTAAGATGCTGCTGCTCTTCAGGACCAGGACTGCCTTGCTTGTTGGCAAACACCGAACGTTTTCTTCTATTTTCAAGTTTCGGGCTTGTATCTAGCATGCCATCTAAGGTGTTGACTCGTTCAAAATCGCCTCGAGCATAGTTGGGATATTGAACTGTTAAATGACGATTTGGGGCTTTATCACTAGATTCTGATTTTTTCAACAAATCTGCAGTTTCTCTTCGATGAACTTGTAGGTTTTTTCTGCTCCCTTCAAAGCGGATTACTTCACTTCTTGGTCTTGCGAGACTTGTAGCAGGTAGATGGTCATCATCCACTAGAATGAAAATTAAGGGGGAGAAAAAATATCATCTTCTTACTGGAGCCTTCTCTGATATGATCGAATAAGATTGTTCTTCGGATTTTATTATCAAGACTGTGCTGAAGAACAGATCCTCTTCTCTCCTCCTGTGGAGAGGTAAGCATGCCAGGGGACGAGAGTCTGAGTTCCTCTGGTTTGTGAACTTGGAAGACAGAGCTGGGGATTTGAGAAGTCCTTGGAGATCTTTCTTTATACATTGAAGATGGAAGGGGTTCCTCGTGGCAGTTTTTGCCTTTTAAGAGAGTTCGAAGATGAGAGATTTTGGAGTAGAGTTGTTCCAACTCTTGAATATACTCAAGATTCTGGTTTTCTTGCTGAGAGTTGGAGTTGATGGCATCTACAATACCCTCATTAAAGTAGTCGAAAATTTCAAGGAGTTCTGGTTCTTTGGAGACTGCAACTTTGAAGGAGTCAAGCGTAACTTTATTTGTTTTTTCAGGATTGAATTTTCTAAAAACATCTTCCAAGAACATGTGAAGTTTGCTGTTTTGCTGGAGATCTATTAAACATGAGAATCGCTGCAGAACAAACGGGAAACTCACTATAGTGATGTCCAGTAATATTATTCCATGTATGCAACATTGACATGATCATTTCATAGAACTCTTCATAGGTGAAAAAGCTTTTTCTTTCAATATCAATGAGTCTGAAAGTAAGTTCGTATTTTTCCTCTTGGTTGCCGTAAATCAAAATGTCAAAGTAGCAGAGATATTCATCAAGAGTGATCTAAAAATTTTGAGTTTCAAGAACGAATCTATTCTCCTTACAAAACCGTTTTGATCCTTGTCAACAACGTGAAATATTCTTTCAGACAAAAATGACCCACTGTCGAGTCCTAACACTCCCATACTTTCAAAGAAATTTGGCTTGTCAATTTCTCCCTTTGTATTTGCAAGAAAGTTGAATCTATTCAGAGAGTTAGTAACCAAGTTGATGTGAAATCATGGCAGATTGATCAGTATAAAAGGAATTGATGAAGGTAAGCCGAAGAACACAAATTGAATGAAAAAGCGTTACCTCTGTCTAAACTCAAGGAATTCATCGTCTGTGAAACGGTATTTCTTTTTGTACATGTAAAGGTCATTATGCAATGACTTCCTCGCCCTTCGTGCTTTGGTATTGGCTGCACAACCACCACATGCAAACATCGACATATCTGCTAATTAATGTTTGAGATAATGATTAAAATCCGTTGTAGGAAGTTAAAGAAAAATTAACCTCTATTAAGGGATTATTTTCTTTACTTTTTCTCCCACTCTGAAACTTCTTTTTCCAAAAATTTCCAATCAGAAACTGAATTCAATGGAGGTGATGAACATATAAACTTCCTTTTTTGGAATACTATTTTTTGAAATATCAATCAAATCAAGAGTAAAGTTTAGTGTATTATTGTAATCTCTATTAATTTTAATCTGACTCTAATTCTAAGAAAAAGGTAAAAAACCCTGATTAATCTAATAATTAGTTGGATTATAAAAAGGAGAAGACAAGAGAAATAATTATGGGAATGGAGGAGAATACCTCTGTTTTGACCAAATTTGTTGAACCTAAATTCTTTTAATTTTTTTTTCTCGAAAATATTGAAAAATATTTTTTCTCAAACCATGAAAAAAAATATTCAGGGCTTTTCAATTTCTCAAAAGAATTCCAGATATTCTTTTCTAGAAAAATCATATTCAT
>PJUD01000829.1_pt1 | contig 12343 bp, 14 predicted proteins | sample 1512341 | NCBI WGS metagenome assembly PJUD01 (sample SAMN08177675, study PRJNA422409) | Feces metagenome, whole genome shotgun sequencing project. | isolation source: Chicken feces (3) enriched on wood chips: beechwood xylan treatment | host: Gallus gallus | place: USA: Madison | collected 2015-01-15 | reverse complement strand
CTTCGTCTTCGCCGCCGATCGCTCGGCCACCGCCGGCGGGACGCCGACGTACAGCGCGATCGTCGACACCGACGGCACCGTCGTGACGGCGATCCTCGCCTTCTACTACTCGGGCGGCTGACCAGACCGCGCACACCGGGCCGCCGAGACCGGACAGCGAATCCCTCGCAGCTGACCGGCCGGCGAACCTCGGGCCGCCTGGGGCGGCCGGCGCACGTCCCGGGCGCCCGACGGCGATCGTGTGAGAGCATGACGCCGTGGCACAGCGCTCTCGCACCCCGGTGGTCCTCGGCATCATCGCCGGCCTCCTGTTCGTCGCCGTCGTCGTCGCCCTCACGCTGCTGCTGACCCGGCCGCCCGCGCAGCCGTCCGCGCAGCCCACCGATCCGGCGCCCAGCGCCCCGGCGCCCGAGGAGCCGACGCCGCCGGAGGCCTCTGAGCTGCGCCTCGCCGCGTCGGGGTTCACCCTGGTCGCCGACGACGGCTCGACGATGCACGAGTACACGTGGGCCGGCGATGCGGCGCAGGCCGTCGCGGCCCTCACCGACGCCTTCGGCGCGGCGCCGGCCATCGACCTGCAGGAGGGCGACCGCACGCACTACCCCGACTACACGGTGTACGAGTGGGACGGGCTGCTCTTCTTCGACATGGTCGAGGGCGACGGCAAGCCCCGCGACGAGTACATGCAGCCGTCCTACCTGCTCGTGACGGCGGACGCCGTCGGCGACGTCGGGATCGTCCCGGAGTTCGGCCTCGGAATCGGCCTGACCGCCGACGAGGTGCGCGCCCTCGGCCCGGACGAGGAGTGGGATGAACGGGAGAACGGCTGGAGCCTGTCGTTCCTGTTCGCTCGCGAGCGCTCCTCGTTCGACGACCTCACCTACAGCGTCATCGCCGACACCGGGCGCGACGGCGACGCTGTCGGCACCATCACCTATCTGATGTTCACCGGCATGTGATTCATGACTCGCGCGCATCGGTCAGCTGGCGCGCCGAGAGGATGCCGGGGAGCCCGCGTCCGCGCGCGGTCGTGACGGTGAGCACCAGCGCCGTGACGGCGAAGACCCAGCTCAGCGACGACCACCCGCCCGGCAGCGCCGTCACGCCGTGGATCATGCGGGAGGGGTAGAGCCCGACGCTGCGAGCGCACGCGGACGAACTCCATGCGCTCATGTGCCTGCGGGCAGACGATTGATTCTGAGGTGTTGACCGCGAGATCACGACAGCATTTTCAGTTGTGCTGAAGCACGGCCGAGGTCCACACGAGGTCGATCGTCGCACGCAGTCAGTCACACGCTCTTGGTAGAGAAGGCGGAGTCGAAAGCCGCCGGCGGCGGAGTGATCTGCGCGAGGTCACGAACGAAGCCGAGCGCTTCGGGAGCACCGACCAGGCGGTCCATGCCCGCGTCCTCCCACTCGACGCTGGTCGGCCCGTCGTAGCCGATCGCGTTGAGCGCTCGGAAGATCGGCTCCCACGGCACGGCTCCGTGACCGGTCGACACGAATGTCCAGCCTCGCCGCGGATTCGCCCAAGGCAGATGAGAGCCGAGCACGCCGTTGCGTCCATCGAGGTTCGTGACCGACTCCTTGCAGTGGACGTGGTAGATGCGGTCGGCGAAGTCGAGCACGAACGCCACCGAGTCGAGCTGCTGCCACACGAAGTGGGACGGGTCGAAGTTGAAACCGAAGCAGTCCCGATCACCGATCGCCTCGAGTGTGCGCTTCGCCGTCCAGTAGTCGTACGCGATCTCTGACGGATGCACCTCCAGTGCGAACCGGACACCGACCTCCTCGAACACATCGAGAATCGGGTTCCAGCGGTCCGCGAAGTCACGGTAGCCGGCATCGATCATCTCGTCGGAGGCCGGCGGGAACATCGCCACGTACTTCCAGATGCTCGACCCGGTGAACCCGTTGACGGTCCTCACACCCAGCTTCGCGGCGAACCGGGCGGTGTCTTTGAGATCCTCCGCCGCGCGCTGCCGCACCCCTTCCGGATCACCGTCGCCCCATACCCGATCCGACAGGATGTCGCGGTGGCGCTGGTCGATCGGATCGTCACACACCGCCTGACCTGTCAGATGATTGGAGATCGCCCACACGCTCAGGCCGTTGCGCTCGAGAATGTCGCGCCGGCTCTGCACGTAGGCCTCGTCGTTCCACCGCGACACGTCCAGGTGGTCACCCCAGCAGGCGATCTCCAGGCCGTCATATCCCCACTCCCCGGCCAGGCGAGCTACTTCTTCGAAGGGAAGGTCAGCCCACTGACCGGTGAACAATGTGATGGGTCGAGCCATGAGGCACCTCTCATTCGTTGTTTCGGACAGGCTCCGCGGCACGTACGCCCACGGCTGTCCAGACGGAATCGTGTTCACTGCTGTTCTCGACGGCATCCAGCACTCGCTGCACGCTCAGGCCCTCCGCGAACGATGGGTGCGGTTGTGCGCCGTCGGCGATGGACGTCACGAGGTCCACGACCTGATGGGAGAACCCGTGCTCATACCCGAGCATGTGGCCGGCCGGCCACCAGGCCTCCACATACGGGTGCATCGCCTCGGTCACCAGGATCTTCGTGAAGCCCTGACGGTGCTCGGGAGCCGTCCGGTCGTAGAACCGCAGGCTGTTCAGCTCCTCCAGGTCGAAGGCCAGCGCACCCTTGTCGCCCGACACCTCGATCGTCAGCGCGTTCTTCCGGCCGGTGGCGAAGCGCGTCGCCTCGAATGCCGCGAGCGCCCCACCCGACAGCCGTCCGGTGAAGATCGCGACGTCGTCGACGGTGACCTCGCCGAATCCCTCCCCCGCGGTCGCCGACAGCCCCGATGCCGTGGCCTGCACCGGCCGCTGCTTCACGATCGTGTCCATCGTTCCCGAGACCGACTCGACGCTCTGGCCCGTCACGAACTGGGTCATGTCGATGATGTGCGCCCCGATGTCGCCCAGCGCCCCTGATCCGGCGTGCTCCTTCTGCAGCCGCCAGGCCAGCGGCATGCCCGGATCGACGAGCCAGTCCTGACGATACGCGGCACGCACCTGCTGGACGGTGCCGACGAGCCCGTCGGCGATGAGGTCGCGAAGGAGCGTTACCGCGGGCACGCGCCGATAGGTGAACCCCACCATCGAGAAGATGCCGCGCTCGGCCGCACGCTGCGCGGCATCCGCCATCGCCTCGGCCTCCGCGACCGAGTTGGCGAGCGGCTTCTCGCACAGCACATGCTTGCCTGCCTCCAACGCCGCGATCGCGATCTCTGCGTGCGAGTCGCCCGGAGTGACGATGTCGACGATGTCGATGTCGTCGCGCGCGACCACCTCCCGCCAGTCCGTCGCCGACTCCGCCCAGCCCCAACGGCCGGCGGCAGCAGCGACGGCATCCGCGTTCCGCCCCACGACCACCGTCATCTCGACGTCTGCGGGCAGTGCGAACATCCTCGGCGCCTGCCGCCACCCCACCGAGTGAGCGGCGCCCATGAAGCCGTAGCCGATCATCGCCACCCTCAGCGGCGCCTGCTGCCGGCTCATCGGCTGACCACCTCCTGGATGTGACGGACCGACTCGGCAGACGGCACGGTCGGGTAGTACTCGAGTCCGATCGGACCGCGATACCCCGCACCGCCGAGCTCGTCCAGCCTGCGCGGCCAGTCGATGGATCCTGTGCCGGGCTCGCCACGACCGGGAGCGTCGGCGATCTGCACGTAGCGGATGACGTCAGCGAACTCGGTCACGGCCGCGGCGACGTCTTCCCCCTCGGCCACCGAGTGATAGAGGTCGTACAGGATGCCGACATCCTTCGACCCCACTGCACGAGCGACGGCGGCGGAGTCCTCCGTGCGGCACAGGAACGAGCCGGGATGATCGACGCGTTCGTTCACCGCCTCGATCACGACCGTCACTCCGCTGCCTGCGACTCGTTCGGCGATCCGAGTGAAGATCCCGACGAGCTTCTCGGTCGCTGCGGGTCGCTTCATTCGCGGGAGCCCCGTGCCGCCCCCGACGACCAGGCGCGGGATGCTCAGCGTCGCGGCGACGTCGAGGCAACGGTCGAGACCGGCGAAGAAGGCGTCATGGTCCTCATCGATGACGAACTGGGCACGCGGCTCCGCGAGCTGGGCCTCGATGCGCACGCCCGTCTCCTCCAGAGCTGCCTGCAGCGCCGCCACGTCCTTGTCGGAGTGGGTCCACATCTCCACCGACGAGAACCCCGCGGCGTGCGCCGCACGGACGCGGTCGGCGTGGGCGCCCGCCTCGGTGAACAGAAGGTCGATGTTGGGGGCGAGTGAGAACACGATGTCCTTTCTTCGAACGGCGCGTTGCCGCTCAGGCTTCTTGGGCTTCTGGGCTTCTTGGGGCCGTCTCAGGGTGCGTCGGGCGCGAACTCCCCCGGATCCTGGATGGCTTCGCCCAGTTCCGAGACGAGCTCGGCGGTCGCGGAGTCGAGCCGCCCACCGGCCGCCGCGTCGGCGAGCTCTCGGACGTGCGATGCCGTCGTGGGGCCGAAGATCGGAACGATGTCGTCGTTGGCGGTCATCAGCCAGTGGGCGAGCACGCCCACGGCGCTGACGCCGTGGGCGGCCGAGATGCGTTCGAGCACCTCCCGGCGACGGGCGTTCTCCTCCGAGGCGAAGATCGGCGCATCGACCCCTCGTCCGGACGCGAAGTAGCCCTGAGACATCGCGCTCCACGCGAGGATGCGGAATCCGAGCTCTCGTCCTGCCCGCCGCACATCGGGCGAGGCCGTCACCACTCCGCGGAAGGGACTGGGGCCGTGGATCTGTGCGAGCCCGAAGGCGTTGCTGACCCAGGTGATCGGCGGCCCCGACGCAGTGGTCAGCGCCGCGGCCAGCGCCCTGATGCGCGGCGCTGACCAGTTCGACACGCCGATCGTGTTCACGCGCCCCGTAGCGACCAGGGCGGAGAGGATCGTCGCGATCTGCTCGACGGGCGTGCCGGGGTCGTCCCGATGGAGCAGGAACGACTCGATGCTCTGCAGGCCCAGTGTCTCGAGGCTCTTGTCGAGGTCGGCGACGATCTCGGCCTCGGTCAGCCGCGACGCCCAGGTGGCAGGATCCGGGTGGCCGCCCTTGGTGAGCACGCGCATCTCGCCCGCGACGCCGCGCGCATCGAGCCATCCCCCGATAACGGACTCCGCACCCGGATAGCCGCGAGCGGTGTCGATGTCGCGTCCACCGGCCTCGTAGAACGCATCGAGCGCCTCGTAGGCCTCGTCATTCCGGAACATCACCGAGCCGAGGAAGAAGGGAAGACTCACGACGCGCCTCCTTCCGCACCGGACGCAGCATCGTGTCGCCCATCGCGCAGTGCGGTGAGAAGTCCGACGACGAGCTCGTGATCACGGAGGTGCGGAAGTCCCGACGCGACGACCGCTCCGACGAGGGAGCCGGCGACGATGATCGGATAGCCTCCACCGGCCGCCGCGTACTTGCGGGGGTCCAGTTTCGACCGCTCATCGAACGACCAGCCTCGCGCTTCGAAGGTGCGCATGACAGCGAGCGTCGAGACCCCGAATCGCCGAACCGTGCGTGCCTTCCGCCGCAACCAGTCATCGGTGTCGGCGGAGGTGCCGCGCAGCGCCGACTGGAAGACGAGCTGATCGCCCAGGAACACCGCCAGCGCCACGGGCAGCCCCTGCGCCACGGACTGCTCATGAAAGCGTCGTCCGAGCTCCCACGCCTCGTCGTATCCGAATCGATCGAAGTCGAGCGCTGCCAGCTCGGTGGCGAGCTCTTCCAGTGTGTAGTCACTCATGGGCGTCTCCTGCGCTCGATTGTGATCCCGGTCTCATTCCTGCGCCTCGTCCCACGCAGAGTCCATCGCAGCCAGCACGTCGTCGATGGTCGTCTGACCGGTGAACAGTCCTTGGATGCCGGTGCCGAGGACGATCGTGACCTGGGGGCCCGGCCAGCTGAGACCGGGAGTCGGACGTATGGCATCCGCTTCGAAGTGGCTCGCCAGGAGCGCATACTGCTCCGGGATCTCGCTGGTGGGCGAGACGAGCACGGGGAGATTTCCGCTGATGGCCACGAGCGCCGATGCCTGCGCGGGTTCGGCGAGCCAGGCCAGGAACTCCTTCGCCGCGACCTTCGCGTCGGGGGAGGAGGCCTCACTCACCGCCAGCATGTTCATCGTGGCGAAGATCCCCCGATCGGCCGGCGAGTCACCGGGGAAGGCGACGGAGAGGAAGGTCGCGTCGGGCTGGACCTGTCGCAGCGAGGGCACGGCGCCTCCCGGCCCGAAGGCGCCTAGAGCGGTCCCCGCTGCGATCGCGGGGAAGTTGTCCTCGATGACGCCGGCTTCGACTCCATCCTGGAAGCACCCGGCGTCTCTGAGGGTGAGGAAGGTCTGGAGAGTGTCGTGCCAGCCCTCGGTTCCCGCGAAGGTGACCTCGCCCGCCGCCCGCTGCTCGTTCCAGTCGGGGTTCTGGCCGTACACGCGCGTCGCGGCGAACTGCAGCGCGGTCACGCTGTTGTTGAGGCCGGTCGCACCGGCGAGCCGGAGCAGAGATCGGTCAGATGCTCTCGCCGTCGCGCAGGCCGCAAGCACGTCATCGATCGAGGTGAAGTCGAGGTCGATGCCCAACTCCTCCGCAACTGTGGCGTTGTAGTTGGTGATGATCGGCACGTTCTCCACCGGCTGCGCCCAGATCTGCGCATCGAGCTCCGCCAGAGCGCGGTTGTCATCGGTGAACAGGTCGGCCGCGATGGTGCCGGTCAGCGGCTCCAGGTACCCGGCCTCAGCGAGCGGCAGCACAGAGGTCGGTGTCCCCTTGCCTCCGATGACGTGGAACAGATCGGGCCCGTTGCCCCCCTGCAACTGGGTTCGCAGCACATCGCTGAACTGCTCGTTCGGCACCCGCTCCAGTTCGATGACGACCAGCGGGTTCTCACTGCTGTACTGCTCCGCCAGGACGGCGAGGGCTCCGGTCGGCGGGCTCGCCTCGATCGCCAGGCGCAACGTGATGACTGCCGTCGGGCCGGTGCCGCCCCCCGGTACCTGCGAGGGCGAGCAGCCGACGGCCACCATGCCGACGATCCCCAGCACGGCGACGACCGCCGGTCTACGCCCGATGATTCTGGTCATCATTGACCCCTCCTTCGACTGGTTACTTAAGTAGGTACTCTAATGATATCGACGTATGTCGTCGATGACAACAATCTTGCCGATGCCCCTACCGAGCTGTCACCGCGCGAGCGCACGCTCCATGAGCGCATGCTGACGACGAATCAGGCGGGCCGTGTCGAGTTGGCTGTTGGGCACCCACGAATGGGCTTCCCACTCGCTGGAGATCGACCCCGTGAAGCCGGCGTCGCGGAGAGGAACCAGGTTGGCGGCATAGTCGATCGACGGCTCGTCGCCGTTCTCGTCGATGTCGTAGAACTTCGCGTGGATGTGGCGCACCCGCGGCATCAGCTCTGCCCAGCCCGCAGGGTCTTCGTGCCCGTTCATGGTGAACGCGGCCGCGACGCTCATGGCGGCATCCTCGGAGACACCACGGCTCTGCGCGAGCTCCACGAACTCGTGCAGCCGCTCCCCCTGCCCGCCGTCGCCGGCCCAGATGCGCTGCAGATCTTCGGACAGCTCCGCCGGCAGCCCCGCCTCGACGAAGGTGCCGATCAGCCCGGGCGTGATGCGGTGCATCGTCGAACTGAAGTCGGGGATGAACCCGAGCGCCTCCGAGTCGATCCGGTCGTAGAGCTCGCGCACGGCCTCTACCTTGGGCGTGGCCGGGCCCTCCGGCGCGTGGATCTCCATTCCCAGGTGCACACCCAGACGCTCCGCGACCGGAACGAGACGTTCGAGGGTGGCAGGGTCAGCGCCGATCTGGATGCGCACGACGGGAAAGCCCAGCGTGTGGGCGGCCTCGATCTGCGGCACCGTGTAGGCGACGCGCTCATCGGTGGTCAGGTCGCGGTCGGGACGGATGGCGACGTCGATGTTGGCGGCGAGGCTCGTGGGAACGAGGTGCAGTCGCTCGATGGCGTCTCGGAACCCGCGGACGAAGTCGCGATCGATGTTCGGGAAGTCGCGGATGCTCTGGAAGCCGACGAGCTCGACCCCGGGGCCGATCCCGGCCTCCGCCACGAGTTCGAGGAGCCCCTCCAGGGAGTATCGGCCGCTCACCCACTCGTTGGTGAACGAGTAGAGCGTCGTTCCGAGCAGGGGCGCCTGGATGCCGGTCATCGTGTCTCTCCGTTCAGCGCGAAGGTCCGCTCCGCGACGGTCCTGCGCTGCAGCGGACCGACGCCGTCGATGATGATGTAGGGGAAGCGCAGGGTCAGCGCCACCTCGACGCGCACCTGCTCGGCGTCCACGGTGACAGGCACGCGCAAGGTGGCGGCATCCTGGATGAACCACACGGTCTGCCAGTGGTCGCCAACGCGGGCGATCGGGTAGTCGCTCCCATAGAGGGAGAAAGCGATGTCCTCCGGGGCGACCTGCACGCCGTCCACCGCGACCTCGGCCGAGACGACGCTCGACAGCGGAAGGCTCCGGTACCAGGGCTGGCGGATATCGATCTCCAGCCCGCCGGCGCCGCGGCGGACGGCATCCGGACCCAGCAGCAACTCCGCCCGGGTCATGCGGCCACCTCGTGCGTCTGCGTCGTCGCCGGCGTGTGGGGTCCGGGCAGGTACGAGATGCGCAGCCGCTCGGCCAGCGAGATCTCGTGCGCGCCCGGGGTGAGTCCCTCGCCGAGGACGGTCACGGTGGCGGGCTCGCCGAATTCCCAGGCCTCGACGAACTCGCCGGCCATCTCAGCGAGGGTGTACGTGCGGCCGCGCAGCGTGAAGCGCACCGACTCTCTAGGCTGCGCCCGTCCGTCGACGGCGACGGCGAGATCCTCGACCATCGAGAGGATGAGCCGGCGGTAGTACCCGCAGCGGGCCTCGAAGGCGAAGCCCACCACCCGGCCGTCCACGCTCTCGTTGCGCAGCGTCGAGTCGACGATGATGTAGGGGTCGAACATGACGTACCTCTCTTCTACTGGCCGATCAGCCCGGCGAGCATCTGCTGGTGGCGACGCACCTGGTCGACGCTGTCGACGGGGAAGGCGTCCTGGATGTGGCGGTTGCCCTCGTACTCGCTGGACAGGTAGCCGGAGAACCCGCCGCTGCGGAAGATCTCGATGAGCTCGGGGTAGGGGATGCTGTACTCCTCGCCGTCATCGGTCATCTCGTAGAACTTGGCGTGCACGTGGTGGATGTACGGCATGTAGTCCAGGAGCTGGCGGGGGTCCTCCCAGATGAAGCGCGTCGCGGTGAACGCCAGTTCGCGATCGACCGGACCCAGGCCGAGGCGATCGGCATCCTCGATCAGCACCGAGGTGTCCTCACCCCCGTCATAGACCGAAACGACCCGCTTCACGAAGTCGGGATCCGCACCGTCTCGCAGCGCGCGCTCCCAGAGCACCCTCGGAAGCTTCCGCACGAAGATCCCGAGATCGGGGACGAATCCGACCACCTCGGGACCGACCCGCTCGGCCACCGCGAGGTGGCCGCGGAACCAGTCGCTGTCGAACCGGCGCGGCGCGTGCAGTTCGGTCAGCAGGCGGATGCCACGGTCGCCCGCATACGGGGCGGCCCGTTCGACGACCTCGGGCGGGGTCGCGGCGAGGATCCTGATCACGGTGCCGCCGAGGCGGGAGGTGTGGTCGATGTCGCGGTGGAGGTCCTCCACGAGCTCCTCGGTCGGACGCTCCCGATCGGGGTAGAGCTTCAGCTCCGCGAACATGTCATGCGCAGTGGGCACGAATCCGTAGGTCTCCACCCAACGGTCCCACTGCGCGTAGAACTCCTCACTGAGGCGGGGGAAGCCCGGCATCATCTGCTCAGCGATCGTCTCGATGCCGAGGGCGCCCATCTCCACCGACACCGCGATGCAGTCCTCGAGCGTCATCTTCCGGAGGAAGTACTCCTCCTGATAGGAATACAGGCTGACGCCCCGCTTCATACCTTCTCCTTCACTCACGATGTCTCGCGTTCGTCCGTTCGATTGCCTGGTGATGCCGTGTCGACGACCTCGCGCCGCCGCGCCGAGCGGTCGGCGGCCTCCAGCAGGCGGACCGTCTCGATCGCGTCTGCGAGCGCGACCGGCGGCGGAGCCCCGGTGCGCACGGCGTCGGCGACACCGCGGTAGAAGGCCGTCCAGTCACCGCGCTCGCTGACGATCGCGCGGTCGCCGCCCGTTGTGGTGAGGATGCCAGCATCCTCGGCCGCTTCGACGCCCCATCCGACGTCTGCCGGCGTCCCGCCCGCTCCCAGCGCATCCTGCTGCGGGTCCGCCCCGAACTTGAGGAACCCGCCGGCGAGGCCCTGCACGCGAAAGCGCGGCAGGCGCGGAGCCGACAGCGCGGTCATGTGCAGGTGCGTCGTGACCCCCGAGGCATGCTCGAGCACCACGAAGCAGTCGTCGTTGGCGACGGCCTTCGGCCGCTGGAACTTCACCTCGGCGTAGACCGCGTCCACGGCTCCGAACAGCGCCGTGGCCTGGTCGACGAGGTGCGATCCGAGGTCGGCGAGTCGGCCGTCGAGCATCCCCTCCCGGCGCTTGTCCCGCCAGTTCGGCCCGACCTCGGGCGCGAAGCGCGACAGGCGCGACTCGAAGCGGATCGGTCGCCCGACGAGGTCGTCGGCGATCAGGCGCCGGACGGTGAGATAGTCGCTGTCCCAGCGGCGGTTCTGGAACGGGATCACCGTGCGTCCGGTCGACTCGGCCGCCGCCGCGATCCGCCTCGCACCGTCGAGCGTGGCGGCGACGGGCTTCTCGACCACGGCATCCAGTCCCGCGCCGAGCGCAGCTTCGGCGTGTTCGACGTGCACGATGTCGGGTGTCGCGATGACGGCGAGCTCGACGCCTTCGTCGGCCAGCTGCGCGATCGACGGGACGATCGTCAGGCCCGGGGCCTGCCGGGCGGCCTCGGTCGCCCGCTGACTGGTCGGCACGACGGCCACCAGGTCGAGCCCGCTCACGGCCCGGATCAGCGGGGCATGGATCGTGCGCGCGCTCCCGCCGAATCCGACGAGGCCGACGCGGACCGGAGCGCTCATCGGCGTCCCTCCGAGATGCGCTCCTGCAGTTCGCGCGTATTGCGCACGAACTCGGGCTGCGCCGTCGACCAGCGCTGACGGTCGGTCTCCAGGGCCAGGATGTCGGCGTGAGCGACGGTCTGCTCCGCACGGCGAAGCGTGTCGACCTGCTTCTCGACCAGCGAGCGGTCCATGTCGCGCACCCTCCTCGCCAGGGCGTCCGCGGCGGCGAGAAGCTCGTCCGGCTCGTAGACGGCGGCCACCAGTCCCTCCCGCAGCGCGGCGGTCGCATCGAGCGTCTCCCCGAACAGCGCCATGAGGGTCGCCGTCTGCCGGCCGACGGCGCGCCCCAGCAGCCAGGAGTGCCCACCGCCGGGGTGCAGCCGAAGCGTCGGGAATCGGGAGTCGAAGGACGCCGCGGTCGAGGCGATCCGCACGTCGCACGCCAGTGCGATGTTCAGTCCCGCACCCACGGCCGGACCGTTGACGGCGGCGATGGTGGGCAGCGGCGAGCGCAGCACCCGCAGGAAGCCCTCGTACACCTGCACGACCGAATCGAACTCTCCGTCGGCCGAGGCGATGAGCGTGTCGAGCACGGCGCCGGCGCTGAACGCGCGGCCGGCGCCGGTGACGACGACGCACCGCACCGACTCGTCGGCCTCGAGCCGGTCGAACGCGCGACCGATGGCATCCACGAGCTCCGCGTCGAGGGCGTTGCGACGTTCCGGCCGGTTGAAGATGACGGTCCCGACGCCGTCGGTCACGGTGACGGTGACCTCCGCCGCCTCTTGGTCGTCTGCCATCGCTTCCCCTCGTCCTTCGTCGGCGAATGTCGCGCGCCGGGTACGAAACTACTGCAGTAAGTAGTAGCCTGGCTAGACCATAGCAGTGAAGGAGACTCCGTGAGACAGGCACTGATCGCCTCGGCCACGCGATCGCCGATCGGCCGGGCAGGCAAGGGCTCGCTCCGCGACGTGCGCCCCGACGACCTGGCCGCAGACCTGGTGCGCAGCGCCGTGCATCAGTCCGGAGTCGACCCCGAGCTGATCGAGGATCTCATCGTCGGAACCGCCTATCCCGAGGCCAAACAGGGCTCGAATCTCGGCCGGCGACTGGTCCCCCTTGCCGGGCTTCCCATCCACATCCCCGGCACCACCGTCAATCGGTTCTGCGCATCGAGCCTGCAGGCGATCCGCATGGCAGCCCACGCGATCCGCGCCGAGGAGGCCGACGCGATGATCGCCTGCGGCGTCGAATCGGTCAGCATGACGGGCAGAGGCACACGTGACGAGGACAAGCACCCGGCG
>PJUD01000827.1_pt1 | contig 12367 bp, 9 predicted proteins | sample 1512341 | NCBI WGS metagenome assembly PJUD01 (sample SAMN08177675, study PRJNA422409) | Feces metagenome, whole genome shotgun sequencing project. | isolation source: Chicken feces (3) enriched on wood chips: beechwood xylan treatment | host: Gallus gallus | place: USA: Madison | collected 2015-01-15 | reverse complement strand
GATTTGAGTTTCCGCAAAAAATAAATGAACTGTGAATCCAAGTAAAGAACATAATGAAGTATTTTTAGAATAAAGTTGCAATAGAAAGATCGAGTTTTCAGAGCCCAGCTTGTTAATTAGTGAAGGTATGAGGAATTAAAAAAAGTCTTCATGACATATGAATAGAGAAGATTCAGATGTATTTTGAGCAATTTGGAGATTTACATGAATGCATCGTGGAATATGATAAATATACAGGTTCAATCACTGGAGTTGGAGAAGTAGTAAATAAGTTTGACAGGAAAACCTCGAGGATCAGGCTATGTGATTTATAAAGACATTAAAAGCGTCGATTCTATTCTTAACAAAAAGCATGCAATTGATGGTCTCCAAGTAAACACAAGTGTTATATTTTAAGAAACTGATCATAATCAAGTAGATAATTTGCAATTCTCCATTGAAGAGGAATGAGAATATCAATCCTAGAAATTCAATCCACCCAGTTCAGCAACAAGAAAAAAACGACGAAGAAATCGTCAGGAAACGGTTTGAACAAGAGAATATCAAATTACCAATCAACTCAAATTATTACGCAAATAATGTTGACCCAACTCAACTGATTTCTGTCTGCCTCGAATTTTTGTATGGAATAAAAGATTCGCTGATGTTGAAAAATGCTTTTGAATTAGTTTGGGCTTCAAGAATGATAAAATCCCTTTTGTTTAAAACGTTTTTGATAAACGGAGTGCTCATTGTGGGTTCAAGCTTTATTCTAAAATTCTTTTCCAAAGGGCGACTTTTCCAATCTGAGTCAGAATTGATTCAAACAATTTTTTCTGTCCTTTATCATTTATTCTATCTCTATCCTCTATATTTCTGCAGCCTAGTGATGAATTCGTTTGATTACATGGACATGGCAGCTGGGGCTCTCAGTCTGGAAAAGAAAAAAAGTCGCAATAAGGGACCATCGGCTGATATTCTGACTAGAATCTACAATGAAGTGATTAATGCTCTATTCTTGATTTTCTTTTTGCTGCAGGGATTTGTCCTTTCGTTTATCCCTTACTTAGGGCCAATACTGCATTTGATCAGCCAAAGCTTTACATATGCATTTTACTGCTTTACTTATAAATGGGGAACAGATCAGGCAGATTTATATCGAATTCTTGCATTCTTTGATAAACATTTCTTTTACTTTTCTGGATTTGGCTTTATCTATGCAATTGTCACCAGAATCTTCCCAGGACTTGTGGGCAGTGGGGTTTATGCTGCCTTGTTCCCAGTCTTCCTTTTGTTATCAATCAAAGCGAGACCGCCAAAAGACCTCTGTTTGAATGATCTGACGGACCTTAATCGTCACCTGAGAACGATGCTAGATACAAAGGAAGAAGTGATCGAATATGACGACATTGATACTTTTGACTACAAAGGATTCTGCTTATCATTACAGAGCCAGATTGGGGCATTTACTTTCCCATTGATCGGGATAAATTTTGTTGGCCGTTACCTTGATAAAAAAGTTCAAGCGTAGCAATTATCCCATAATTATATCTTTTTTTCCGCCACCGCCTTGCCTGAAATGATCAAAGAAGAAAGTAAAAATTCTTCTGCCTACTCTCAATATTTTCATATATCCCTTCCTGTTTGTTTTATGAACTCTGCGAGGAGCAAAGTGCTTTCCTAGAGTGATGAAAATCTATCTGAATATGATTGTTGAGATGATTGATTGTTTGTTTGTTGGTAAAGTATCTCCATAAATTAATTCTTTCAAGGTTTAAACAAATAAAATTATAATATAATAAAAATTAGTAACACTGCCCGCGTTTTCTATTCTTAGGTTTCATTCTTTAATTTGAAACAGCTGGAGAGGATTTTCAAACTGGTCTTTTTTCCAATATTCCAAAGTATTTCTTGAGAAAATTCATATTTGACTTGCTAAAGAGAAAAGAATTATTTTCCCCTTCGGAAGAATTAAGCTTCAGTGTTGGGGTTTACAGTCTGGACGATTGTCAAGAGAACTGTTGATCCTTTTTTATTTTAAAATATTGGCAGACATAGAGAAAAACCTCTCTCGAACAAGTTCAAAACCTTTGAGATAGATGTGGAGACAAGGAATTAGAGAAAATCAAACTATATGAGAAAAATCTCAAACTTCTGAAATTTTTGAGTTCGAAGTTAAACAAAGCTAAAAAGGTTCATTCGAGTCATTCAGCTGAAAAAACACTTCTTCAAGTTCAGCTTGCAACCCTATTGAGCTTCAGATCCAATTCTGAACACTCAAGAGGGATGCCCGAATTTGTTAGCTTGAGAGTGGGGAAAATAAATTTTGAGGCATAGGTTAATTGTTAAATAAATAAAACGAGATGTATTTTGAATAAAAAAATTCTTTTTCATTCAAGACATTTTTCCATCTCTCCACCTCACTCAAACTCACAAAACAAGCTGGTGAAGGAGGAGAAAATTTCTCCAGCTGGTGCTATTTTAATTTGTAAAAAGGACAATACGAGTCTTTAAACCTGACTCAATCAAGTCAGGGATATCATAAACAATAAACTGCAAATGAACCGCGCTTTTCATGAGAGTTTATTGATTAATAAATCATTTGATCTGAGAGTTTTATAAAAATAAATTGAAAGGATAAAAACTTGAGTTTTTCGATATTGTTTGTGTTAATACCAAGTTTTTGCAATTAAAAAAATTTTAAGAAAAAAATTCAAGCCCATCAAATTTCTAAGATTATTTAAGAATAAACTACTAATCTTATAATATAAAATTAATCCTGAGTTTTTGAAGAGTTTAGAACATCTTCACTGAAAATGTCTCACTCAGCCCATTTTAATTACCCATATTTCAAGCCTTACTATCAGGACTCAAGGTCTGTTGTCCCTAATTATAACAAGACTTACGAGGCCAGCTATCCTGAAGAGCAGGATCTCCAGCAAGAATATAACTATTTCCCGAAACCAGTCTCTTATGAGAATTACACATGCAGTCCTCTTCACCCCACTCGTCAATCTACTGACGTAACGGAAACCAATGACTCATCTCCTTTCATCCGCAAGGGTTATTCTCCAAATTCTGGAAGTCTTCAGAGGAGCGAGTTTAACACAGGCCTCCCCCATAATCAGCAGGGTAACAAGAGCAAATTCGTTGCTGTGTTTGGGGCAACGACTGGAATTGCTTACAGTGGCTTTGGCAGCGCCGGAAATCTCCCACTTCCTCAGGAAAATACCTATTATCAAAATCCTCTTGAAAATAAAAAGTCCGAAGTTTTTAAAAAAATACTGGATGGAGGAGATGATTATGATGAGGAATCTGGTTCGGCACACGAAGAGTATCAAGAGCGTGAGCAAGACTTTGGTTTAAATACTCAATTAAAAGGTTTAATGGAATCAAATCTTTGGGATAAGGAGAAAGACCATATGCTATTGAAACTTGGTCAGCAATATAAGTGTGATTGGAAGAAAGTCGCAAGAAGATTCAATCACAAGAAATTGACTCCTCATTTCCTCAAGACTCGATACAAGGAGTTAACCTGTGCTCCCATCCAACGCAGAATTAAATTCAATCATAAAGAGGATCTGATGATTGTGAAGTATTTTGATAAATACGGGTCAAATTGGACTCAGATGGCCACTCATTTCCAAGATCGCACAGCTATTATGCTCAAGAATAGATACTATTCATACATTAGAAAGAGAGAACTTTTGGAGCCCCTTCTCAATGAACTTAAAGAGATTGAGAAAGGAAAGGTTGAAGTTGACCAGATGAGTTCCCTTGAGGGCCAAGAAACTGATGAGTCTCTCTTGAAAAGAGAGCCCAGAGTGAATAGTGGCCTCGATTCAGAAATTGAAAATTCAAATAAAATCATGACTGAACCTATCTTTCACGATGAGTCCGATGAAAAAGTCTCATCAGATGTTTATTACGGAGGCCAGCAGAACCAACCAACTTTCCCCTATAATTATAGTTTTGGAAAAAACCCTCAAGAGTCCGGCCAGGACTTGGAAACCAAGAGCACCAAGGAAGTGGACATGCTGAAGGCAAAGGTCAAATCTCTCCAAAGTTTATATCTGACAACAAAAGCTGAACTTGAGAAGATCAAAGCAATCAAAGAAAATAAATGAAATTTCTCTTTTTTGAAGTAAATGAGATCACTATAATTTATTAGTTTTAATAATGATATATAAAATCCATCTTTAAAAAAAATATTCAAGTATGTATGAAGTTGTATTTATTTCAAATAAATTTATGAATTGCGTCTGCTTATTATTATAAAATAGTTCTTTTACTTCATGGACTATCTATTTCTACAGTTTATTTGAAATCTTGTTTTTCAGAAATTTTAATAAAGCTTACTTCAAATTCAAATAACTCTCATTTTTATTTGAAAATCAATTTAAAGTTTCGGATCTGTTTTATAAAAACGGACATATTAAAGAGTATCCTGCGAGCAGAAGCTCGTCATGAAAAAATAAATTTATAAATTATGAATTAGAAGAAAATAGATTTTGATATTACTACAAAAGTACCTTGCTAGGAGCAAGTGTTATTATAACTTTTTCTTTGAATAAATAGTTTTATTGAGGAAGCACCTCCTTTTTGCAGATGGGGCAGGTCTTTTCATTTAATAACCATGTTTTGATACATTTTGAGTGATATTCATGAGTGCAGGGAAGTTTTCGAACTTTGTTACCAGTCTCAAATTCAGAAAAACAAATGGAGCACCTAAAGAAAATTATTTTCCGAATACAAAGAAACAATTTACAGTTCATCAGGTTTTCCGTGACCTTTGTGATAAACCTTTTTGGGTATTGCTTTAATATCTTCAGGCTTCAGGCCTTTGGAAACTTTCCCCATTCTTTCTTCGAGTTGCAGTAGTTCCTATCATTTTGCTTTAGAAAACACAAAAAATTCTGTTTTACTTCATAAGTCATTTGATCTGGGTTGATGTTATTGGGGTTGTTTGTATCCACGTCGTTTGTATAATGGTTATGTCTGTCGAAGAGCTGAAGAGTTGCAAGCTGGGATATATGGGATAACAAGATATTCTCTGCTTCAAGTCTCATTGCAAGTTGAAGGGATCTCAAGTCACCCTCATTTTCGTGACCATGATTGTCAGTTTCTATATGATTATGAAAAGTTTCAGACGCAATTTTACTGGTTTCTTCAAATCTCAACATGTTTCTTTCATTTCTAATTTGAAAGAGTTAGAAATATTGAAATGAGATTTTCAATACCTATTTTGTTGTTCACTTAGCATGCTGGTACGTTCATTTTCAAGATCTCTCACTCTATCTTTGAGTCTTCTATTCTCAGTTGCTAACTCTGTGTTCTTCCTCTTCAGCTTTTGCTGTTCAGTTTCTGAAACTTTCGATTTGAGTAAGAGATCATCAAATTTTTTTGATAATGCATCATATTTCTTTTGCAAGTCTTCATATTTACTCTTTTTGACATAATCATCAAGTTTTATTTCTTGCTTATCGTTTATATCGCCCATATTGCCAGCAAAGACAGGGGGATTTTTTATTCCAATTTCATTGACCGAAAATCCCTTTGGAACTCTGTCAAAAGTAGACATAGGGACCATATTTGAGTAATTTGCATTGTCAGAAAGCAAGTGAGGCTTTCCAACTGAGACTTTAGGCCTAGGAACCTCTTTTATGATGGGCTGGTTTGAACCTTTGTCTTTCAGTTATTTCATAGAAATCAACCGTACCTGAAAGTGCTTTTTTTACACCAATGCTTTGGGTATTCTTGATGATAAATTGATCTGTCTTCTTTTGAAGACGTCTGTTATTCAGGGAAGAGCTAGTACTGTTCATTTTTTAGGATGGGATAAATTGGGATGGTATGGGTAATATTTATTTTAATAGAAATGTATTAAGAGATCAACAAATATAATTTCCCGTTATTTCTCAAAAGCAGTCATTAACTGATTTTGAAATTATTGAAAATAAGAAATTTATAGAGATTTTTTAGCTTTCACTTTGATAGAAGAGAAGAAATTTTTGGTTGAAAAAAAAATTGAAAAAAAAAATGTGGAATGAAGTCATGAAAAAAAAATGGAAAATAAAAATTTTTTTGCAAAAAAAAAAAAGGAGAAAAATTTTTTTCAAAGAATTTAGAAATTCAATGATTTCTTCAAAATATCAGATTTCAGATTCTGGATCGATACAAAATCAGGACTTAACTGTCGCGAAATCTGAAATTTGTGACTAAATATCCGGAAAAAAAAAAGAGACTTTTCTGAGAACTTTGTGATTGATAACGATTGAACCTTCATTTTTTTGAGGTGTTGCTTTGATTACATTCAACCAGAGGATGCTCTGTTTATTGTTTCCAAAACAGGATTTGGAATTGCTAGCTATGAAAATCTGGAAATCCCAAAAAATCCCATTGCATTTTTTTGTACTTTGAAAATTTCTTCAAATATTTTGCCTCGTATTTTTTCTTTATTCTAACTTTTTAACTAGTGAAAATACGTGAAAAACAGGTTTTAGTTCAAAATTCTTGAAAGAAAAATTTTTGGAATTTTTTGTGATTTTTTAAAAAATCTTTTTCTTGGAAAATTTAGAGAAAATCAAAAATAAAATTTTTTTCCGAAAAATCAAAAAAATCTGGAAACCTGGAAGGACACTTAAAACCAGGACTCTGATTAAAATTCATATGATTCCAAGCCATATTCCAAAGAAAAATCAAAAAATGAACTCAAACTTTCAATAAGAAAAAATCTGGATAATTATGAGCCCTGGAATTCCCAAAGAAGGATTTTTATTATCAAAATAAATTCTTTCATTACTTTTCATTCGAAATTTATTTTCTCTCAGAAATATTAATTTTAAAATAATTCTCTATTTAAAATTTTCAAGCTGCATTATGAAAGTTTTTCAGTCTTGATCTACTTCTTCTCCATTTTAGAAACCTCAGCATTTCTATATTGGTTTTCTTTTCATCCGACCATGAAAAAAGGAAAGTGGAAATTCATAATTTCTCCCTTGAAAGATTTGTAACTTGATTTTTTCTGAAATTAAGGTCATTCAAGAAGAGATAATTTTTTTTTTTGAGTTTATTCGAGGAGGGACTTGAATAAACTTTTTAATTAAAAACTCGACTTTTTTTTAGCACTGTTATATTTTCTTTGAAATTTCAACTCAATGTCTTCTCTGCACCATGAAACGAAGAAAAGGGCAAATGTAGATTAGATTGAGAAAATCTTCATAAAAGTGTTATCTGAAACTAATCTATTAATAGATATAAACTTCAGCCCCTCCTACTTCATCTCTCTCTTAAGAAATAATTGCATTTTCCCCCAAATTCATCCATGATTATGTCATTCTAAAGAAGGAATCTTCTAAATAGATACGCCATTTCTGAAGTATCGGTCGGAATGAAACAGAACTAAAAAATCAACGTTAAAATAATCATCAGTATACAAATAAAGAAAAAAGAGTTAATTTAATTTTTTATCAGCTGATTCTTTAATTTATAAACACGTTTCTTCTGAAATCATATTTGAGTTTTCTGTGCCTGACAGGCAAATGGCTTAAACTGTTATCCTTTTTGATAAGTTTCATAATCAAAGTTGAAGAATAAGCTTGATCTTCGGTAATTGGAAGTTGATTTCAAGTTCAGCCTCCACTCTTAGCACAAGGAAATTAAAAAAAGTTTTCAGATGAGGATGAGTTTATTTGAAAAAATCAAAATAAACTAATTAATTTAGTTTTTTATAAAAATCCTAATTTAATCTCGAGAGTTTGTTAAATAATAATAATTATAATAACAAAACTAAATTGCTTTTTAAACTCATATCTTTGAACTCTGTTGAAAATGGATAACGTTATTCGAATTCCACCATTTCAATACATTCATGTCCAAGACAACAATACCAATATTACCAGGTAAAATTCAAACCAAGGCATATTTTCTGAATTTTTCTTCAAGATTAGAAAAGGGACCTGCAACCTTCATCCGACAAGATCATGAAAGTATTGTGAGCGGACCAAATAATATGATACGTTTGGCACCCAGGTATTCAAAATAATAAATCTGCTCTAAAATATTAGACAATACTGTACGATTTCTAATCCTGTGATTATTGGTGCTGACAAAAAACCTGTATTGACTGAATTCAATCAAGTCAAGGTTTTGCAAGGAGATGTTGAAATAAGAACTGCTGATGGATATTCTGAACCTTTTCCTTTATATCCTGGAGAGCAACTCGTTGGAAAAATTGAAAGCTATCTGATTGTTTCCCAGAATCAAGCTATCAGGTTGACAGCAACTAGAGACTTTGAAGATAAGAAGCTCAAGGTAATGAAAGCTGCCGATAGCATGTTTAAGAATTTAAAAAGGTTGTGAGAAAGGCTGGAGATGAGTGGCAGATTCCTGGAGCTATCACTTATATCCCCAGGGTTGAAGAAACGATTGCGGGCGTTATTAACAATGAAGTTATAAAGCCAAAAACCGCTTTAAAAATCAAAGCCAAAAAGGATTGTAAAGATTGTAATGGCAATAAAAGAAGAACCGGCGAAGAGTGGCTCATTAGAGAAGTTGGTTCATATTTACCTCAAATTGAAGAAGAAATAATGGGAATTGTTTCTGGAATTGTGGTCACAGAAAAGAAGGCTCTACATTTGAAAGCTAAAAATGATTTCAAAGATATTTATGGTACTCAAAGGAGAGCAGGAGAAGAGTGGCTTATAACATCAGGTGTGGCACAACTCCATATCCCCGATGTTAATGAGGATTATATCGGTCAAGTCAAAGCAACAACTTTATCTAATCGCCAATATTGTGTGATACTTGATCCATATGATACAAAAACCAAAAGCAATAAGTTTGGTCAAAAGGAGCTCCGCAAAGGAGAGGTTACCTTCTTTTTACAGCCTGGAGAGAAATTGGAAAACAACAGCATTGAAGATGTCAAAGTCCTGACTGAAGATGAGGCTTTATTGCTGCAAGCAGTTGAAGAATTCACTGATGACGAAAAGCAAAAAAGAAAGGCTGGAGAGAGATGGCTTATCTTAGGACCTCGTGAATATATTCCACCTGTTGAAGTCATGATCCTTGACAAGAGAAAGCGAATTCCTCTTGATGAAAATGAAGGTATTTATATCAGAGACATCCAAACCGGAGAGGTCAGAATGGAGACGGGAAAGACCTACTTGTTACAAGCTCACGAAGAGTTATGGGAGAAAGAACTCCCTGAACTCGTGGAACAACTCCTGGCAGAGCAAAAAGTTGGCCAAGCTTATCTTCCTGCCAGCACTGATACCGCTGGAAATTGGGTTTATGAGAAGAGAGTCGTCACAAACTATAAAAGAGATAAGACAAGAGCTGTTTCATATCGTGCACCCCATAATTGTGCGGTTCAAGTTTATGATTTCAAGCTGAAGACTGGACGTGTCGTTTTTGGTCCTTCACTTTTGATTCTAGGCCCTTATGAAGAGTTTACTGTTATCAACTTGAGTGGAGGGCGCCCAAAAAAAGAGGGGCTCATCAAAACACTAGCGTTGCAACTGGGACCAGACTTTATGACTGATCTTGTGAATGTTGAGACAAGTGATCATGCAAGACTCCAAATTGTTCTTTCATATAATTGGTACTTCAAGTATGATAAAGAAAATCAAACTGAATGCCAGAAAATGTTCCAAGTTCCAGATTTTGTAGGAGATGTGTGTAAATCTATTGCCTCACGTATTCGAGGTGCCGTTTCAAGTGTGACCTTTAGTGATTTCCATAAGAAGAGAAAGGATTTGATCCAAAATGCAGTCTTTGGTACAAACCCAGATGGTGCATCCAAACCAGAATTCTTTTTGCCAGCAAATAATCTCTGCATTACAAGTGTGGATGTTCAAAATCCAGAACCCATCGACCCAAGAATGAAAGAAAGTTTATTCAAAGCCCAGACCTTGAATATTGATATTACAACCAGGACATCTGAATTAAATGCTCATCATCAAGCTTTAATTTTAGAGCAAGAATCTGCAGGAAGATTAGAAATCCAAAAGTACAATGACCAGGCTGAAGCTGAGGGATCGAAAAAAGAACTTTTGGTTTTAAAGGCAGAAAATGAAGTCATCAAAGTGAAAGGTAAAGCAATTGCTGTCGCCCAAGCTGAAGCTGAGGCTGAACTAATTCATGGTAAAATTCTTTACAAAAACAAAACTAATTTTATCTAGTTGAGGCTGAAGTAAACCAAGCAAGATTGAGAGCTGAAGCCCTGAGAATCGAGTCTTCCGCAGAAGCAGAAGTCAAAACACAAAATAATAAAGCTGAAGTTTCTCACAAACAAGTACTGAATTTTTGAAAACTTTTGCTTAAAAAGAAAATAGGCTGTCTATGATTTAGAAATAAAAAAATCAAAAGATCTGGCTGACATTGAAGTGAAAAAATTCAAAGAAGTGGTTCAGGCAGTTGGAAAAAATACCATCGTTGCAATGGCAAAGGCAGGCCCTGAAACTCAAGCAAAGATGTTGAAAGGTTTGGGATTAAAAGGATTCCTCATCAGCGATGGCAAAAATCCTATCAATCTCTTCAATACTGCTAATGGTAAATTTTTCTTGGGTAAAAAATGTTAACTTGATTCAAAAGGTATGCTTGGATCTTTAAATCAAAACAAGTAAAATCGTCTCAAAGGAAAAAAATATTTTGACTTGATAAATACTCTCTTTGTTGGTCTCTTAAATTCACTTTTATTTAAATAAAAATAAATATCTATAACTATGATGAATTAATATCATCTGACATGAAGAAATTATTTTTACTAAAAATTGATCTCTTGCCCCTTATTGAAGCTCATTTGGAGAATATCTATTTTTAAACAAAAAAGTTTATCAGGCTTTTTTCTCTATATCTCTTGAGAAATAGTAAAAACTTAAGTAATTATTAACTTCTCTCTCTGAATTAATTGATGGCAAAGTATATCGAGCTCAAGGTTAGAATTGTTTTGATGGAAGCAATAACCCATTAGGAAAACCTTTTAGGGAATGATCGACAGCTTGATGCCATGTCTGATGATGTTTTATCAAAGCTTGAAAGCATCAATAAACTTTTAGAAAAATTACGCGATTATGTAAACTTTGAGGAGGTGAAAAAGGAACTCATTTCAATAGTGTAGTAGAATAGGAACCCCAAGAGACTCAAAGACATTCAGAAAAGATCTGTAATACCCTGCATGGGCCAGATGTTTAAAGTTTAAAGGAAGGATAAATTGTTTAATACAACACTTGAATTGAAAGAGGCCACAGAAATTTTGAATAGAATGGAGAATATCGACGTGAACCCAAATAATGAAGTATCAATACATTTTTGTGAAAGTTGTTTCAAGTCCATTCCAGGAACAAAAAAGAAAAAAAATCAGAAGATTGAGAGATGCTTGCACTAAAGAACTGAAGGAGGCAACTGATTTAATGAAGAATATTGAAAAGTTAGAGAAGAAGTTTGTTCAAAATGCAAGAATCTCAATGCAAAATCAGGAAGGAGGAGAGAGGTATTTTTTTAGCTGAATGCGAGAATAACTTTTCTTTTTAGTTTCGATCAAGGAAATAACTCTCAAAGTGTGTATGATTATTTTTTCAAAAAACCCGAGTTTCTGATTTTGGTGTAGAAGCAAACAATGGGCTCAGATGGATATTGATGAAGAAATTATCAGAGAAAGAGAAAACGATATTATTGAATTGACTAAGTACTTTTGACTTTATTCAAATCTCACAACGAAAAGATTGCTGGCAGAAATGAATGCTATGGCCAAGTTGCAAGCAAAATATATTCAAGAACAAGGGGAGGATTTGGGTAAAAGAAGAGAGAATATTTAACCTAATTTGGAAAAAAGAAATTGTTTATGATAATATTCAAGATGTCAAGGAAAATACCAAGAAAGCAGAAAAAGAGCTGATCGATGCAAACTACTATAAAAATCAATTGGTGAAATCTGAGTAAATTGAAACTAGAATTTTGTATGACTGATTTTAAAAGTACAAAGTGCCTGATTATAGCTGTGATTGTCTGTGTTGTCTTCATTGTTCTCTTTTTGTTCAGTAGCAGTCCGGAATCCGTTGATGATACTCCTGTTCCAAGTACTGATGGTACAACTGTCGTCGAAAAAGGATGGATGAAATTGATAAACAACTTTGGAGCATTCTAAAACTTTACTTAACTGTTTATTTGCATAAATAGCTTCAAAAGTTTCTCTTTATGTCATTTCCAAAGCAATGAGAAAGTTTTTAAAAATATATATTCAATCTCTAAATTATGAGAAAAGAAAATATTGATCTTTGTATGAATTGAAATTTGACAAAAATTATTTCACTTGCTTGTTCTTGTGCTGAAAAAAAAAATGTTTAAATTTTCATTCAAAAGTGAAAAAAAAAATCAAGAAATTTTT
>PJUD01000826.1_pt1 | contig 12377 bp, 17 predicted proteins | sample 1512341 | NCBI WGS metagenome assembly PJUD01 (sample SAMN08177675, study PRJNA422409) | Feces metagenome, whole genome shotgun sequencing project. | isolation source: Chicken feces (3) enriched on wood chips: beechwood xylan treatment | host: Gallus gallus | place: USA: Madison | collected 2015-01-15 | reverse complement strand
GGCCAAATCCAGGCCGATCGTGCTAATCTCCATGGCGGATGGTTCCTTGCTCGGGTTTGCATGACAGCAACCCATCTTGGCACTTAGATGCCGTGAGCGGGAGCCATCCACCTCATCCGCTTCGGGATGAAAACCTAAGGATGCGGACATTCAGAGAGGGGATGCGGCGATTAACGTCCACCGTCTGTACCGGGGATGTCTTAAACCGAAAATCGGCCCTATTCACACTTGATTGGGCAGAGGCGACACTCAAATGCGAGCAATGCGAAACGACGTGGGGCTCGCAGTATCCACGTTCTGTTATCTGGGCGGCCTCATCACGCTTCAACTCATCGCTGAAATTGGGATTGCCTATCGCCGTCTTCTGTCCTCAAAATTAGGATAGAAGGCGTCCAGAAATTTACGGGCTAATCATAGCAATCTTCATCTTGGAGGCCATCGCTGCCGCTATCATCGACGTGTCCATCGGCTAGAGGTGGCCTCTCTGGTGGGATTAGCCGCCTGCGCTTTAGTTCTCTGATCGCTCCGTCCTGCGCCGGCGTGAGGTTCACCCAATCAGTTACACCGTCAAATTCTTCAAACAGTTCTTCTTTGCTACGGAGGATCGCTTCGGCTTCCGCATAGACAAAATCTTGGAGAGAGTAGGGTCGCCGCTTTTGATCACTCATTAGCCGCCTCCGTTCTTGAGCAAGACAATCGTTACGATATCGAAATAAGAAATTCGATCAAGCGTTTAGCTATTTTGGAATATCCCTACCGTGACCGGCGTATCGATCGAAGTGCAGCCCGAACCAGCCAGTCGCCCTCACTGTGCTGATCGCAGTCAAGATAGGCGTAATTGCACTTGGCCATGAAGCCAACCACATCAACATGGGTCCAGCGCCCGCGACGTGATCCACGATCGACTTACCGGCGCAAGGATAACGTTTCGAGGGGCCGTGGCGCGATCGCGCCGAAGCCAGTCCAAAGAGCGAAGCGATACCCAACATGACGGAAAGGTTAGGCTGATTGACGAGTGGCCAGACGCGGATAGCTTTCTCGACGAGAGCGTGAAGGGCAGCCTTGACCCAGATGATTGGCGTGGTGTTCACGAGATATTATTCTGGTTGAACATCACAGGCTACTTGCTAGCCTGCTGTCGATCCCGGTCGCAACACCTCCTTCAACATTCCCCCCCGAATGGTTGCACCGGGATCAACGATACTGCCAATCTCACGATGCAAGTCAGATAACATGATACAAGATATCGAAGAGTTGCTATCACGTCTCAATGCCACAGTCGCAGCTTCACCTGTCGACTACGCTTCCCTCAGTGATATATTGGAAGATCTATTTCAATATGAGCAAAACAACAGGAAGGAAACTTTGACACTGGAGCAGAAGGAAATGCTTTCGAGCGCCAGAGACCTATTTCTTAGTCGAAAAACCGCATAAACATACGCAAGCTGGTGGCGAATGCCGCAGCAAGGCGTAACTGTTGCGCAATCGCAGCCAATTTATTACCTGCGCCGTATGATGCACCAGAGCACTCACAAAAAAGAGTATGCTCGTCTGTTTCAACTCGCCGCAAACGAAGAAATGTCTGCTGATTTGGCCGCTCAGCGCGGCGACGATACCCTCTTGATTGAGAGGCATCGCCGCCGAGCAGCACTTCTCCACGAGCGGGCAATTTCGGTTCGCTGTAACGCTGATGTTGCGCTCGACTGATCATTCAGCGCCTCAAGCCACGATGATCCCAGTCGTGTGCGCTTCTGCTCAAGCTCAATGTTGCTACCGGCCAGGATCGAAACATGCTGAGTGATGATGTGCTCAGTCAAATAATCGAGCGCAGCGGCGGTGTAAGCGTTGGCCGCACCAGCGGCTTCCGGTTGGTCGTCACAAAGCTGCCAGCCTTTAGCCAGCCAGTCTTGAGCGCCTATCTGGGAGCAGCAGACGAACTGCATTTGGGAACGAAAAATCCGCAGCTGAGCGTCCGGCATGGGGCGAAAAGCAGAGATAGCTGCTTTGCGCCCATCCCGGTCACCCAACTGGTCGTACGCGGCAACCAGAAGCGGTCACTCGCTGATACTCCTTATGGGAAGAGGGTACAGGCGGCGCCGATCGCCGCCGAGCCGGCCAGAACGGGGAGCACGCCGAGCTTGAAACGGAAGATCGCGAGCGCCGCTGCGGCAGACAGCACAGCCGCCGGCCAGCTGATCGAGGACAGCACTGGCGCTTCGAAGGCGTTCCAGAGGATCGCAATCGGGGCGAGCTTGCCGAATAGCGTGTGTATCGCGAACCAGATGGCAAGGTTGAGGATCACGCCCACTACGGCGGCAGTGATCGCGGTGAGCGCCGCCGAAAGCGCCGCGTTGCCGCGCAGCCGCTCGATGAAAGGCGCGCCCGCGAATATCCAAAGGAAGCACGGCAGGAAAGTTACCCAAGTCGTGAGGATAGCGCCCAATGTCGCGGCGACCAGCGGCATCAGCCCGCCGGCATCGCGATAGGCAGCGAGAAAGCCAACGAACTGCGTCACCATGATCAGGGGCCCCGGCGTGGTCTCGGCCATGCCAAGCCCGTCGAGCATTTCACCGGGTCTGAGCCAGCCATACGTGCCGACCGCTTCCTGTGCGACATAGGCGAGCACCGCATAGGCGCCGCCGAAGGTGACCACCGCCATCTGGCTGAAGAAGGTCGCGACCCGCGTGAACACGTCGTCCGGCCCAAGCAAGACGAACAGCGCCAGCACCGGTGCCATCCACAGCATGAGCAAAGCGCCGGAGATTTTGAGTGACCAACCGAGATTCGGCCGGGCATGATCGGGCAGCGTTTCGCCCAAGGCCGTATCGCGGTCGTGAACCACATCCCCACTCGCAGCGCCATGACCGCCGCCGCCACGGAACGCCGTGCTTCCCGACCGTCCGCCGATATAGCCCACGATCCCGGCGATCAGCACGATCAGTGGGAACGGAGCACCGAGGAAGAAGATCGCAACAAATGCCGCCAGCGCGATGCCACGCATCACGTTGTTCTTCAGTGCCCGCGATCCGACCCGAACCACCGCCTGCACGACGACGGCGAGCACGGCCGCCTTCAAACCGAAGAACAGCCCTTCGATCAGCGGCACCTGTCCGAACAGAACATAGACGTAGCTCAAGCCGAGGATGGCGAGAAATCCGGGCAGCACGAACAGCGCACCGGCGACCAGCCCGCCCCTGGTCTTGTGGACCAGCCAGCCGATATAGATCGCCAGCTGCTGTGCCTCGGGACCGGGCAGCAACATGCAATAGTTGAGCGCGTGGAGGAACCGCTCCTCGCCGATCCAGCGCTTTTCGTCGACAAGGATGCGATGCATTACCGCGATCTGCCCCGCCGGACCGCCAAAGCTGAGCAAGGCGATCCGTGCCCAGACCCGCACCGCTTCGCCAAAGCCGATGCCGTGACCGCGCGCACCGCCCGCGAAAATGGCGTCCTGTTCCATGACGGCACCGCTCATCGCTCGGTCTTTCGGCTGCTGAAGAAGGCATGGAACTGGTCAAGCGCATCGCCGCCCTTGGCGATCCGATCGAGATCCTCGTCATTCGCGGCGCAGACGCCCGACAGCATCGCGCCGAGACCCGGCGTCTCGGGCCGGTTGAACTTGCCGTCGGCAATGTCGAGGTCGTGGATGATCTCGGCGATGGCGACCAGCGCGGGATCGCCTTCGAGCTTGGCGCGCAGGACGATCGTCTCGAAGCTGCACCGATTGCCTTCATGAGTGAACTCGGCATCGGCCATGTCGAAGCGCAACTCGCCTTCGGTCGCCTCGTAGCTGCGCCCGTCGATGAACTTGAATGCGGCGTTCGGGTCGATGAACCGGCGGATCAGCCAGGCGCAGGCAATGCGGTCGACATGCACGCCGCGCCGGGTCACCCAGGTCCTGCCCGTCAGATCGAGCGGGGCATCAGTGGCCGGCTCGGACCGGCTGACATCGGGATGCTGGTATCGCTGGCGATCAAGGTTGGCGAGTGCCGCCTCGGCATCCTGCCGGCCATGCGCGCCGAAGAAGTCCAGTGCCCCGATCTCGGCAAGGCGCTTCTGTAGCTTTGCAATCTCGGCGCCGCTTGCCGGCCCGGTGTCGAGCAGCCGCCGGGCGGTGTGCGCGACCTCATCATAGTCGGCGTCCCGGGCAGAATCGAACAGCGCGCGGACCTCGCCATCGGACTGGCCCGCCAACAGCGAAGCATCGAGTAGGATCGCTTCGCCGCCCGCGCCAATGATCTCGTCCAGCAGGGTCCGCAATGTCGCGTCATTTGCGTCGCTCTTCGGCAAGACATGCACTGCGTTCTTGAGCGGAACGGCGCCGATCCCTTGCAGCCGCCGCCACACCTTTACGCGCAGATAGGGCGGTTTGGTCGGGAGCTGGTGCAGCAGTGCCAGCCAATTTCCTGTGTCGGACTTACTCATAATGATGCATATATATCATGTTATGCGATTCGATAGAACATCTATATCATCACATCTCGCGCTTAAGTGTGTAATTGCGATTGCCGCGTTCGCCAGCGCGACATTGGTCTCCGGAAAAGCCTCTGCGCAGGAGAATAAGGAGGGGCTGAACGTCACGGGTTCAATGCGGCTGCGCTACGAGGTGATCGACGGCCAGCCTCGTGTTGGATTCAATCGCCGCGACGATCTGGTCAATCTGCGCACCAACATTCTCGCCGAATACCGGTGGACACACTGGCGGGCCGCCGTCGAACTCTATGATAGCCGGGTCTGGGCCGAGGATGCCGGCACGCCCGTCACCACGAACGAGGTCAATGCGCTCGAACCGGTGCAGGCCTATGTCGCGGCTGATTTCGACAGCGCCTTCGGCAAGGGTTCGAAGCTTACGCTCACCGCCGGCCGCATGATGCTCAACCTCGGCTCGCGCCGACTGGTCGCGGCGGACGATTATCGCAACACCACCAATAGCTACACCGGGTTGCGCGCAGACATTTCCGCGCGTGGCGGGTGGAAGGCGACGCTGATCTACATGCTGCCGCAGGTGCGCCTGCCTGACGACAACGCCAGCCTGCGCGACGCGCGCGTACAACTCGACCGTGAGAGTTTCGACCTCGTCCTGTGGGGTGGGCAGATCAGCAGGGCAAAGGCGATCGGCCCGGCCACTGTCGAGATCAGCTATTTCCATTTGGGCGAGCGCGACGCGCCCGGACGGCCCACGCGCGACCGCTCGCTCGACACGTTCGGCGGGCGCATCATCGCCGAGCCCAGAGCCGGCAAGTTCGATGTCGAGGTCGAGGCGCTGTATCAGACCGGCTCGATGAACGCTTCGACCGCCGCTAACGCACCGAGCCAGCAAGTCGCCGCGAGCTTTCTCCATGCCGACGCGGGTTACACCTTCGCGATTCCGTGGAAGCCGCGTTTGTCGATCGAATATGACCGGGCGAGCGGCGATAGGCCGGGCGGTAAGTTCGGCCGGTTTGACACGCTGTTCGGCATGCGTCGCGCCGAACTCGCGCCGGCCGGCCTCTACAACGCGATCGGCCGCACAAACCTTTCGACCCCCGGCATTCGGATCGAAGCCACCCCAAGCAAGCGGCTCGACTGGTTTGCCGGTTATCGCGCGATGTGGGCGGCAGCGGCTGAGGACAGTTTCTCGACCACAGGCGTGCGCGATGCCAGCAGACTTTCAGGTAGCTTTGCCGGCTACCAACTGGAAGCCCGTGTGCGATATTGGTTGATCGCCGAGCGGTTGCGGTTCGAATTCGACGGCCTGCTGCTCGCCAAGGGACGAATGCTACGCGACGCTCCAAACGCCCAGCCAGGACGCTGGACACGCTACGGATCGTTCAATCTGACAGCGGCCTTCTAGCAGGGCGTGCTGCTGTCAGGCGGCTCGCCCTGAGCAAATGTCGAATTTCGGCCAGATGCGCCCTAGCGCGTAGACTCATTTCGCACTGCACCAGATGCGCACGCAGATGAGCTTGATGGCTGCCAGGAAGTTGGCAGGGTCTTTGTCATAGCGAGTGGCGATGCCACGGAACTGCTTGATGCGGTTGAAGAATCGTTCGACGAGGTTTCGCTGTTTGTAGAGCCACGGCGAGAAGGCGAAGGGTTGCTTGCGGTTGGATCGATTGGGAATGTTGGCCCAAAAGTTTCTGGCAGCAGCGGCCTGACGGATGGCGTTGCTGTCATATCCTTTGTCCCCCAGCAGGGTTGCGCCCTCGGGAATGGCCTCAATCAGCGCTTCGGCTTCACAGGCATCATGGACTTGCCCGCCGGTCAGTCTCAGGCCGACAGGGCGTCCGTCAGCATCGACAAGAGCATGGAGTTTGCTGGTGAGACCGCCCCGGGAACGTCCCATGCCACGGTCGCTGCTTCCCCCTTTTTGCCCGTCGCACCATTCTGGTGGACGCGCATGCAGGTGGAATCGATCATCACCAGTTCGCCATTATATCCGGCGGAAACCGCTGCCAGAAGCCGGTCCCAGACCCCGGCTTTGCGCCAGCGGACGAACCGATTGTAACAGGTTGTCGAAGGCGCGTAGCGTTCGGGCACTTCGGCCCACGTCGCTCCTGAGCGAAAGCGCCACATAATCCCGTTGAGAACCCGGCGATCATCCACCCGCGCCACGCCCCGTGGTTTGTTGGGCAGCAACGGCTCGATAATCGCCCATTCCCGATCTGTCAGTTCGTACCGCCGCCGTGCCATCAAGCCCTCCAACTCTGGAGGCCTCTGGATCACTCCAATCGCCAATCCTCAAGGCTTTTATGAATTTACGGCCTAGGGTGCCGGACGCGGCTATGCTATAGAGGGTCATCGCGACAAGACTCTTCTCAGGCACGTCACGACAGAGAGACCTCGGCGCTCCCGCTTGATGGGAGATCGTTATGTCACACTCATACAATACGTCCCCGTATGCACGCAGCATGTCCGTCGAAAGGCAGTTCCTCGCGCTTGGTGCAGCTCGAGAAAAGAGGCGCCAAGCCATTATCTCGGCCAAAGAGCGAGAGCGCAGTTTGGAATTGGCGCTGCTTGAATGGCAAAATGAGGGCGGCTTTAGTGGACAATGAAGACCATGAAGCGCGATCTTCCGCTAAAGAGGAAGCCGATAAGCTTGAACGGCTTTTGCTCAATGCGAGGGCCCAAATGAAGCAAGGAAAGTCGCTATCACGCGCCGATAGACAGCGGCTTAATTTGGCACTGGATATTTGGTTGGCGGCGCATGAAAGATGACGACCGGTCGACGTTCATACCGTCATCGGTTTTGTCGGTCCGAGCGGAAGATCAACAGGACCGCATTGGCCTGCTGCCGAAGCGCCGTGAGGTGGTGCCGGTTTCCTGGACAGGATGCTAAGCTAATCCCGACCTGTGATAGATTGGTACGGGAATGAAGACGACGAGGAAGCGCTACAGCGGGGTGTTCAAGGCTAAGGTGGCGCTGGAGGCGATCCGGCGCGACCTGACGCTGACGGAGTTGGCAGCCAAGCATGGGGTCCATCACACGATGATCCCGTCTTGGAAGCGGCAGGCTATCGAGGGGATGGCAGGCACGTTTTCAGGGGCTGGCGATGCTTCCAAGGCCGTCAGCGAGATCGAGGTGGAAAAGCTCCACGCCAAGATCGGGCAACTTGTAGTGGAGCGAGATTTTTTAGCGAAAGCCTTCGGTCGATGAGCGTGGATCGGAGGCGGGCGATGGTTGAGCCTGCTCACCAACGCCTGTCGATCTCGATGCAGTGCCGCCTGTTGCGGATCAGCCGCTCATCGTATTACTGTGCGCCGGTGCCGAAAACGGACGAGACGTTGGCACTGATGACGGTGATCGACGAAACCTTCCTGGACTGCCCGTGGTATGGCAGCCGCCAGATGGCGCGGCATGCGCCGTGCAAGCCATGAGGTTGGTCGTCGCCGGGCACGACGCCTGATGGCAACGATGGGCCTAACGCCGATTTACCAGCGGCCGCGCACGAGCGATCGCCATCCGCAGCACCGGGCCTATCCAGACTTGCTGCGCAAGCTGACGATCGAGCAGCCCAGCCATATCTGGTGCGCCGATGTGACATACATCCCCATGCGCCGTCGCTTCCTCTACCTGGTGGAGATCATGGACTGGGCAACCCGCAAAGTGCTGGCCCGGCGCCTGTCGAACACGATGGATGCTGGCTTCTGCGTCGCGGCTCTGGAGGAGGCGCTGGCCCGGTTCGGCAGGCCGGAAATCTTCAGTACGGACCAGGGCAGCCAGTTTACCAGCTTCTCCTTCACCAGCGTGCTGCGCGACGCCGAGGTCCGCATAAGCATGGATGGCCGGGGCCGATGGATGGACCACGTATTCATCGAGCGGCTCTGGCGCTCTCCGAAGTATGAGTGAGTAGCCCCTAGTTTTCTAGACGCCTTCTGCTTTCAAAATCTGCTGCCGTTCGAACTGTGCGGGTGACAGCATCCCGTTCCTGACCTGCTTGCGCACCGGGTTGTAGAACATCTCGATGTAATCGAACACGTCCTGCCGGGCTTCCTCGCGTGTTTTGTAGGTCCGGCGCCGGATGCGCTCTCGCTTGAGCGAGGAGAAAAAGCTCTCGGCGACGGCGTTGTCATGGCAGTTGCCGCGCCGGCTCATCGAATGCTCAAGATTGTGAGCCCGGATGAAGGCCGCCCAATCCATGCTGGTGAACTGCGAACCCTGATCCGAATGGATCAGCACCCGCTGCTTCGGCTTGCGCCGCCATACCGCCATGTGCAGCGCTTGCCGCACCGCATCGGTGGTCTGCCTGCTCTGCATCGACCAGCCCACCACGCGGCGGGAATAGAGATCGATCACGACAGCCAGATAGGCAAAGCCCTCCAGGGTACGGATGTAGGTGATGTCGGTCACCCAGGCCCTGTCGGGGGCAGCGACGTCGAACTGCCGGTCCAGAGTATTGTCGACCGCCAGGGATGGCTTGCCGCCATAGCTCCCCGGCCGACGCTTGTAGCCGATCTGCGCCTTGATACCTGCCAGCCTGGTCAACCGGGCAACACGGTTCGGGCAGCAGGTCTCCCCCTGATCCAGCAGGTCGTCGTGCAACTTGCGGTAGCCATAGACTTTGCCGCTGTCGTTCCAGGCTTGCCGGATCAACTTCGTCTGCCGAACATCTTCCCGGGCGCGTTGGCTCAGCGGGTTCTTCTGCCAGGCATAGAAGCCGCTGGATTGGATGCGCAGGCACCGGCACATCGATCGAACCCCGAACTGGTCACGATGCTCGGCAACAAATGCGTATCTCACTTTGCATCCCTGGCGAAATACGCGGTGGCTTTTTTTAGTATATCGCGCTCCTCGGTCACCCGGGCCAGCTCGCGCTTCAACTGGCGGATCTCGGCATCCTTGCCGGCATCGCCAGACACCACCTTCGCTAGTTGCCGCTTCCATGCGTACAGCGAATGCTGATTGACGCCGAGCCGCTCAGAAACCTCCGCTACCGGATACCCGGGCTCGGTGATCTGGGCCACCGCATCACGTTTGAACTCATCGCTGAAATTGGGCTTCCCCATCGTCGTCTCCTGTCCTCAAAATTAGGATAGAAGGCGTCCAGAAATCTAGGGGATACTCACTCGGGACTGGCCGGCAGAACCCCTGTTGAGGCCTATCGGCAGATTGGACAATCAAATCCTGGGGGGCATGCCCTTCAGGATCTGATGATCAAGCAGGCGGCATGAACGACAACCGGGATTAGCTTAACTCAGCCGCCAAACTGTCCAAGAAGGCAGGACCACCTCACCGTTTTCATGCCCAAAGCCCACAACATGTTAGAAATTTCCAGTACTCCGCAGCCTTTAAATGAGCCAGAAAGCGCGAGCGCAGAAGATCGTCTGGTCAATGGGCGGCGCCAACGGGGTTGCTATTACGATGACCGCAGACGCGGCGCGGAAAACCGGAAATAGTCTGATTTCAGCTGCCGATATCGCAAAGCGGCAGGCATATAATAAAGCGCTCCACATAAAGCTGACCGTCAAACTGGTTCTCCAACCGGACTGGTAGGAGTCCTGGCGCGTACCCCCCAGAGATGGCCGAATGCCAAAAATATTGATTTAAGTTATAATCTTCCTATAATAATGAATTGCGCATCAAAAGACTGAGGGCATCAATGCGAGATCCGGAGCGGAGACGGTACTCTCTGCAAGATTTCGTCTTCGCGGAGGCCGAAGCGATTTTGCGCACACGCGAGGCATTGTTGACCGAAGTCGCTGGCATCACAGATTTGGTCAATCTCACGCCGGCTCAAGCCGGTGCGGCAAGAGAATTGAGACGAAGGCGAATCACTTTTCAATTCCCGGCTGAATAGTCATCACCTATGATTCGTCAGATTGCAGGATCGATCTCCTCTGGCAATGACGGCATTAGGATGTTCTAGCTCCTATCGCATTTTTTGCTACCAAGTCGACCTGTTCACGAAAGAAAATAGCTCTGCGTTTATGCTGTTCGCTCAATAGGATGTCGTCAAGGCGGCATTGGGCAATGAGCGCAGCCGTCTCTTCTTCAACGGCTAAATGAACCAGACGAGCATATTCCGTTTTTCAGGAGGTCACCCGCGCTTATCCGTTTATGTTGTTAAGCACTTCGCGGCCACCTGATAAGGGCGGGTGACCCCATCGCCAATAGAAAATGCCCAAGGTCGATGTCCCTTGGATTCCGACCGGTATTGAGTTTGCAGTCATCGCCCTCCCGTGCCCATTCTTTCCCCCAAAAGCGCTCATGTGTCTAGGTTTAAGCAGTCTATATGGCGATGGAAAAGCTGCCGTGTTGCCGGCGAACAGGGAGTAATGCATAAGCTAACAAGTAAAAATAAATTAACCCCATCGATTACGTTCAGCCCTAATTCTTTGCACTATTGCGCCGATAAAAAATGGCCCGGCAAAATAAATCACCGGGCCAGTCGAGACTCGTTTCCGAGGCTCGGGTCGCAATGAACAGATAGCATAGATAAAATGCCGAATATTAACATATGTATATGTTTTATCTAAAATCGAAAAAAGTACTAATATTGTCCTGTGAATAATTTTTCATCATCGTGTTGAAATCATTAGCTTCGCAGGTGTCGATGAAGGTAATTTTCGTCAAAGCCGGCAATTTTAACGAGCTTTTCCGGACAGGATATAATCAGGCTTCCCCTGCTGAGCGACATGGCGCCGCTTGCCTTCAATTCTTTCAAAATGCGGTTGAGATGGACGGGCGTCATGCCTAACGCATCGGCAAGCAGTATCTGAGAAAGCGGCAAGGTGAGGTGTTGGCCGTTTATGAGCCCGATATTGCGAGCCCGCAAATAGAGTTCGCATATAAGATGCGCAACGCGCTCGATGCTCGTCCGCCGCCCCATACTCGTGATCCAGGCACGCAACGTCCCCTCATCGATTAACTGCGCAAGATACATGGCTTTTGCCACGTTGGGATGGCAATCCATGATCCTGTCAATCTCTGGGCGATCGATCGTAGCGATGACCGCCGGGCCTATGGACTGAATGCTGTGATCCATTTGCTCGAGCAGACCGACATGCAGGTCACAGGAGTCGCCCGGCATTAAAAAAGCCAGGATTTGTCGCGTCCCGCTGGGCAAAATCTTGTAGCGGCATGCCCAACCATCCAGAACAACAAATACCGGCCCGGGGCGATCGCCTTCTCGGATGAGGTCGTGTCGAGCCGCGATCTTTCTTGGATGTGAGGTCGCTGCGGCCAGAGCCGCAATATCATTTTCAGACAGTGCCGCGAATCTGCTCAGTTTGTCGATGAACCGGTTCATCAGTCAAAGTCCCACAGGATCATCAAAATTAATATTGTTGTAGATTATTGTCGAAAGTTAACATCGGTGATGGCGCTCGATGCATGTTGCTATTAGAATGACAAGATCGTCGGCCCACACTTCAGGCTCCGGCGGCTGAGAGACGCGCGCTCTCGCCTGATGGAGGCAACTGATGAGACAAGATGGTGACAACCTCAGTACGGGACTTGCTGCGTCCCTAGGCGCCCCTGACCCATATGGAGAGGCAGCGCTCGTGCTGGTTGAGACCCTGATCCACGCTTTGATAGCCAAGGGCAGCTTAAGCACCCTTGAGGCCGTTGATATTATCGACGATGCAGTACAGGTGCAGTCCGCAATAGACGAGGATCAGTGCCACGTTCCTGGGGCACGGCCGCGGGCAGCCGCTTTGTTGAGAATTATCGGCGGAAGTCTTTCTAGCGATTTGCCAATGTCGTGAAATTCAGCTTCGGTGGTAAGAGGCTGTTTGGAAAATCGTTGGCGGGGGTTGTCGCGAGGCTCTGCGTCTGATTCAGGCTCTGGATGTGGACCCATCAGAGCCGAGGGCGCATGGCCCAGATTGCCAAGAAGACGAAGCGCTATCCCAGTGATCTGACCGATGAGGAATGGGATCGCCTAGCGCCCCTGATG